>Ga0208691_1000360_pt1 | contig 16606 bp, 16 predicted proteins | sample June2015DPH_20_1_FD_184719 | JGI IMG/M metagenome (GOLD analysis project Ga0208691, IMG submission 184719) | Peatland microbial communities from SPRUCE experiment site at the Marcell Experimental Forest, Minnesota, USA - June2015DPH_20_10... | ecosystem: Environmental > Terrestrial > Soil >... | reverse complement strand
CGCCGCCCTCCATCACCGCCACGCAAGAATTGGTAGTCCCAAGGTCAATTCCAATAATCTTGGCCATAAATCGTCTCCTGTGAACCTTCCTGAATCAAATAAGTGCTGTGGAATCAATGCGCTTATGATTGCCAACAGGCCCATGCTAAGACCTGAGTGGAATGTTGTCAAGGTTTAGATGCGGCGGGAGGGGATGAGGATGCGGACGCTATCAGATGGGCTGGACTGCTAGGGTGACTTCGTGCCGTTCGTCTTAGCTCTGAGCGCTTCCTTCGAGCGCGTTTTCCAGCCACTTGGAAGCTCGACCCGATACCTACGGCCTGAGTCTAAGAAAACGAAGCCGTCCAAGTTGCTGAACTCTGAGGTCATGAACTTGGCTAACCTGGTGCCGTAGTCATGCTGCTCGTTATCGGGGGCTTTGTTGTCGGACTTTTCAGGGTAAGGAAACCTCAGGTGAATTCCGCATCTGCTCCTGCCGCGTGCGGGGACGAACACAGGAAAATCTGCGGTTAAAAAGCCTTCCTCGGATCTCTCGACCGAGATACTATTTTCCCTCTCCAATTTCGCCGCCAACTGCACTTGATCCAGTGATCGAATCTCGTAGTCGAAGTCTGTATTGTTTTGAAGGGTATAGTAAACCGCAATGTTGTTGTTATCGCCCTTAGTTGTTACGTAATCGTATTCCGCGGTTATGGCATGGCCATCCCACGGTCTTGGTGGCTTCGGGCGATTTGAGTACCAGAGCCACGTCCCCGCGACAGATATAAGCGCCAGGGCAAATCCGGCCCCGAACCCTGCTGCTCTGATAAACATCCGTCTCCAATCGGCCATAACGGGCAGACTGTATCACTCGAATAGAAAAAAGGGAACAGCTAATGCCCGGGTATGTGCTGAGGCTGTGCCACAATTGAGCATGGCGGAAAAGACAGAAAACACCGACCAGCAGCTCATATTTGGGAGCCCTGAAGAATGGAAGGATTTCGAGAATAGACATCCCTTATTTTTCGAGAGATTTCCTCATCTCAGACAGGCCCTACATACTGCGTTCCTGCGAATGGGCGAGACAGCAGAGCCGATAGACCGATTCGTTTTCTTCTACGGGAGACTCTGCTGTGAAGATTTCTTCGAAGTGCTCTTGTGCTGCGGAAACGGTCGTGGAGCTGCTGCCCTGAAACTGCTACGCACCCTCTATGAAAGAGCGGTCACTCTGCGCTACCTGCACGAGCATCCAGACGAACTGCCGGCCTTCTGGGATTTTCATCACGTACAGGAGTACAAGCTCTTAGTCGCAATCGAGGAGACATTCGGCAAGGGCAAGGTGAGCGAGAAGACCGCCTCTGACTTGAAGGCGAGATACGACGCCGTGAAAGATACTTTCAAGGTGCCGCTGTGCGACAAGTGCGGCACCAACCGGGTCAATCACTCTTGGAGCAAGCTGAACTTCGTTGCGATGTCAAGGAAGACCGGGAGTCTCGGAGAACTCGCAGTGCCCGCCTACTACATTCCCATGAAGCACGCTCACGCGACAGCAGGCTCTATGTACTCCAGACTGGAGCAAACACCCAAAGGGGTCGCTTTCGACGCCTCTGCACAACGTGGCCTCGCAGACAGAGCATTCGTGGCAGCCCACAATATCATTCTGCAAGTTCTTGGAGTTCAGGGGGACCAGTTCAGCATTCCGGGATTATCAGAGCAGATTGGAGCCTGCATACAGGACTTTCAAGACATACACCGCAAGCAGGAACCAGCAGTTTAGGGAGTGGGATTGTCTTTCCCGCACCCTTAAACCCAAGGAGCCAACCATGCCCATCGAAATCCGCAACGCATCCTTGGAGGCCAGAATCCGAAAGCAACTCCAAGCCACCGGCTCCAGCAGCGTCGAGGAAGTGCTGCTCCTCCTGTTCGAACCTGCTCCCTCCGTCCTGTCATCCTGAGCGGAGTGGCTGCTTCGCGCTTCGCGAAGCAGCCACGCAGTCGAAGGACCCCCATGCCTGCCCGCAGCGGCACCAATTTCGAAAGGAATTTCGACTATGCTCCCGACTGCAGCAGCAGAACTCCTCGAGACGGCATCGGGACTTCCGGCCTGCTAGGGGTCCTTCGACTACGTTGTCGCTCGCTTCGCGAACGACAACTCCGCTCAGGATGACAGCGCAAGGAAAAGGCCAGCGTTGTAATTCAGTTGAAATACAATAGCGCAGGAGCTTCCCTCATGCCTGCAAATGCCTTGGCGCAAACCCGCATCGATCCCGCAGTCAAAGAACGCGCGGCGGCGGTGCTGGAGGAATTAGGGATCACCGTCTCAGAAGCGGTGCGCATCCTGTTGACGCGGACCGCCAACGAAGGCGCGCTCCCTTTCGAGTTGACCGGGGACGCCGCAGCACATGACGCCTGGTTCCGCGCCAAGGTGCAGGAAGCGCTGAACGACCGACGCCCCGCCATCCCGCATAAGAAGGTAGAAGCTCACTTCGCCAAGCGTCGCGCTGCCGCCCTACGCAAAGCGCGATAATCCATCATGCGTAAACGCATGCGGCTGGAATGGTCCGCCCACGCGCTGGCCGACCGCAGCGCGATCTTCGATTACATCGAAGCCGACAGCCCGCAAGCCGCCTTTGCCGTAGATACTCGAATTCAAGAGCAGGTCGAGACCTTGGCGCGGTTTCCGGACAGCGGCCGCCCTGGCCGCATCGAGGGCGCGCGGGAGCTGGTCGGCGTATAGGCGACCCTCCGCCGGAGTAAAAGTCCGGTTCGCCGCCATCAGAAGGAGGTGCGAATCACAAGCCAGTCTGTTCGGATTCCGTAAATTCTTCGGCTCCAATTTTTGGGGCGGGCGACTCAAGGTTAAAATTGCGCCGTTTTTGAGCCGAGAGAAATTGTCGGCCCAGAAGCAATTCCCTTGAATGGAGAATCTATGACGCCCAAGAAAGTTCGGTCCTCCCATCGTGCAGTCCCCATCGCGGCCGTGGCCTTTGTCAGCATCTGCTTCCTTCAGCCGGTTTCCGCCGCACAGACCGCAGACGCGGCGCATGACGCTTGGGTCGCGGCTATCCACAATACCGATTTGGGGGAGGGATGCTTCGTTGCATCTTATCCCGACACCGTATGGCAGCAGGTGGAATGCAAAGAGCTGCATCCACGCGTCCATACACGCGTCCACAAACCCGGTCTGGGGATGGTGGCGGGCAACGGTGACGACTACGTCGCACAAAGTTCGGGCCTGACCAGCGGGGCACTTGGAAGTTTCCCCACGGTTACGGGCGTGGAATCCGAGAAAAGTGTTGGAGTGCCCGAGTACGGAGACGGAGGCATCCTCGGGGCGAATGAATACTCGCTTCAACTCAATACCAACTTCACCGGCACCACAGCGGCCTGCGACGGCCATAGCGGTTGCGTTGTCTGGCAGCAATTCATTTATGCGACGGACTATGCAGTCGAGGGCGAAGCGGCTGTGTTCATGCAGTATTGGCTGATCGACTGGGGCAGTTCACGTTGTCCGAGCGGTTTCGGCAGTGACGGCGAAGGCGATTGCTACGGAAACAGCAGTTACGTCTCGGCGCCCGATGTGAAGCCGACCTCGCTTGCCAGCTTGTCGCTCTCTGGCGCTGCGGCCTCGGGCGGAAACGATACGGTGAAATTCACCGATGGAACCACTGCCTACTCGGTGAGCGGCAAGGACAGCGTGCTCGATATTTCGCAGGTCTGGAAACAGTCCGAATTCAACGTCGTCGGTGATGCCGGCGGTTCGCGAGCAGATTTCAATGAGCCTGTCTCGGTCACCGTGAAAATAGCGCTGACAGACGGTTCCAGCTCAGCCCCAACTTGTGTTGCAGATGCCGGCACTACCGGAGAGAGCAATAACTTGGATCTCGGCAGTTGCAGCACAGCGAGCGGATCGTCGCCCTACATTGAGTTCACCGAATCGAACTAACACGGCCGCCTTGCGGAATCAGTTTTGGTAGCACGCGTTACGCAAATGACTGCCGTACTCCGGGTGCCCCACTTCTCGCTTCCGTTGCGAGAAGTGGGATTCCACAGCGCTATACCTCTGGGGTTTCTTTTGGCACGCGGCAGCGGCCTACTTTTCCGGCACAAAATCAAATTTGCCTGACGACTCTTCGTAGAACACAGCGCCTTCTTTCTTGTCTCCGCCGCTCCAGTGCTTGTGTCCTCCGGGAACGCGCAGGAAATCGCCCGCCCCTACACGCTTCTCGCCGGCATCATCTTTGTACAAATACGCGCCCTTTATTCCGACGATCCAAACATCGTTCGTGTGAGTGTGCATGCCAGCGTCATAACCCGGCGCGAACTTGGTGAATGTGCCGTGCGCGCCCGCATTGGCATCTCCCCAGATCGCAGCTATCGAGACGCCCCGGTTCGTGGATACGAATTTTGCCTGCTCGGCGGAAGCGAAGATTACCTTGGATTGATCTTGCTGTCCCTGTGCCCGCCCGATGGACCATGCGACCGCTAGCGCGACCACCGCTCCACCGACAAACAGTGATTTTTTCACTCTTTCCTCCGCATTTTTGTTGTAGCGATTTGACTTTGCCTGCGGGACGGATTCTATATCAGTGGTGGATAGGAGCAAGCGTGTTCTTTTGCGGCACGGTGGACGGGGGTGTGGTGATCGCGTTTGGCGGCTGTCTAAGAAGCCGTAGCGCTCCCGGCTGAGGAATGCCGCGCAAAACAAAACGCCCCAGACTCGTTCGAGTCGTGGGACGTATGTCGATCAGCCCTCCCCCAAGTGCTGCTCAATTAGGAGATTAAGCCGAAGCCGCGTATCAGTAAATGGCACGTTCGAGCCATTACACGAGGGCGGATAGCCGTCCGCAGGTATTGGACATGTCCGAAAACCGCAAAAGTCAGACAAATCCGCGATGCGGCGGAGAAAACCTACCCGATTGACACCCCCTCCCGCCCTTTCTATACTCCTCCTGCCACGAATCCCGTCCGGAGAGACTTCCCCCATGTTGAAACGTTCGCTCGCCATTTTCCTGTTTGCCGCTTGTGCCACTGTTGCCTTTGCGCAGGAACCTCCGTCGGTTCGGCAACCTAAGCTCACACCGCAGAACAGCGGCACCACGCAACTATTGATCGCCGTTAGTCCCGTGAGCGCTGATGTGGTCTGGGCGGCGGGCACCGGCGGAACTTATGTGGTCACCACAAACGGCGGCAAGACCTGGACCGCTGGCGTAGTGCAGGGAGCTGAAGCTCTGCAATTCCGCGATGTGCAGGGTGTCAGCGACCAGGTAGCTTATCTCATGTCGATCGGGAACGACGCCTCGCAATTTCGCATTTACAAGACCGAAGACGGGGGCGCGAACTGGAATGTGCAGTTCGTAAACTCGGACCCCAGCGCATTCTACGATTGCATGGCATTCTGGACTCCGGACCGCGGCGTGGCTCACAGCGATTCCGTCAACGGCGTTTTCCCCGATCTCCTCACCATCGACGGACACGACTGGCACTTTATTGAAGACATGCCGCCGGCGCTGCCCGGCGAGGCCTCGTTTTCTTCCAGCGGAACCTGCGTCACCACGCAAGGCGAAAACAATGCCTGGGTCACCACCGGCGGATCGACGATTGCGAGAATCTTAGCCACGACCGACGGTGGCCATACCTGGAATGCCTATGGCACGCCGCTCGTGAGTTCGGCCTCGGCGGGCGGCTTTTCGGTGGCTTTCCGCGACCCGTTGAACGGCATTGTGGGCGGGGGTGATTTGAGCGTGAATACCTCGGCCGATGCGGCCACGTCGAATGATGGCGGTCAAACGTGGACGCTCACGAACAAGCCGCCTGTGGCGGGAGCGATTTTCGCGCTAGCCTATGCGCGTGGCGTCAGCGGTGGAAGTCACGATTTCGACCGCACCGTGGTGGTTACCTCCGAAACCCAACCAAACTACAACCTGGGGCAAGCCGCGTTTACTCCTGATGAGGGGACGACCTGGTTCCAAATGCCCAAAGTGAGCGGATATTGGTCAGTGGCGTTTGCGAATCCGCAGGCTGGATGGTTCGTGGGAAACAACGGTAAGATCCTGAAGATCAGTTTTTAGACGCCCGGTACTCTGAGCGAGCATCGAACGGTCCGCCGAGCGGAGTCCGCCATTCGCGGCCAATTGTTCGTCGCACCAAGCGAGAAAATGGGGACCAAGGCGTAGCCCGCAAAACAAAACGCCCCAGACTCATTCGAGTCGTGGGACGTATGTCGATCAGCCCTCCCCCAAGTGCTGCTCAATCAGAAGACTAAACTGAAGCCCCGCATCGGTAAATGGCACGTCCGGGCCATTACTCAGAACGGAAGTAACCCGATGCCTGTCGCTGCGGGGGGCCCACTTCTCGCTTCCGCGCGGCGGAGAAGTGGGATTAAATCGTGTCGCCTAGAGTTAGAAATCCACACTCACCGAATCTTCTCCGTCTTACTGTCGTAATGGACATCCCCGTTCTTCTCGTTCTGCCGCTCTACATCCTGGTTCGAGAAGGTGTGTCCAGCCGGTTTTACGCCAGTAGCCGCACTGGCCACTTCCAGCGTGTGTGGGCTCTGTTCTGCCGAACTGAAATAGACCCAAGATTTTGGCGCGGCTTCGTGCTCACGTGGCGTGGGCTGTCCGTGTTCCGGACGCATCATTCTCATCCCGCCGACGGGCGAATTCACCGCAGGCGATACCAGCGGCGTCCCTCCGCCCGAATACCACACCGGCATCGTGTAAACCGAGTCAGTGTTGCCTGAAACCTCTGAGAGTGTCGAATTCGTGGCTCCCGCGACCAGCCCGGCAGTGGCATTTCTCGCCCCGACTGGGTTTGGGGAAACGGTTTCGAACGAAATGCTCGGAGTCGTGATCAGCGGAACATACGGCCCGCATCCGTACGGGCAGTAGCCGGCGACACCACGTTCTAAGTTCTGCGCGAAACCTATTTGCGCAGAAACGACAAGTGATAGCAGAAGAGTTAAAGCGAAGATCGTGACGGTGCGCATAGAGCCTCCTGGAAGCCTTGCTCGACTTCGAACCTACTAGGTAGGATGCCGTCCGCCTCGATAGCGGTTCACTCGTAGCGCCGCCTGAACCCTGTATTTCCGCGGCTTCCCGCGAGTCTTGGGGATGCGGTACGCAAAGACTTGCGCAACTGACGCAGTTACTTGCTGACGGTCTGCATATAAACGCGACGCCTTCCCCCTGTACTCATTTCGCCAGAATGCGCTCGCACAACAATCTGGTTCATCATTGACTCCCACCTCAGACCGGGGTACGCTTTATGCAATGGTTGTGACTTGCCTTCCGGGCATGAGCATTTCGGTAGTTCCCGTCTCTGCGCATAATCCTGTTTTGTCCACGAGCCGCCTGACCCGCCCCTGTATCCAATTGAGCGGTCGCGCGTTCCTGCATCATTTGCCAAGAGATTGAATGAAGAAAAGCATCGGGATAAGCCCCAACATCGAAACCTTCTTCGGTACCCGCGACGAGAATGTGCGCGTGCTCGAAGACGGCCTGAACGTCACCATCGACCTGCGCTCGAACGCTATCGACCTGGAAGGCGCGCCTCGCGATGTGGCTCGCGCCGAGCAGGTGTTTGCCGATTACGAAAGCCTGCAGCGTTCAGGATTTACCTTCAACAACGGCGACCTCAACAGCATGTTGCGCGTGCTTACATCTGATCCCACCGCAACCTTGCGCGGACTTGCCGACGCCGGCCGCCAGCGATCGCTAGGCCGGCGGATGGTTCAGCCCAAGAGCGTGAATCAGCGACGCTATGTCGAAGCGATCGAGAAGCACGATATGGTGTTCGGCATTGGTCCTGCTGGCACAGGCAAGACTTATCTAGCCGTCGCCATGGCGATCTCGGCTCTGCTGGCGAAGCGAGTGAACCGCATTATCCTTGCGCGTCCGGCGGTCGAAGCCGGCGAACGGCTGGGATTTTTGCCGGGCACACTTCAGGATAAGATCGATCCTTATTTGCGCCCGCTGTATGACGCGCTCTACGACATGCTCGATCCGGAAAAAGTCGACCGCTATCTGGAGAAAAATGTCATTGAGATTGCGCCTATTGCATTCATGCGCGGACGCACCCTGAACGATTCCTTCGTAATCCTCGATGAGGCGCAAAACACAACATCGGAGCAGATGAAGATGTTCGTGACGCGCCTCGGATTCAACTCGAAGGCCGTGATCACGGGCGATATTACCCAAATCGACTTGCCCAACGCTCGCCGCAGCGGGTTGCTCGAGGCCATCGATGTCTTGCAAAGGGTGGAAGGCTTGACCTTCGTTCACTTCGACGAAGCGGATGTGGTTCGGCATCACCTAGTGCAGCGCATCATTCGCGCTTACGACGAGCACAAAACGCTGATCGCAGAGCAGCAGATGCTTTTGCTTTCCGGCGGCAAGAGCGGTGACGGCTCAGGCAGGTCGCCACATGCGGCTACAGAAGGCGCCCCCCGGAAGGCGTCGGGCGATTCGTAGGTGCTGGCAAGTTGGTTATTCTCCGAAAAAGAGTTGCGGGGTTGAGCCCGTCGACCCTCGAACGTTTTGTGCGCCGCGCACGGCAAGCGGTTCGCTTGCGCGATAACGTGAATGTCTTGCTGACAAGCAGCCGTGACCTGCGCGCATTGAATCGGCGATTTTGCGGCAAGGATAAAAGCACCGATGTGTTGTCTTTTCCGTCCACTCCAGCGATGGGCGGCCCGGGGAGACGAGTCGCTGGCGAACTCGCCATATCGCTCGACATTGCCCGCGAAAATGCCAGCCATCTGGGCCATTCTCTAGCCGACGAGGTGAAGATTCTCGTGCTCCACGGCATTCTCCATCTGGCAGGGTTTGACCATGAGCGGGATAATGGAGAGATGGCCATCGAAGAGGCTCGGTTGCGCCAGAAACTGAAACTAGAGGTGGGCCTGATCGAGCGGTCGCGAGGCGCTGGGTTCCGGCCAAGCAACCGAAGGCGCGTCCACCCTCCGGCCGGCCGGAGAACTGCATGAACTGGGCCGTAGCACTCGCGCTGCTTCCGCTGTTGGCGCTCTTAGCGCTAGCTTCCTATGTGGACCGCGTCTATCAGGAGATCGGCAAATTTCTCTCCCGCGAGTTTCAGGACAACATCGACATTTTCGAGCAAAAAGTCGAACCCAACTTGCGGGTCAGTCGGGCGCGCGCTTCGCTTTCGATGTCCGTGTTGAAGCAGTTCACCACCGCGACCATCGGGATGCTGGTCGGATTTGCTCTTTTTAGCGATCAGCGATGGAGCAACTATGAGATCGCACAGGCCGCGATCAGCCTGATCGTGATCGTCATCGTCTTCAATCAATTCTTGCCATTCGTTTTTTTCTCGCGCACGAACGGCGCCTGGCTTATCCGCTGGACGTGGCTTTTGACCGTACTCATCTATTTAGTTTTGCCGGTTACGATCGTTCTCGGTTTTCTGCAATCGGTCGCGTCCCTGACCCGCGGGAACAGTCATGAGGCCCCCGAAAGCGCGGCCGAAGCGGTCGACGCCTTGATTGAAGCGGGACAGGAAGAAGGCATCATCCAGGAAGGCGACCGCGATCTCATCCAGTCGGTAGTCGAATTCAGTGGCAAGACTGTGCGCGAGGCCATGAAGCCGCGGCCCGATATGTTCGCTCTCCCCATGGAAACGACTGTCGAACGCTTCATCCAATTGCTCGGCGAAAAGCACTTCTCGCGAGTGCCGGTGTACGACAACAGCATCCATAACATTAAGGGAATCGTCTATGCGCAGGACGTGCTGCAGGTGCCTGACGCCGACGCCTCCACGCGCACGCTGGAAAACCTGATGCGGCGCGATGTTTATTTCGTTCCGGAGAGCAAACTCGGCAGCGACCTCTTGCGCGAAATGCAGAAGAACAACATCCGCATGGCAATCGTGGTCGATGAATATGGCGGCGTTGCCGGCCTTGTGACGATCGAAGATCTCGTGGAAGAAATCGTAGGCGAGATTCGAGACGATCACGAGAAGCCCGAGATTGTCAGAGAGAATCCTGAATCCTATATCGTCTCCGGTCGAATGGATGTGGATCGCCTTGCCGAACTGTTTGGGACTAAACCAGAGGGAAAAGAAGCTGCCACAATAGCGGGATTGGTCAGCGAACTCGCCGGACATATTCCGCAGAAAGGCGAAACGGTAGATGAGGACGGCCTCCGGTTTGAGGTTCTGGAATCAACCGATCGCAAGGTAGAGCGGGTCCGAATCACCTCGGTGCAGCCCCGGCAATTAAAGCTGATATAGACAATCGTCAGCAGCAAAGGCTCCTGTCGTCACCTCCGAGCCAGTAAACTAGAACTTAGCACTTAACCAAGTCCCCTTATGCCCTTTCGCTCAGGTTTCGTCTGCATACTCGGTCGTCCAAACGCCGGAAAGTCCACGTTGCTGAATGCGCTCGTTGGCGAAAAACTTGCCATCATTTCTCCCAAGCCGCAAACCACGCGCAATCGCATTCAGGGAGTCATCAACATTCCCAAAAGGAAGGGCCGAGATGGCGCACAAATCGTGCTGATAGACACGCCCGGCGTGCACAAGCCTGACAGTTCGCTGGGACGCAAGATGATGGTCGAAGTGCGCGAAGCCCTCGAGGGCTGTGATCTTATCCTGCTAATTATGGACGCCACGCGCAAGCTGGAGCGGCGCGATGAGTTTGCCATCCAGATGGCCAAGATCTCCGAGACGAAGGTCTATCTCATTCTCAACAAGATTGATTTGTTGAAAGGAGGCAAAGACAAGCTGCTGCCCTTGATCGATGACTATAGGAAGTTACATGCTTTCGACGAAATCATCCCGATTTCCGCCTTGAAGCGCGACGGGTTGGATGTGCTCCTGAAACACATCACTGCAGCTTTGCCCGTGGGTAAGCCTTACTTCCCCGGAGATCAAATTACCGATCAACCGGCACGCTTCATGGCAGGCGAAATCATCCGTGAGCGCGTGCTGTTCGAGACGCAAAAAGAACTTCCCTATGCGACTACTGTGATCGTCGATAACTTCGAGGAGGGGCTGAGGCTTGTACGCATATCCGCTACGATTTACTGCGAACGGGAGGGGCAAAAGGGAATTCTGATCGGCAAGAAAGGGGCGATGCTCAAGAAAATTGGAACTTCGGCTCGCCTCAAGATTGAACGCATGTTGGAGACGAAAGTGTTTCTTGAACTTTACGTGAAGGTCAAACCGAACTGGCGCGAATCTCGCCGCTTTGTCGAAGAACTGGACTGGAGGCGACAGTTGGAACAGCTTACGAAGCCTCAGTAACCGTATTTCTTCGCTAGCTTCGCGCCCTTGGTAGTTATACGGCGGTTATATTAAGGGTGCTGTCCGGTTTGACAGACTTTTGACACTGCACTGCCGCTATTTGAATTGTCGTCGTTAGCTTTTATCATTAAAATCAATGCGCGTCAGGATCGAACGAAAGCTAAGAGCTTAAAACATGACAGTGGCGGATTCTCCCGAGCAGCCTTTTCCCGAGAAAGACTTCGATCCTGACCAATTGAATTTACGTCTGCGAGTGACGCTCGCCGCCGATCGCAAGGCGGTGGATCCCGTCGTACAACAGGTCATGAGCGTTGTGCGTCAAATGAATGGAGTTGACGGCAAAGAAGATGCCATCGAACTCGCGCTTCAAGAAGCCTTGGCAAACGCCGTGATCCACGGCGCAAAAGAAGATCCCAGTAAGATTGTGGAATGCCTCGTCAGCAGCGACAAGGAGCGAGGAATTCTAATCGTCGTTCGCGATCCTGGACCGGGGTTCTCTCCGCAATCGATTCCCGGCTGTACGGTGGGCGAGAACCTATATTCAAATCATGGCCGCGGAATTTTCCTGATTAATCAGTTGATGGACCAGGTAGAGTTCAAGAAGAACGGCACCGAGATCCACATGATCAAGCGCTGAAGGCGGCCAACGGTTGGCGGACAAAAATTATTCCCTTGCCGCAATGCCGAGCGTTTTCATTTTGCGGTAGAGGTGGCTGCGTTCGAGGCCTAGCACCTCAGCTGCGCGAGTAACGTTGCCGTGATTCTCATCGAGCTTTTTAAGGATGAAATCCCGCTCGTAAGCGTCGCGAGCTTGGTGCAGTGTAGAGAATTCACCTCGCGGTGCTCGCCGATGGCCCTCCCGGTAAACCAGCGGCGGAAGATGCTTGCGGTCCAGCCGCGTGATCATAGGATTCATGATCACGATTCGCTCGATCACGTTCCGCAACTCGCGCACGTTGCCCGGCCACGAATAGCGCATCAAGGCGTCGATGGCGTCATCGGTAATCTCGCGAGGACGACGCCCATAAGTCGCAGCCAGTTCTTTCAGAAAGTGCCGGGCAAATAAAGGAATATCTTCTTTGCGATCCCGCAGCGGCGGAACAAAGAACGGGATGACATTCAGCCGGTAAAACAAGTCCTCGCGAAAATTTCCGCGAGAAATTTCGTCTTCCAGATCCTTGTTCGTCGAAGCGATAATGCGCGCATCCACCGTAATGGCTTCATCGCTGCCCAGCGGAGTAACGCGCTGCTCATCGAGCGTGCGCAGTACTTTCGACTGCGTCTTCAGGCTCATGTCGCCCACTTCATCCAGAAACAGCGTTCCGCCATTCGCTTTTTGAAACTTACCTTCTTTATCCGAGGTCGCGCCGGGGAACGATCCCTTGTAATGCCCAAAAAGTTCGCTCTCGATTAGATCTTCGGGAATCGCGGCGCAGTTCACCTCGACGAAAGTTTCATCCTTCCGCAGGCTCTGAGCATGGATCGCATGCGCAACCAATTCCTTCCCCGTGCCCGACTCACCATAGATCAAAACCCGGCCGTTGGTGGGCGCCATCAATCCAATTTGCTGGCGCAATGCCTTCATCGGAATACTGTCGCCAACGATCACCGTTTTCGAATGCAATTGCTTTTTCAGGTCGACGTTTTCGTGCCGGAGCTTCTTCGATTCAATCGCGTTCTTAACGAGGATTAACGTTTTTTCAATCGAGAGCGGCTTTTCCAGGAAGTCATAGGCTCCCAGCTTGGTGGCGCGTACTGCCGTTTCGATCGTGCCATGCCCGGAAATCATGATGACTTCCGGCGGGTTTTCGAGCGCGCGGATTCGTTCCAGCGTCTCCAGGCCATCGACGCCCGGAAGCCAAATATCGAGAAGAATCACTTCGAAGCTGTGCCCGCGGCGCAAAAGTTTGAGGCACTCCTCCCCGCTGCTCACCGCGGCGGTGCCGTAACCCTCATCCGCGAGCACGCCCTGCAGCGATTCGCGAATTCCTTTTTCGTCATCCACAACCAGAATCTTATGCATGTTTTGCGGCCGATGTAGCGAGCGCCGGTGCGAGGACGACCGGCAATTCGAAGATGAATCGCGCTCCCAAAGGATGATTCTCTTCGACCCGAATCGAGCCGCGATGCTCTTCGATGACGCGGCTTACAATCGCCAATCCCAAGCCGGTCCCTCGTTTTCGGGTGGAGAAATAAGGAAGAAAAAGTCTTTCTTTAAGGTCGGGAGTCACCCCGTGCCCAGTATCTGCGACCGTAATTTCCACCGCGTCGCGGCTGGCCACGAGCGCGCTGGAAATCTCGATCTCGCGCACCATCGAGTCCTGCATCGCCTCGGCGGCGTTGTCCACCAGGTTTGCCACAGCACGCCGGATAGCTTCCGCATCCGCCATGACCTTGGGTAAATCCGGGGCTAAAGACTTGTGTAAGACTATGCCGTCCATCCTCCCATTGAACATCGACAGCGCGTTCTCGATGATTTCGTTAACATCCTCCGGCTGGGGCTGCGAGGCGGGAAAACGAGCCAGCGTGGAGAATTCGTCCACCAGCAAGCGAACCGTTTCTACTGCGCCGGCGATCGTTTCTGCGCAGGAGCGAACGACTTCCAACGATGCTTTGTCGGGAGTCGCAGCGCGCTCCAGGTGCCGTTGAATCCGCTCGGCCGACAGCGAGATGGGCGTCAGTGGATTCTTGATTTCGTGCGCCACCCGGCGCGCGACCTCGCGCCAAGCCGCCTGCTTCTGCGCCTTCAATAGGTCGGAAAGGTCCTCCAGGACGATGACGTAGCCGGAACGTTCATCTTGATGACGCAAAGTCGCGACTGTGACGGCCACATTCAGAGATGTATGAAGCAGCGGCAGTTCCATCTGGCTGGTGGTCATTCCCATGCGATCGGCGCGGCGGAACAGCGGTTCGAGGTCCTCAGAAACCTCGCGCGGGAATACATCTTCCAGCCGCGCGCCTCGCAGCACGCTTTCGCCCGGCGCATAACCCTCGGGATGGAACATGCGCTCTAAAGCTTGATTTGCGTGGGTAACAATACGGTTCTCATCGAGCGAGAGGACGCCGGTTGGAATACTCTCCAGTATCGTCTCCATTTGCCGGCGCCGCTGCTCAAGTTCCGCGTTGGCGGCGCTGGCATCGCGGCTCGATTCTTCAATTTGGCGCCGGCTTATTTCCAGTTCTTCCGCCATGCGATTGAAGGAGCGGACCAGATCTCCAATCTCATCGGCAGCGTTCACGTCCACGCGATAATCCAGACGACCGCGGGAAATTTCCTGAGTAGCCTCGGCGAGAGCCGCCACTGGGCGAGTCACCAACTTGGAGAGGAACAGCGCCAGCCAGGTGGTGACGAACAGTACCATCATCGTAAGTAAGAGCAGAAGCCCCATGTAAGTCTGGCGCACATGCCGGCGCTCGCGGCTGAGTTGCAAATAGCGCTGCTGGCTGGCTTCGATTTGCTGAACCGTCTTCGAAAATTCCGGTGGCAACGGCATGGCTACCAGGATCAAGCCATCTTCTCCGACAGGTGCGCTGCCCAACGTGTACTCAGTTTTCTCCCAAGTGAACTGGGCCGGTTGCCCAGCGGCGGCTTGCGCAACCGGCAACTTGTCTTTCAGGGCCTGCCAGGTAGCGGGCGCGGCAAAACTGACTTCATCGGCTCCGTTTCGAATTGCAAACGCAAATCCTCCTTGCAGCGTGGGCGCATGGCGGCGAAATTCATCGAGCGCTCCCGACAATGCATGCCCCTCAAAAGCGCGCTGCGTCTCCGGCACATTGGCGATGGCGGTAGCTTCCGCGCGCGCATTCTGCGCGGCATATCCGGCCAGCAGTGCGGCCATGGCATCGGTATCCGTGCGAACCTCTTCCACTGGAGTGGAGAACCATTTGTCGATCGAGCGGTTCATCAGCCCGTAGGCGAACAGGTACATCACCGTGACCGGAACGAAGGAAAGCAGGAGAGCTCCCACCACCATGCGGGTACGAAATTTCGATCCCAGAACGCCCATGCGGCGCTCGGCGAATAGCTTAAGAAGGTTGCGCGCGAGCACAAACGTCAGCGCGACGAAGAGCAGTGAGATTAATAACGAGAGTGCGTAAAAAACCACGACCTGCTGATTCGTGTCGGGGCGCAATATTGTCTGATTGAACGCGGTTTGCGAAACCAGAATGGCGAACAAAAGAAACACGGCAATCGCCGAAAACACAATCACTCGCTTGCGATTCGAGTTCTCCGGAGGCTGAATTTGAGCCGTCTGTGCCATATGGACTCGGGATTCGCAGCGCTGCCCTGGGCTTGCGAATGTGCCGAAAATCATTATAGATGCTGATTGGTGGGGCGATAAGGCCCGCGATGTCGCTACCGTTGAAAACCAGAAGTCAGACACCGACCGGGCTAATCGCTGCTAGTGCGGCCCGCCGAGATCTCCTCGAACAGCGCACGGTAGGCAGGCTTCGGCTCGTAAGTTCGATCAAAGGGTAGAGCCTGTCCGCGGGATCCGCGAGAATGAGAACCGATCCAGGAGTATTTGTCGGTGAATCCCCAGGTCTGTATCGCAGTGCAGCCTCTGCTGTTCAGGCATGCGTGTACGATGCTGCGGTAGACTTCGGCTTGCCTAGCCAGATCATCCGCACTGGCGTTGCCGCGAGAATCTACCGGCACCGAAACATCCAGTTCGGTGATATGGACTTGTAAACCGAGAGCCGCAAGTCGCGCAACGTTGGCCTTGATCGCGGATGCATCAGCGTCCAGAGCAGGAATGTGCATTTGTAGGCCAACTCCGTCAATCGGCACTCGGCGCTGCCTGAAATCTTTGACCATGGCATAGATCGCGTCAGACTTGCGATTCACACCCTCCCCCTCCGCCTCGTTATAAAACAGCAAAGCCTTCGGGTCGGCGTTGTGCGCCCACCGGAAAACCTGCTCGATGTAGTGCGTTCCTTGCCCGGATAGTCCTATGCCGGGCTTGTTATACCAAAGTGAATCGCGCACATTCCCGTTCTCATCGAGAGCCTCGTTGACCACGTCCCAAGCGAAGACTTGGCCGGCATAGTGCTTCATGACGCGCCGAATGTGCTGATGAAGAAGTTGCGATAGCTGCTTCGGGCTGAAATGGCCTTTTGCCAGCCAATCCGGATTGTTGCGTCCCCACACCAGGCAATGGCCGCGCACCTTCATTCCATGACCTTGCGAGAAGCGAACCAGTTCGTCGCCCTGGCGAAAGTCGTAAGTAGTCGCGTTTGGACGGAGCACCCACCACTTCATCGCATCTTCGGCCTCCACCATGTTGAATTCACGCGCCAGGGTGGAAGCGTACGCGGTTTCCGAAAGTTGCGGTGGGCGGACCGCGGCGCCCACTAGTAT
>Ga0208691_1000358_pt1 | contig 16625 bp, 15 predicted proteins | sample June2015DPH_20_1_FD_184719 | JGI IMG/M metagenome (GOLD analysis project Ga0208691, IMG submission 184719) | Peatland microbial communities from SPRUCE experiment site at the Marcell Experimental Forest, Minnesota, USA - June2015DPH_20_10... | ecosystem: Environmental > Terrestrial > Soil >... | reverse complement strand
ATTTAATTAAATTCTAAAAATTTATTATTAACTATTGCAAATAAAATTAAAAAATGTAGTATTGTATTTTATATGCTAATTAATTTAGCAAATGCGACAGGTCTCCTGAAATTTACCGCTAATTGTGTGCCAAGTTTACCAAATACACTAATAGCACGCGCTGCATGCCCAGAAATGGTTAATCCATTTATAAAATGATCTACAGAATTGTCGTATAAAAATTTTCCATCTCTTGTTTCAAACAAAGTATTTAAAGAAAAATCCAAATCGTCAGTTAAAAATGTTTCTCTTTGTTGAGCAATATCATGTTCAGTAATTTCAATGGTGGAAATGTTTAAATCTGGAAGCTGGCGATAAACCATTTCTTTGCTGTCTTCTGGATCGTTTGCTATTTCTTCTTTTTTATTTTTTTGCTCGTCCAAATAACTGTAAGTGTATACTTGTTGAGCACAAAAATCGTCTTGCTCAATAAGACGAAATGGAGTTCCAGATAAATCAAGTCTTTTAGAAAACTGGAGATTATCTAATATATATTCTGCTCGTTCTGTACGACTACCATAATGTACTTCATCAAATATAACTAAATCCCAGTTTATTTGTGGTATAAGTTTTAATCTCTCTTTTGTTTTGCCGTGTTGATCAATTGATAAATCCTGTAAGGAAACGCATAGAACTATCGGACCTGTACATTCTGGAAATTCACCATTAATCTTCAAAGCAGGATCGTTGGGTCTATCTATTTTTTTCTTAGCTCGTATACCTATCCAATTATTAAAGTCTACATGTTCATTTACCGCGTCAAGCCATTCTCCTATAACATCTGGTTTATATGTTACAATAAGAGTGTTTTGTGAGCCTATAGATTTTGCAAGATGAATACTTGTAAAGCATTTTCCAAACCTCATTTTAGCATTAACTAAAAATCTATTTCGATGTGTCGATGAGCGGTAAACATCTTCAGAATAGGTATCCAAAAACCATTTTTTAGCTTTTTCAATAGCGTCAATCTGCTCTCTTCTAAGTTTATGATTTAAAGCTCTATATGTGCCATAGACTATTTCATTATAAGCTCTTTTAACGTCATCGAAAGTTGCATGAAACCATTCTTTGCCAGGACCATCTTTAACATGTTTAAATCCTTTTCTAATTAATAATGCGTGTATATGTTTATCTTCTTTTCCTGAAGGAAGAGAGCCTAACAAAATAGATTCTGGTGGTTCTGGGTTTGATGTTCCGAATTGTTCTTTTATTCTCTCTTTGTATCGGCCTAACTTGCAGTGTCCAACTTTGACAAGACCTTTATGCTTATGGGCATCAGTGGTATAAGCGTATAACTCAAGCTTTTCCATTAGGACCATTCCTCAAGTTTTTTCTTTATGTGTTGTTGTTCATTTTTAGTAATATTGAAGTATTTAAAAAGAAGAACATCTGTCCAAGAATCAGACATGTTCATATACGGAACCCAACCCCAACGGTCTGGAGGCAAGTCTTGAGTTATTTTTCTTAAACCTACAAGATATCTCGAAAAGTTGGTTTTTAAAAAATTAGCAAACTTTAATGCTTTTTCTTTAGTTTTAAAGACATCAATAACGTTATATGTTTCTGTTGTTATGGTGCCTGGTTCAACTATAAATATTTGGTTTAATGGAACAGTTGATCTTCTTTTTCCTTTTGCCCCACCAACAGCCTTTGGTACACATACCTTCCACATGTTTACCTTATCATGATTTTTTGTAATTTTATCTTTTGAAACATATTTAATTTGTCTTCCTTTTGATAAACATGGAATAACATTGCAAGAATGACCATTTAAATCTTTATTAATATCAAAATAATTAGTTCCCAACCCAAACGGTTTTCTTGGCCATGCTGTAGTGTCTACAAAAATTCCATTCCATATACTTTTTATCTTTCTTACAATCGATATTGCCATTGGATCATCAGGAATAATATCAAATTCATTTAGATGCGTAGATACATTGTAATTTTCATCAGAAAAATTTGTAGGCCCAGAGTGGGTTTTGTCATAATGTATAAAACAAATTCCACCATTTATATCTACAGTTGGAAATATAGAGCTTGCTTTGTTAAAGTAGCGTAGATTAACTAGATGGTTAGTAGTCATCAAAGTAGTCCTAAAATCGTCTAAACCTTTTCCTCCTGCAAACCATCTTGCTGGTATCACTAAAACAAATTCCAATATTCTATGATCTATTATTAGTGTTTGTGCGAAATGTTGATATATGTTTTTGGCACTTTTACCAAAACCACCATCAGATTCTTGATATGGCGGATTCCCAACGACTATTATTTTCTTTTTCTTAGAGGTTGTTGTTATATACTCAAGCATATCATTAAACTCCTTTTCAAATTTATCTTTATCAAGCCGACCATCGATCTCAGATAAGTAATGACCATCTCTAATAATCCTGGTAAGCTTTTCATCGTGCGAATTAGTATTACCCAAAAATGTTCTAAGACTAAGTCTATGGTGTCGCTCATCTGGCGCCAACGCAAAGTATCTATTAGATCCATAAAGTTCTTCTTGAATAGTTTTGACATCAATCATTTTTTTATGTTTGTTAACCTTCGCTAAACATCTAACCAATGCACAAGCAAGCAGTATTTCACCTGCTTTACAAAATGGATCAAAAAATACAACTTCATCATTAGTTAAAAGATCTTCTCCTAAACAAGAGACTAATTCGACAGCCTTAGCCATAAGCATGATTGGCTGATCTCTACCAATCACGTTGCCTAGGATATCAACTACATGTGAACCTGTTGTAACGGATAACCTGGTATTCATAATTGTCTCAGCTGAATTTTACTGTTACCTTTTCGTATACCAGAAGTGAGTTTGCTTTGTTCAAATAGATCCTTTGCAAATTCAAATTCATCGAAACCATTTAACTTATCAGCCAGAATTTTATTAACAAAATTAATTGCACGCTTATAAATAATGGGTATGGAATTTTTAGTTAAGCAATTATTAAAATATTTAATCCAACATAATTCGTAATTAATAGGCTTATGCCCGTGTTTCTTAAACCACTTGCCACCTAACTTTGTTTTAGTTGCATTTTTCTCTGCAGTATCACTATCACTTAAGGCAGAGAGTGTTTCATTTTCATGAATACACCACTTAATTGCGCATAATAGGTGAGCTATAAAGTCTTGTTCTTGTTGTATGATTTTATATTCATTCTCAATACCAAGTTTTTTCTTTAAAAATTCGAATGTAGCTTTTATAACGCGCGATTGGCAATGAGTAACATTGTTAGGATCAATATCAATTGCCCATAAGGTATTAATTGCGTTAGCAATGGCATGAAATGTAGCTTTTCGAACCCCCATAGAAAGAGATTTTTTATAAATAGCTTCTAATCTTTTTTTGTAAATTTGAATGACAATATTCCCATGACCACAACTTGGTTCAAAAAAAATTACATTCTCATCAAACCAAATACTTTTGTTATCTTTATACAAAAGGTTTAACATATCTTCAACGTATACTTCAGGAGTAAACACCTCTCCTAAAATTTTGATACGGTTTTTACTTCGATGAGATAATTCATCTACGCCTATAAGATTGTACATACATGTACCTTGCTATAAAGTGTTGGTTGTTATCTTTATCGGCATGGTTAGGTGTTTTTGAAAGGCATACTATTAATAGAGCTTCGATCAATAGTGATAGTAGGTTTTGTATGTAGGGCATGGCAATTTAGTTTTTTGTATGCGTAATTCTACTGTTCTATACTAAAACAATTGCTCTAAAAAATATTCATACAGTAAAACCATAGCAAAAGTGTCGAGTTCACAGTATTTTAGCAACCCTACGCGAAGTTTTTGCCGTTCTAACTCAGACATTTCTGTAAACTGTAGTTTAGCATAGGCGGTCATGGCTGCACCTCCTTCAGAAATTTCGTCTTCATCGAACAGGAGATCTAATTTTTCTGCTGAAATATCATCAAATAACTTTGGTAGTAACTGGTATGGATCTTGGACATTACCGTTTTGATCGTATTGAATTAACGCCCAATTTTGAAAATTTAAACTTTTAATCCCGTTCTTTGAACCATAAATAGGTGACTTATATTTATCCTGAAGATTTTTAGAATCATGAAGTATGGTAGGCAATACGCATTTTAAACTATTAGAATCTTTCATGAGTGGGTGATAAAAATAATTAATTACTAAAGTATATAAATCCACCATGTTGCGCTCTCCGAGCCACTGCTTGTCTTTTTTAGTTATCGTTTGGATCCAATTTATTAAACTGTTTTTATCTGGCTCATTAGAGTTGTGTAGTTGTTTTAATATATCGCACAACACAGTATTTTCATGATTAGAATACCTAAAGATAGTTCCATTGTCTTGTTCTAGTTGCTTTTTAAGGTTACGCACAAAATTAAAGTTAGGAAAATGTCCTGGGATGTCATCAAGGTACTGTCCTGCATGTTCAATTTTTCCGTTTTCGTCAACCATATGATGAGAAAATTGAAAAGCGATCTGTTCATATGGTTTTCTTCCAATATTAAATGGAAGAGCTACCCTAGAAGTTTCAAAATCAATAAAATGAAGTGGATATATCCAGGTTTCTATTTCTTTAGAAGCATTGATTTTATCGAAGTACTTTTCGTTTTTTGTAAACAAATCAACTTGTAGCCATTGTCTTTGTGATCTGGTAAGAGCGTGCTCGGGTTTTTCTTTGATATTAAAATCATTTTCTGTTAATTCCTTCATTAAGGTTCTACCAGTGCTTAGAACCGTATCGGATTTTGCAGAATAATACCATACGTCAAAAACAAATGGCTCATCTAATACATCATTGGGAAGTTTTTCAGACCAACATTCTTTAAAACCACTTTTAAGCGGAAGAATGGTGGTACATCTAAATTCACATTTTTTACATTTTGAATCAAGTCTGGGATCTAATTTTTGATCATTTTTCAACCCATTAGCTAGATCTAATATTTTTCTCTCGAATGATAATTGATCCCACCAATTAATTTTTTTTGTGTCTTCAAGATCACTTTCAATTATATAATCAACCGCTTTCGAAGAATCAATTTCTATAAGGATCTTTTGTCCAACGGTATTTATATTCGTGTTAGGCGTTGTTATAATTTTTATTTTTTCGTTTGTATGGTTCAATATAAATTTTTGATTTAAACCATCAACAGTTGCTATAGAATTTTTATCAATTAAATACAAAAAAGGTTTAAATGAAAGATCTGGTCGTGATTTTCTGCAAACATAAGTTTGATAAGCAATATCATATAAATATTTTTTCCAGTTGCTAAGCAATTTAGTTTGAGTTCTCTTATCAAAAAAACTGTCTTTACTGGAATCGTAAGACTTAGCTTTAACTTCTAAAAGATCTACATTATTACCATCTTTTCTTAAAATATCGACACGTACTAATAGATTGTCATTAATAAAGGTTGCCTCAAAGATCGTAACCTTCGTTTGTTTAAGAAGCTCGTTAGTTTTAATTAGAGCATCATTTGGATAAAGCCCAGACAGATCAATCCCATCTGAGTGATAAATTTTAGCTAGAGCGCCTACCTGGAATCCACCTTCAGCTAACGCCTTAATAAAAGAATCTTCGGTCAGTTCATTTTGATATGTTTCTGGGTGGGTATGATAATAAAGCTTCCTAGGACATTGTAAGCCTATCATAGCAAGAGATTTAGTAAGGTTTTTATTTTGCATGTTTATTCCTAAGGTTAATTTCTAAAAAATTAACCTCAATGTTTATATTAGCCTAAGCAATAAGTTAGTTCATACTGAAAATTATATTTAATTGAATAAAGAGATAGTATCGATTTTTAATGGATTTTGTTGGGATGTAGCAACCATGTAAACAAGAACTGACATATGTTATATAGTTTTTATAGGTATGTAGCTAAGAGGTGGGTTAAATGTTTATTTATTGTAATAGTTTTAGCATTTCTTCGTGATAATTATTTAGCGTATGGTTACCTTCTCCTATAAGATGCATGAAGTTTTTTAATTCAGAAATACTTAATTCTTGCCCAGATAATAAATTTATAATCTTTTTAGCTATCTGTTCTTTAGTTAATCCACCCAGCTCTGGAATAACAATTTTAATTGGATCTTCTTTTGCTTTTGGTATTAATCGTTCAATACATAAACCAAGCGCGCGCGTATCGCCATTTAATGCTAATTCTACAGTTTTATTAATTAAAATTTCTGCGTGAGGTTCTAATAGCTTTATTAACTTAGTGTATTTATTTAGTGATCCTTTGTTTCTGCCTTTTGGATTGCCACTTTGGCCTGGTTGAAATTTCATTATAAATATCTCCTGCAAATAACCTGTTGTTTACAGATTAAAAAATTATAAGCTAATTAAAGTACACAAAGAGCACAACAATCACTAATGCTAATATTATACATGGTTAACAAGCGTGTACTTTAAGTGTACTTAATAATAGGTAACATCATGTTAACTTTATTTGTAACATATTGAAAAATATATATTAAAAAATATAGTGTACTTTGTGCACTTCTATTACTAATATTAATTGTTAATTTAGTAATTCTGGCATGGCATTTATTTCTATTAATTTACCTCTGTTACTGCGACAAGGATCAAAATATATTCTAAGACCAAGTTTCTGTAACGTAGATGAATAATCTTTTAGAAGTCGTGCAAAAGCGTGTCCAGATGTTGGCCAATCATATGACAGTTTACGCCTAAGGTTGCTTAACTGGTCTAAAAGCTCAGAAAATGTGCCTTTAAAATATCTTTCACGAACAATAAAGTTGATTAAAGTTTCGAATATTGGATGTAATTCTAGGCTATTTAATAGATTGCTTTGTGAATTGCTTTGTAATGATTTTATAAATGTTTCTTGTTCTAAATTTAAGACACGTTCCAGAGCCGTACCTAGTAAAGCAAAGTCTGCTAATCTAGGTTTTTCGGTAAGTTGTATTTCTGGTAAAACTTTTAAAACTGATACATATAAATCATACAATCCGCCTAAAATATATGGATAATCTTGTATAAATTCATGCTGCAATTGAGTACCAGTTTTACGTTCATGATCTGGGATTTCTGGTAATTCAATAACTATACTACGACTTATCAAATCTCTTGCAGTAACAATATTATTAATACTGTTCATAATTACTGGTCTTTTTATTTCTACTAATAGCTCTTCTCGGTTTTTGTAAAGCATGCGCTTTCCTATACCGCCTCCCGTAGCTAAATTACAAAAATCGTCTTGGTTCAGTCTACTAAGCGCACTCATATTATTGTATGAAATAATATGACTATTAGCTGCGGCAACCATAATATCATCCATATTTCTAGGAGCACCCCTTAAATTTACTAGGCTTGGGTCAATCAAATTGCACAAAAACTCCTGGGTTGTGCTTTTAGCTGAACCATAAGCACCATAGAGTACAAGTATAGGAAAATCTGTATTAGGCCTTAAGCATTCCAGGAGCCAAGCTACGATTAATATCCTTGTGTATTTAGGAATATTAATATATTTCCAAAGAAGATCTATGTTTCCTCCTGTTAATGGTGTCGGAAGAGGCTTCATGTTATTGCCTTTTACAAATTTTATTGGAGATATATTTAATATATCCCATGCTTGCTGAGATACTGTAACCACTTGACCATATTCATTTGCTAAATTTATATAGATTTCTTCATTTAAAATGCCAACCCTTGTAAAAACCCGATGACAAACTCCTTCGTATAGGGCTTTGCCATGCATGGTTGATATAGCTGCATCTTTAGTTTGACTGGAGATTGTTTCGCTATATGCGTTCCAATAGATATGTGAAAGCCAGTTGCTAAATTGTTCGCTATCTAGCCGCAATACCTCATTGCGATCTTGTTCATTGATGGATGCATAAGTAACTTTTTGTTCATCGTGGAAAAAATCTAGATTTTTTACTAGCTCTAATAATAAACCAGCTTTCGTATTGGCTATACATAATTCTTTTTCTAACTCGCAGTTAGTTGCAGGTAAAGCAATAATATCTGCTGATGTAGCATCAGGATTTTGTTGATACCATTGTATACAATCTTCTTGATCGTTCAGATTCAAAGTTTTGACATTAATTATCGATACTTTAGAGGCTAAATGTAGTAGTATGTTTGCTATGTCTTGTGCATATTTTTCGCCTTGTGCATCTGAATCAGGCCAAATTCTTATTTCTTTACCAGATAAAACAGACCAATCTGCACTTAATGCGCTGTTACAGCTACCAGAAGTTGTTGCCAATAAGCCTAGATCTATTAATAAATCGGCACAAGCTTCTCCTTCAACAACATGAATAATGTCAGTAGTTTTTATTATCTCTGGTAATTTATATAGAGGTTTTTTACCTTTCAGATAATTTGGCTCTCGTAGCTCGTAATAATTTGCTGCATTAATGTGCATAGGCAAAATTTTTTTACTGCTGTCATTTTGGTTTATCATTCTTATTTTACAATATTCAATTTTACCATGCATGTCTTCATAAAAGTGAATTTTAGTTATTTTATACCCTCTTTCTAACAAGTATAATGTTAATTTATTTGCAGCTTGTTCCCACGTATATTTGTTTGCATATAATTTCATATAATACCTCCATGTAAAATTGCTATAGCTTCTGGTAGTTTTGATTGTGTATTTTGCTTTGAAAAGTTGCCATATTACCTCTTGCGCCACAACTAAAACAAATAAATTGTCCTGTTTTTAGGTTTACAGAAAATGAAGGATTTTTTTCTTTATGAAAAGGGCATAAAGCAGTTGCTTCTCTTTTGTTGGGGTGAAATTTTTCTAATTTTGTGGAGTAATAATCACTAGGAGTTGGCATTGAGCTATATACTTGCTGATCATGTTTAGGTTTGGTGCTATTATTTTTAAATATAAGTTTATTATTATTAATAGACACTAAATAGTCAGATCTCGTGTTATTTTTTATGATGTTCTTCATATTTGACGCACTCCTTGTTGCAATTTATTTGTCATTTTCTCTCTCCATGCTTTAGCGGCTTCTATACTGATCAATCGATGCCTTTTCCCTATAGCCATAGTTTCTGGTCCTTCACCGTGTTTTAAAAGATCGTAGAGCTTTGTGCGACTTAGATTATGCAGTACACAGAACTCTTTGAACGAATATGCCAACTTATTCATAGCAATAACCTTATATAAAAAATGTGATAAATGATAAATAAACAGTTTGACATGTTTTTTTTATTTTGCTTGCGCATTCTTGGTAATTATGAAGTTTTGATGGGGGCTCATAACTAGGGTTTTTTTTACACTAGTTATGGCCCCCATGTTTTATTAGTCTATTAAACATAATATATAAGTAGGCATATGGATAAACAAAGAAGTATTACTATTGAAAAGTATTATAATTGGGTGCAATTTATCAATTTTATTGTTAAATTAGATGTAATTTGTATATATTAAAATGTTTGTAAATTTCTTGCAGCTTTTATTTCTCGGCTAGCTTTTTTTATCCATTTTTTAATTAAATCTTTAGTAATTTTGGTGGGACTACGATTTAAGACAATTATAGATAAATTACTTATGGCTGGATAACATAATTCGTTAAAAGCGTTAAAGTATAAATAACAAATTCTTTTTACTAGCATTTGTTCACGGAAATAACCACTCATCTTTTTAGCATAAAAATATGGTGTTTTGGATAGTAAGTAATGTGTAGCTTGTCGCAATTTAATAATTTTTTCTGTTAGCAAGCTATTGATAAACGGAAATGACGGAAATAAGTTTCTTATAGATTCTATGTTGGTTTCAGTTTTTCTAAGGACTTTAACTGGCTTAGCTTTATTCGCTATCCTTTTCAAGATTTCTACATTAATCGTTTTTTCAAGTAAAAATGGATGAACACAAAGCGAAAAAATTCGCATTAAGCAAATGGACATTTCTTCCTCCAGTTCTATAGCATCAAGTGTCGTGACATATACATCATGAAATTTTAAAAAAAATAGGCTTTCTTTAAATTTTTGTAGAGCTTTTTGGAAATGCGGATCATTAATAAGGAATTTATAAACCACGTGATTTTTAAGTTGATTTAACAACTCTTTATGGGGATGACAATAGTCATGGGGTAAAGAAAGATCATGGTTAGCTACTAAAGATTCTTTATAGCAATTAAGTCCAATAGTCGTAAATTCAGCAAAATCCTTTTCATATCCTATACCTAAAATATCCATATATTACCTAAAAATTACCTAAAACTATTTCGGTAATAACTACAAATCCACGTAACCCATTGATTTCATTAACAATTTAAATGCGTCCCCAACCGGATTCGAACCGGTGTTATCGCCGTGAAAGGGCGGTGTCCTAGGCCGGCTAGACGATGGGGACCTAAGAAAGTAAGTTAAAACAGCTTGATTAAATCAAAAACTGTGGAGCTAAGCGGGATCGAACCGCTGACCTCTTGCATGCCATGCAAGCGCTCTCCCAGCTGAGCTATAACCCCTCTGAGACACAGATATTAAGACCTTTGGTTATCCTAGTCAACACTTGTTGTTTTCCAATTAACTCTAATACTTGGTCTATAGAAGGGGTCTGATTTTTACCGGTAGTAAATATTCTTAATGGTATAGCTATTTCGCTAAATTTTAAATTAAATTTTTCAGCAATATTTTTTAGTACAGTATGAATACTAGTAGCATCCCAAATAGTTAAAATTTTAAGTTCTACTAATAAAGCATTTAAACTAGCTGTAATTTGTTGATTATTTTTTAAGTTGTTTTGTAAGTTTTCTAAATCTTCTTTGGTTATATTGATATGATCTTGATAAAAACAAGTACTTTCTATAGCCATAGCCTGTAAAGTTTTTACTCGTTTTCTTTGTAAATTGATAATTTTATTAATATCAGCTTTATTTTGATTTTGTTCTAAATCTAGATCTATACCCAACTCTAGAAATTGGTTCTTTAGAGGCTTAATTAAAGCGTTAATATCGCCATTGGCTATATAATGATGATTTAGCCATAATAATTTGTCTAAGTTAAAAATAGCCGCAGATTTATGGACTGTTTTAATGTCAAAAAAATTGATTAATTCTTCAATAGAAAAAATCTCTTGATCTTTATGTGACCAACCTAATCTAGCTAAATAATTAATTAATGCATGTGGTAAAATACCCATTTTTTCATATTCTAAAACACTGGATGCGCCATGGCGTTTAGATAAACGAGAGCCATCCGCTCCTAAAATCATTGGAATATGGGCATAATTAGGAATAGGGGCGTCCAAAGCAGTTAGTAAATTGATTTGTTTAGGAGTATTACTAATATGATCTTCACCACGTATTATATCAGTAATTTTCATGTCAAAGTCATCGATTACTACAGTGAAATTATAAGTAGGGCTACCGTCTGATCTTAACAAAATTAAATCATCTAATTCAGTATTTGAAATTTTAACTTTACCGCGTACTAAATCATCAAATTCTACATAGCCAGTTAAAGGATTTTTAAATCTTACTACGTAAGAAGCACTTGGTGATTTTTTTAAATTTTTTTCGCGACACAACCCATCGTATTTAGGCTTTTGTTTAGCCTCAAGTTGTTTGGTACGTAAATTTTCTAAGCGTTCTTTGCTGCAACTACAATAATATGCTTGATTATTAGTTAACATTTGTTCAGCAATTTCAGTATATCTAGCAAAACGTTGAGTTTGAAAAAATGGCCCTTCGTCCCACATTAAATTTAGCCATGTTAACCCGTTTAAAATAACATTTACGGATTCTTTAGTAGATCTTTCTAGATCAGTATCTTCTATACGTAAAATCATTTTGCCATGATTTTTTTTGGCAAATAACCAGCAATATAAGGCAGTGCGGACGCTACCAATGTGTAAGTCGCCGGTAGGGCTAGGGGCAAATCTAGTTATGATACTCAAAATAAATCCTTAAAATTTAACCTAACAGGTTAATTAATAAGTTTACTTAACAAGATTGACAATAACAATAAAGATCGACAAAATTATGATAACTTTTTACAGGGCTATGTAGCTCAGCTGGTTAGAGCGTGGCACTCATAATGCCGAGGTCGGTGGTTCGAGTCCACTCATAGCCAAAAATAAGAATTATTTTATGGACTATCTATCTTTATTTATTAAGTTATTTCAATCATTAGATACAGAATGTTTTTTATTTTTAAATAAAATTTTATTGAATAATACTTTTGCTCAACATTTTTGGGGAATTTTATCGCATAAGCACGAAAGTTGGGTTAATGTTATTATTATGCTATTTTTAAATGTTATAGCAGTGTTAATGATCCCAAAAGCTCGTCGTTCCAAAGCGGTTGCCATAATTTTATATTGTTGGTTGTCTTTTCAAGTTGTTTTATTGGTTAATACGGTAATTTTTCAGAAAATTTTACAAATAAATCGTGATTCTCCAAGTGTAGTGGTGGATGGTGCTATAAAATTGTCCAGTGTATTAAATAATTCAAATTTGAAGGATTATTCTAATAATAGTTTTCCGGCTGGACATGCTTTAGTGTTAATTTATTGGGCATTATTTATTAATTTATATGCTCCAAGGAAAATTACCATGCTTGCTGTATTAGTTTCTATTTTACTTATTATGCCAAGAATGATAACTGGAGCTCATTGGTTAAGTGATACGATATTTTCTTTAATATTGGGATGGATGTATTTTAATTTAAGCATGTGGTTTGCAAATAGATATGACTCAATTAAATACCGTTTATATTAAAACCATGGGTTGTCAGATGAACGAATATGATTCATCTAGGATCTTAGATTTATTAGCTAAAGTTTATGGAGCAAAAAAAACAGATGATCCACTAAATGCTGATTTATTATTATTAAATACTTGTTCAGTACGAGAAAAGGCTAAAGATAAAATGTTGTCTGATCTAGGTAGGTGGCGATTATTAAAACAGCAGAAACCAAATTTAATAATTGGAGTAGGTGGTTGTGTTGCTAGCATAGAAGGGCAAAATATTTTAAAGCAAGCGTCTTTTGTAGATTTAGTTTTTGGTCCGCAAACTTTACATAAATTGCCGCAATTAATTAACCAGGTTATACAAAGTAAAAAACAGCAAATCGATATTGCTTTTACGGCAATAGAAAAATTTGATAATTTACCAGCACCAAAAATCGATGGTCCTTCTGCATATTTATCTATTATGGAAGGATGCAATAAATACTGTAGTTTTTGTATTGTACCATATACTCGTGGTAACGAGATTAGCAGAAATTTTGAAGATGTAATCGTGGAAGCCGCTGTTTTGGCAGAACAAGGGGTTAAAGAAATAACTTTGTTGGGGCAAAATGTTAATGCATATAAAAGTAAAAAATCGAATGGAGAATTAGTAGATTTAGCAGTGTTGTTGCAATATATTGCAGAAATTCCAGGGATTTTACGTCTTAGATTTATGACTTCTCATCCAAAAGAATTTTCTGATAATTTAATTATGGCTTTTAAATATATTCCTAAATTAGCAAATCACTTACATTTGCCAATTCAAAGTGGTTCAGATTTAATTTTAAATAAAATGAAAAGAGGCTACTCAGTATCTGAGTATTTAGAAAAAATTAATAATCTTATGGCAGTTAGACCAAATATTTCAATATCTTCAGATTTTATAGTTGGTTTTCCTGGAGAAACAGAAGAAGATTTTGCCGCAACATTAAACGTTATAGACACAGTAGGATTTGATAATTCATATTGCTTTATATACAGTAAACGACCAGGAACACCAGCTGCGAATTTACCAGACAATGTGTCGTTAGATGAAAAAAAGCAGCGCCTTAATATTATTCAATCACGTATTTTACGAAATACTTTGCAAATTGGTGAAAGAATGGTAAATACCGAACAGACGGTGGTAGTTGCCAACATTTCCAAAAAAAATCCTAAAATATTATGCGCTAGAACAGAAAACAATAGACTAGTTACTTTTATGGGTAATCATGATTTAGTTGGCAAATTAATTAACATTAAAATTATTGAGAGCCTACCAAACAGTTTGCGCGGTATTGTGGGTCAACTTTAATATTCTTTAAATTAAATTATATTATTTTATATATGGGTTGTTTTTTTAAATTATATTTAGGGGGCCGTATTGTCTAGGCATAGAAAAGCACATTTTCATAATAATAACTACAATAATCATAATATAAATATGACAAACAATTTAGATAATGTAATTAATCCAATAAATATAGATAAGCCTAGTATAGTTACATTAAATGGCGTACTTAAGCTGTATAGCAATAGCCAACAAAAATATATGCAAAATATATTACATCACGATATAAATTTTGGAGTTGGCCCAGCTGGTACTGGCAAAACTTTTTTAGCAGTTGCTTGTGCTGTTTCTGCATTACAACAACGTTATGTGAAGAAAATTTTATTATCTCATCCAGTCGTAGAAGCAGGGGAGCAATTGGGTTTTTTGCCCGGGGATTTAATTCAAAAAATTAATCCATATTTACAACCATTGTATGATGCTTTGTATGATTTATTAGGTTTTGGTAAAGTTGAAAAATATTTACAACAGCAAATTATAGAGATTGCCCCATTAGCATATATGCGAGGCAGGACTTTAAATGATGCTTTTATTATTTTAGATGAAGCACAAAATGCTACTATAGAACAAATGAAGATGTTTTTAACACGGTTAGGTATGAATTCTAAAGTTGTTATTACTGGAGATGTTACACAAATAGATTTACCAAGAAGAACAACTTCTGGATTAAAGCATGCGATAGATCTTTTAGAGAATATTCCAAATATTAGTGTAACTTGTTTTCAATCTAAAGATGTAGTTAGACATCCTCTTGTAAGAGATATAGTAGATGCATATGCCAAATGGGAAGATAGTAAAAATTAAGAGCCACAATGAGATGACAGTCGATTTAGAATTACAAATAGCAACTAATGCTAAAACTTTGCCGCATCCTGCTCAATTTAAAGAATGGGTTAGTGTAGCTTTAACTAATAGGATCCCGGATAATACAGAATTAACTATTCGTATTGTAGATGAAGAAGAAATTATTAGCTTAAATTATAATTATCGTAATAAAAATAATTCTACTAATGTATTGTCTTTCCCAGTAAACTTGGAGGAAGTAAATGTAGATTATAATATTTTGGGAGATATTGTAATTTGTGCAGCCGTAGTAGAATTACAGGCTAAACAACAAAATAAAGAGTTGTTAGCGCATTGGGCACATATGGTAGTGCACGGTACTTTGCATTTGCTTGGGTATGATCATAAAAACGAATTAGAAGCTAGCGAAATGGAAAGTTTAGAAATAAAATTAATGCAGCAATTGGGTTTTTCTTCACCGTACTAAGTTTGTCTTATATATATATATTATAAGACGGTTTTTTCTGAAAATTATAAAAAATTATTGACAACATTCGCAATTCATAAGAGTATCTAAAATAAAGTAATTATAAAAACGATATAATAGGTTTTATTAGGAGAATTGATTATGGGTTGCCAAATCACTGCTTTTACAGAGCAAAACTGTAATAATAATGACAATTTAATTCCTGTAGAAATTATTTCACAATTAAACGTTGTTGCTAACTGCCTTCCTGGATTTACTTATTTGAAAAATAGATATGGAGTATATTTATGGCACAACAATATTAAAGATGAAATCAGACAAAAATATGGTTTTCCAGCTAATGCGATTGGAAAAACAGACTACGATATATTTCCGTTGGATATAGCTAATGAGTATTGTCGTAAAGATTTGGAAACAATTTTTTCAGATCATTCTACGGTTATGGAAGAAACTTGTTGTGCTTCAACAGGAGAACCATATATTCAATTATCTTATAGAAATACGATTAAAGACGAACAAGGGGCAATAATAGGAGTTGTTGGTAATTTATTAGATATTACTTATCTAAAATCCAAAGAAGTGGAAATGCAATCGACTAATAAAAAGCAGCTTATGCCTAAATATGTCAAAGAACTATTAAAAGAAATATTGTTATTAATAAACCTTATATCAGTAAACGAGGATAGCGACAGTAATTTAGTTCTAATTTATGAGATTAAAAATTTTATAAAAACAATAGGTAATTGATACGATGAAAGAACAATCTTTACAAAATGCTTTTTTAACACAAACAAAAAATTTTCAGCAGATATTAGATATTATAAATGGATTTCCCGGGATTACTTATTGGGTAAATAAAGAAGGAATATATATTGGACATAATGTTTTTTCAAATAAAGATTTACAGGAGTATAAAATACCACCAAATTTAGCTGGTAAATCAGTTGGCGATATATTTCCTTCGGAAGTAACCAAATATTATATGGATTGTATAATAGAATCTATTGATTCAGACGTAGAAGTTATTAAAAATAAAACCTATTCTACAACAGGAGAAAAACTTCAAGCAGTATTATATTATAATAGGCCATTGAAAGATGAAAATACAAAAACTATTGGTGCTATAGGTAATATAATAGATGTTGATTATTTTAAAAAAACATCAATTAGATTGTTAAGTACTAATAATAGTTTGGATAAGCAAACAAAGGCTATGCTAGAAATATGTTATGGTTTTTCCAATTCTTTTAAAGAATCTTTTGAAGAAGTATT
>Ga0208691_1000355_pt1 | contig 16667 bp, 10 predicted proteins | sample June2015DPH_20_1_FD_184719 | JGI IMG/M metagenome (GOLD analysis project Ga0208691, IMG submission 184719) | Peatland microbial communities from SPRUCE experiment site at the Marcell Experimental Forest, Minnesota, USA - June2015DPH_20_10... | ecosystem: Environmental > Terrestrial > Soil >... | reverse complement strand
GGCAAAACCGACTAGGTCCGGCACTCGCTCAGCACTTAGCTCTTCGTAACCTCATTTCGACTTTGGGCACCGACTACTGCTCGCTCGAAGCTCATGGCTCAAAGCTCGCAGCTTCTCTTACATCGCTGCTGCGCCGCTAACGATTTCGATAATCTCTTTCGTGATCTTCGCCTGACGGGCGCGGTTCATGGCCAGCGTCAGCGAGTCGATCATGTCGGTTGCGTTGTTGGTTGCGGAATCCATCGCGGTCATGCGCGCGGCGTGTTCGGCGGCGATTGATTCCAGCAGCGCGCGGAAAATTTGTATGGCGACGTATTTCGGAAGAAGCGAGCGAAACAACTCTTCGGGCGGTTGTTCGTAAATGTAATCGACATCCGCTGTGGCGAATTTTTCGGCGGCCTGTTCGGCCGGAGACTCGGAGCCGCGCATTCCTACTCCCGCGCTGATGGCTGCTTCCTTAGCTTTTTTCTTTTCTTCCTCCGTCATCTCCTCAGCCAGGCGAACCGCCTGCTCGCCGATCTGTTCGATGGGAAGAATCTGCTCCACAACAAGCCGCTGCGCAATCACAGATTTGAATTCGTTGAAGACTACGTAAACCGAATCAACCTCTTCCTGCTCGTAGCGTTCGATAACATTTTCCGCAAGAGTCTTCGCCTGCGAAAACTGCAGCTTGTTTAGAACGCCAACATGCTCGCCGGTGATTTGTATCTCACCAGCGCGTTTCTCCGGCCGTCCCTCAGTTTCGAGCGATTCTTCTGTTTCGGCCAAACTGCGCGTTTGCACGGATGCCGCCGGATAGCGCCTGCGCAGAAAGTCGCGCCCCTTGCGACCTATGGCTTCAATGTCAATATTTTTTCCGGCCTTCGACTCAAGAAACCGGCTGGCCGCCTTCGTGATATTGGCGCTGAATGCTCCCGCTAATCCCTTATCGCCGGTGACAACGATAAGCAGAATGTTCTGCTCGGGGCGGTGCGCCAGAAGAGGATGTTTGGGCTCGCCGGTTTCCGGGTCGTAAATCTCAGCGCGCTTGACCAGCGATTTCAAAACATTGGTCAGCATCTGCGCGTAGGGACGCGCGGCCATGGTTCGATCCTGCGCCCGGCGCAGCTTTGCCGCCGAGACCACTTTCATGGCCTTGGTAATCTGCCTCGTGTTTACCACACTGCGGATACGGCGCCGAATGTCGAGAATGTTGGGCATCTTATTTCGCTACTGCCTGTCTTGACTCCACAAATTGCTGCTTTGCCTGTTTGATTAGTTCGGTCAATTGCGCTTTCAAGCCGTCGTCGAGAATCTTTTTCTCCATGATGGCGCGGAGCAGAGCGCCGCCGGTTGCATCGGCATATTTATAAAGCTCCATCTCGAAGTCGCGCACCTGATTCACCGGCATGTCGTCGAGGAATCCGCTGGTACCGGCGAAGATGATCAGAATCTGCTTCGAGAATGGAAGCGGCGAGAACTGCCCCTGCTTCAAAATCTCTACCAGCCTTTGGCCGCGATTCAACTGCGCCTGCGTGGCCTTGTCGAGATCGCTGCCGAACTGTGCGAAGGCGGCCAGTTCACGGTATTGCGCGAGTTCCAACTTCAAGCTGCCGGCTACCTGGCGCATGGCTTTGATTTGCGCGCTGCCGCCGACACGGCTCACCGACAAGCCTACGTTCACCGCGGGGCGAACGCCCTGGTTGAATAAATCGGTCTCCAGATAGATCTGACCGTCGGTAATCGAAATCACATTGGTCGGGATGTAGGCGGAAACGTCTCCGGCTTGGGTTTCGATGATGGGTAAGGCGGTCAGCGAGCCGCCACCGTTCTTGTCGCTCAATTTTGCGGAACGCTCGAGAAGCCGCGAGTGGAGATAGAAAACGTCGCCGGGATACGCTTCGCGTCCGGGCGGGCGGCGCAACAGCAGCGAGATTTCGCGATAAGAGGCGGCGTGCTTCGAGAGATCGTCGTAGATCACCAGCGCATGCCGCTTGCTGTCGCGGAAGTATTCGCCCAGAGCCGTCGCCGCGTAAGGCGAGATGTATTGCATCGGTGCAGGTTCGGACGCGGACGCGGCAACGACGATCGTGTACTCCATTGCTCCAGCGTCTTCGAGAATCTTCACCACCTGCGCAATCGACGAGCGCTTCTGGCCGATTGCATTGTAGATGCAAACGAGGTCGTTGCCCTTGCTGTTGATGATGGTGTCGAGGGCGACCGCAGTCTTTCCGGTTTGGCGGTCGCCGATGATCAGCTCGCGCTGGCCACGGCCGATGGGAATCATGCTGTCGATAGCTTTCAGTCCGGTCGCCATCGGCTCGCGCACGGGTTGACGGTCGATGACGCCGGGAGCCAGGCGCTCGAGCGCGATGAACTTATCGGTGGAGATTGGACCTTTGTCGTCGATTGGGCGACCCAGCGAATCGACCACGCGGCCGATCATGGCGTCGCCCACGGGCACGCTCATGATGCGGCCCGTGCGCTTGACTTCATCGCCTTCTTTGATTTCGGTATATTCGCCGAGCAGCACCACGCCGACCTGCTCTTCTTCCAGGTTCATGGCGATTCCGGCCACGCCGTGCGGGAAAGAAAGAAGTTCGCCGGCCATGACTTTGTCGAGCCCGTAGACACGCGCGATGCCGTCGCCGAGCGTGATGACCGTGCCGGTTTCGTCCACCGAGATTTTCGATTCGTAGTTCTCGATCTGCTCGCGGATCAGTTCTGTGATTTCGTTTGCTTTGATTTGTGCCATAGAGTCAGCTTTGAGCTATCAGCCGTCAGTTTTCAGCTTTATCGCTATTCGGCAATTAGCATTTCCCCACCCGGGAAGGCCTAACTGCCAATCGCTAATTGCTAATTGCTTCTTTAATCTTTTCCAACTGGCCTTTTACTGAGCCATCGTAAATCGTGCTGCCGATGCGGAGCACTGCTCCGCCGAGCAGAGAAGCATCGCGCGAATATTGGGCGCGGACTTTCTTGCCCGTGAGCTTCCCTATCTGCGCTACGAACTCGCTTTTCTCGGTGTCATTCAAATCGCGGAAGCTGGTAATCTCGGCTTCGGCGAATCCCAGCCGCGCATCCAGCTCTTTTCCCAACTGCCGGATGATCGGCTCCAGAAAGTGCGTGCGCCGGTGGTCGATCAATACCGCAATCAGATTTCGCACCTGCTTCGAAAAATTGTCGCGGTGGGCAATCACATCCAGAACTCGCCGCTTCTGGTCGGCGGGAACGGCTGGATTGTCCCACACTCGGCGCAGATCCACATTTTCTTTGAGCAACTCTGCCACGGAACGCAACTCTGCAAGCGAGCGGTCGGCGTCGAGGTGCGCGCTCAACACGACATCCGCAAACGCCCGGGCATAGGTGCCGGCAACCGAGGCCATCGGCTAGCCCCTACCCTTCCCGGCATCATTGGATGCGCCGGAATAAGAACCCACTTGATCGGCAAAATTTCGCACCAACGCCTGATCGGTTGCGGCATCCACTCGGATCTGTTTTTTCGCCAGGCCGACCGCCAGGTTAGCGGCATAAGCCGTCAATTCGCGGCGCGCGGCTTTGACTGCGGAAGCGATTTCCTGCTGCGCCGATTCGATGATTTTGCGCTTATCGTCCTCAGCAGCGGCACGAATGCGCGCCTCTTCCGCGGCAGCTTCCTTTTCCGCGGCGTCACGCATCGTTGCGATTTCTACATCAAGTTTCATCAATCGAAATTCGATTTCAGTCAGCTTGCGCCGGGCCTCTTCACTGGCCTGTTGCGCTTCCTGCATGGCTTTCTGAATCGCCGCCGTGCGGGCGCTGAATATGCGAGGCAAGTATTTTGCCGCTGCCCAAATGATGGCCAGAGCAACAACTGCAAAGTTTAAGAACACGCAGAACATGTAAGCGTGAGGGATGCTCAAGCCTGTAACTCGCGCGATGAACTGAACCGAAGACGACTGTTTAAACTCCGCCGTTTCGTCTTTTTCTTCTCCGGCCGCCTCGCGAGTTTCGTGCGTGAGTTGCCGCGCGAAGCCTGGGCCGCGGGAATTATCGGATTGTTTGTGCTTCGGCTGCGCGGGTTGCTGTTCCTGCGCGAACGGAATCGCGGGCGCTGCGGCGAAGACCAGCAGCAAAAATGCAAGCGCGCCTGTTCGCGATATTCTTCGCACGCAAATATTTTTCATCACGGAAGTCTTGTTAGAGATCATCCTCGTCCCGCCCCGGCTGGCTCCAGAACGCGCTGCATGATCTCAGTCGCCAAGGTTTGCACCTCGTCCTGCAAACCGGCTTGCGCCCCCTCTCGATCTTTCTCGATATCAGCCTTCGCGGCCTGCACCTGCAACTGCGCCTGCCTGCGCGCTTCGTTCATGGCTGCAGTCCGCGCATCCAGGGCGACTTTGCGCCGGGCCTCTTGCGTGCGGAACAGCGTCGCTCTTGCCTCACGCAGGCGCTGCTCGTATTCCGAGGTGCGGGCGTCGGCGGCCGCAATATCGGCGCGCGATTTTTCGACTGCGCCTTCGGTCTTGCTACGGCGCTCGGCCAGAACGCGCTGCAACGGTTTGTGCACGATGGTCGTATAGAGGGCGTACAGCACCGCCACCAGAATTACTGTCGGCACAGATCCGAGCAGTAATCCGCCTAGTTGTCGAAGCGTTTCATCCATGGACGGCTATACAGGGTAAATGAGGGCTATGAAAACTGTTAAGTCTAACGTGGGAGGGAGTCTATGTCAACGCTAAGAGGCTGAATTCTAAGGGATTTTGGAGCACAGCGAAAGAATTGGATTCCGGCGGAGTGGGATTGTCAAGCCCCGGTTTTTCAGACCTTTGCAGAAATCTGCAACTAACCCTTGACTTCCCGGCTGAGAGGATTAGCATAACAGTATCACCTCCGATCCAATTCAGGATCGAAAGGGCCGATAGCCAAGGAATGTCACCGCTTCTTGGTTGCCGGCCCTTTTAAATTGCTGCTGATCACCGTCAAGGCGAGATGGGATCCAAGGTGGGGCAGCCTTCGTTTCGCGCCGCTGAAAGCAAGGCTTTGTCAGCACAAACAAAAACGGGTTCCTCGTTTCCTGATATCGAACGCAACAGTAGATACCCAGCCAACTGCATGGCATCGTATCCCTTGAGGGGGTAACCGTCGACCAATGCGAAAGCCACGTCCAGCAAGGAATCCGAGAGCGGCTGGATGAGAAACCTACCCTCCGAATGCTGAACGAAGGAATCGATTAGTCCGCCAGCCACGTGACCCGGGATTTCGCCACTACGCTGCCGCCGACGAATGGCGGCGCGGAATTCGACCTGCGCAAGAGACAGAATGGCAAATCGATGCCCCGCCTTCTCGCTTGTAAGAGCCAGCAGTCCGTCTGTGCCAGGCTCGTAAACATACAGCTTTACGAGGGCGCTGGTTTCTAGGTAATAAAGCGCCAATCCTCAGCGCCTTTCACGCAAGATGGTGGCGGACAACGGCTCACCCTTGATGTGGATCGGATGGAAATCCAGACTCCTCTTCGGGGTCCCTAGCACCTCCTGAACCTCGGGCAGCAAGCGATTCAACCGGATGCTGGTAACTGGGAACTGGGGGGACTTCGGGTTGGGCACTGGCTTCTTCAGGATCAGTCTCTTGTCAATCGCGGAGCGGAGCACACTCTGCCGTTCGACATCCGAGCGAATGGATGGAACATCCGCCGTCGGAAGAATCTCGTCACGAAATTTCTTCAGTGAAACAAAGCTCCAGCCGGGAGTGGATTCCGCACGATCCAAGGCTCTGAGTAACTCCGCCTCGGCCGGATGCACATAGGTGCTCGCACCGCTTGCGCCGCGCGGTACCGACGCACTTGTCATCTCAGAAGCAGGTGCAGTGGCCTCTGCCTCCTGCGCCACCGCGGCGGCAGGAAGCGTTTTTGCCGTGGAAGGTTCGAGCCAGAACTGTGCAGGCTCAGATTTTTCAGGAGCCCAAGCGTGGGCAACAGCATTGCTGCGCTTCTTGCGACCATCGGCGTTTAGGAGAGATAGACGAAGACGGAAACTTTCGTGGATTGGATAGCCGTGACGCTTCAAGGCTGCCTTCAGAGGCTTGTCAAGTTCCTCCGCAATACTCGATTCGACCTGCTCGATATTAATCTTCATTTTCGAAACCCCTAGTCTTAAAATAAGCGTTACACTGCAACGCATATATATAATAGTAAATAAATTAATCGGTTGTCAAGAGAAATCTTGGCGCGTTCACGACTCCACCACCGCCCATCCCCTCACCCTCCGCATCACCGACTCCGGCGCCTCCAGTTCCAACTCCACCGCGCCGTCCTTATATGCCCGCGAAAAGATTCGTGCCTTGGCTTCGAGCATGGCCAGCGCCTTGCCTTCTTTCTGCGGCACGCGCAAATGCACGCGGCTGACCCGGTCTTCGTCGATCATGGCGTCGATGCGGGCGAGCAACGTATCCAGGCCGGTGCCGTCGATTGCGGAAACATAAACAGTTTGTGAACTGTCGCGCTGCGCATCGCTCACCAGACCTTCGGCAACTTCCACGTCCAGCAGATCGACTTTATTCATTACGCGCAGGCGCGGCTTTTTCTCCGCTTCCAACTCCTTCAGCACGAGTTCCACTTGCGCATCCTGCTCGGCAGAGAGGCGACTGCTGGCATCGGAGACCTGCAGAATCAGTGACGCGCGCTGCACCTCTTCGAGCGTGGCGCGGAATGCGGAGACCAGCGTGTGCGGCAGATTGCGAATGAAGCCGACTGTATCCGACAGGAGCACTTTGCGCTTCGACGGCAATGTCACGGCGCGTATGGTCGGGTCCAAGGTTGCAAACATTTTCGGCGACGACAAAACTCCTGCCTGCGTAAGCGCATTGAACAGCGTCGATTTTCCTGCGTTCGTGTAGCCCACGAGCGCCACTGTTGCCGCCGGCGCAGACTCCCGCCGCGAACGCTGTTGCGTGCGAATCCGGCGCACGTTTTCCAGTTGCTGCTCGACGTGGCGAACGCGCCGGTAGATTTTCCGCCGATCGGTTTCCAACTGCGTTTCGCCGGGACCGCGTGTGCCGATGCCGCCGCCGAGTTGTGACATCTCGATGCCGCGGCCAGCCAGACGCGGCAGCATGTATTTCAGTTGCGCCAACTCCACCTGCAACTGGCCTTCACGCGTGCGCGCGTGGCGGGCAAAAATGTCGAGGATCAGCTGCGTGCGGTCGATCACGCGCCGCTTCACGATCTTCTCTATATTGCGCTGCTGCGAAGCGCTGAGGTCGTGATCGAAGAGTAAGAGATCAGCATTCACCGACGCGGCCGCTCCGGCTATTTCATCGAGCTTGCCTGTACCGATCAAAGTCGCAGGATCGAAACGGTCTCGGCGCTGCAAAACTTCGCCCACAACTTTCGCGCCTGCGCTGCCGGCCAGCGTGCGCAGTTCCGCCAAAGATTCATCGGCATCGAACTCGGGAATGGTGGGCTTGTTGGATTTTGTGGCGGCCAGCGACGTCTTCCCGCCGGCCGATTGTGTAGTGGAAGCATCGCGCGCGGCCTGCGCTTGTGCAGTTACTTTCGCGCCGCTGCGGCCGCGCGTTCGCACGTCGAGCCCAACCAGAAACGCTCGCTCCTGCGCATCGGCGGTGCGAAGTTCCGCGCCGTGAGGCACACGTTCGGATGCGGCTACTGGGCCGCGATTCTTTTTGGGATGAGACCTGCGCAATCCGAAAACGCCTTACCCTTCGTTGCCGGAAGCGCTCGCCGCCGAGGCCACCGGAACTGACGCCCCCGCTGACGTGGCCACCGGCCGCGCCTCCGGATGCGCGCCGTGCGGCATGGCCCGGCCCATGACGACCGTGGAAATGGCGTGCTTGAAGATCAACTGTTCCTGGCCATTGGCCTCGAGCACGACCGAATACTTGTCGAAGGAACGAATACGGCCTGTCAGCTTTACGCCGCTCAGCAGATAAATGGTAATGCTCAGTCTCTCTTTGCGGGCTGTGTTGAGGAAGGAATCCTGAATATTTTGCGCCGGCTTGCTATTTTCCATTGCCGATCTCCTGATATTCCTTTGAGCCTTCAAGTCTGCCCGAGCGGCATTCGCCACCGGAGCAGTCAAAACTAACAGCGTTTCCTCGCGGCCTTCCGCACAAGGAACACGGGGGGACATCCTGCGCTCTCGCCGCCGCCCATTTTTTCGAGGTAGCGAGCCAGCAGGTAACTGCGAGTACGATACGGCGTCCCGCTGCGCTTTTCAACCTTGAACTTCGCGGAAAACGGCTTTTATTGGTCGGAATGGACACTTTGGAACAACATTCCTCGCTCGGATCGGTTTTTTCACCCTTTTTGACTAGTCTCTCGGCATGCCGCCGGCTTGTGTACAATCGCCCGCGTGGGTTTAGTCGCACGTGTTAGTCGCACCTGCGGCGCACTCTTAGGAGGCACGATGGCAAGCTCTGTTCTGGCAGCGTTCTTTGTTCTGCAAATCATTGGTTCGCAAATCAACGTTGTGCAAATCAGTGGTCCGCAAATCAACCTTCCGTCCGACTTCAATACCAACTTCCTGATGCTGATGCGCTGGATCCACTTTCTAGCCGGCATCACCTGGATCGGGCTGCTGTATTTCTTCAACCTGGTGAATGTGCCTTTCATGAAGGAACTTGACGCCTCCACGCGGGGCAAAGTGATGCCCGCGCTGATGACGCGGGCGCTGCTTTGGTTCCGCATGTCGGCGGCGCTGACGGTGCTGGCTGGCCTTATTTATTGGGGAGATATTGTTGCGGCGGACGCGCGAAATGGCCAAGCATCGGGATTCAATGCCTCGAGCGGCCCGGTGATGGGCAGCTTCTTTCTGATCTGGACGATCGTTTGGGGCCTGCATTACGTGTGCCTGATTCCGGGCAAAGGCATTCTCGATAAGGGACCGGTTCTGGCGGTGATCTATGGCGTAGTCCTCATCGCCGCGGCTTGGCTGTTTCTGAGCCTGAACACGCACGGCTGGGAGAGCAACCGCCTGCTGGCAATCGGAGTCGGCGGCGGCATCGGATGGGTAATGCTGCTCAATGTGTGGGGAGTGATCTGGCGCATCCAGAAGCGGCTGATTCAGTGGACGCGGGACAATGCGGCCAATGGCACGGCTATGCCGGAAAGGGCTAAGGCGATGGCACGGCAGGCTTTTCTGGTATCGCGGGCTAATGCTTACTTCTCGGTGGTGATGCTGTTCTTTATGGGGGCGGCTAGCCATTACCCGATGTTTGGGAGGTGAACCGGGGCTTGGCTTCGTTGCGATTTCTTCTTAGACCAAAATAAAAGCGGCCTGTGGACTAAGCACAGGCCGTTCAAAGTTCCTAATTCGGCTTTTTAGAACTTAATCTTCAGCGCCACCTGAATCTGGCGTGCCGAAGTAGTTCCGTCCGGTTGGGTGTAGGTGCTGGTAATCACCCCGAATAACGGCTGCCCAATCAGGTTCCCCAGTCCGGCTGCGTCGGTTCCCGGATTGAGGAAGTGTGGGTGATTGAGGACGTTGTAGCCCTCGAAGCGAAGCTCAGCCTTTACGCGCTCCGTAATGCTCATACTCTTGGCGAGAGTCACGTCCCAATCCCAGAAACCTGGGCCGTAGAAATTGTTACGCTCATTGTTCGACGCCTGCCCAAATGGAGGATTGGTGAAGGCGCACTGATTGCTGATGTAGGCATAGCCGCCGCCGGGAGGGAATGGGCCTGCGGAGCAGCCGGAACCGGCTGGCGGACCGAACGGATCGCCAACCTGGTAGCCCCATGCGGCAATGCCAGTTCTCTGCGTGTCCTCCGTTCCGCGAACCTGAAATGGATGCCCAGTCTGAGCGGTGAAGATTCCGTTCAACTCGAAGCCCTCCATTATTCTGCCCATCATTCCGCTGTTCAGATAGCCCTTCCCGCGACCGATCGGCAGTTCATACACATAGTTCAGCACGAAGACGTGCCGGGTATCGTTATCGGAATTGCCATAGTTTTGTGATAAGGCGAGAGAGTTCCGTGGGAATGTGTGCGCTCCGACAGCCGGAGTGAGAGGATCCACTGAGTTGTCGAGAGCGTGTGACCATGTGTAGGCGGCCTGCATCTGCAGTCCGTGGCTCATACGATGGGTGAACTTGGTTTGCAGGCCGTGGTAAATGGAGTTGTATTCGTTGATTTGATAGTCAGGTTGCAGCAGAGCGTTATTGTTCACTGCATTGAAAGGCAAATCATCGATTCCAGCAGACGGGGTGGCTCCGATGTAGAGGCTGGTACTGCTGACCTCGTTGGGAGTGCAGCTAAGAGTCCCCGTAACTCCGGGAAGCGTGAAACTGTTGGTGGGATTGCTGCAGAATGCCACCAACTGAGCTACTAGTGCGGGATTGGGAGGGTTGCCATCTCGTTGGCCGTAAACGTGAACACCCATGGCCCCGACGTAGGCAACGTCCATCACGTTGCCACCCGGCAACTGTCTTTGTATGTCGAAGTTCCAGTTGTTGCTAGCGGCGTTAGGAAAGTGGGTGTCAAAAACCACGATGCCCTGCGCGAACGATCCATCAGGAATAGATGCCGAAGGCGTTTGACTGGGGACCTGGGGCAGGAACGCGCCAGAGCCCAATGCGTTGTTTAGAGTCTCGAAATCGAAATTGGCGTACTGGGCCTGGAAGGGCGGGTCAGCACGGGCATTTCCGAAGGCGTTGCCGAAGGTGCGGTCGTGGAAGATGCCGAAGCCGGCGCGAATTGCGGTCTTCCCATCCTTCCAAGGATCCCAGGTAAATCCAACGCGCGGCTCAATATCTTTGTAATCGGGTTGATAGAGAGAATGGCCTGTACCGGGGCCAACCAAGCTAAAGGTCACAGCCTGACCGGTGGCGAAGGATCCCGGGTTTTGCAGCAGGTTGGAAAAGTTCCCGCTGGTTTCGTACGGAACCCCGTTAAGCTGGTAGCGGAGGCCGAAATTCAAGGTAAGATTTGGCCGAATCTTCCAGGTGTCCTGCCCGTACCAGTCGAACTCATGCTGCTTGAAAAACTTAATGTCGGAAGGCTGCCGTACGGCAGCCTTGTTGAAGAACTGGTCTTGGAGATCTTCGATGTCGAAGCCCCAGAAGGCATTAGCCGCATCGACCAAAATTCGGTTAAGCGGATCCGAGTTATTCGTGGGCTCACCAGCAAGAATACCTGGATCAAATTCGAATGCCGCTTCCGGGTCCAAGGTCAGCTGGCGGCGCGAGAAGAAGTTGTCGAAACCATCTTCACCAACGTCGCGGAAGTCAAACCCAAACTTGAAGGTATGGTTTCCGTGAACCCAGCTCAGACTATCCGTGTAGCTAATTGTGCCGGTCTTGCGAGCTTGACCGTCCGACCCACCGAGGGATGTACTGCCAAAACTGGTGAATGGATCGAGAGTATAATCCCAGCCGTTCCCAAAGCTGTCCACCCCCCCGGGCGCGTCAAGCACGCTCAAGGTTGAAGGACTTAAGTAGAATGCCGCATAAACGTGGTTCCAGCCAAATTGAAAATTGTTGACCAAATTATTGCTTAAAGTCGAGGTTAACTGCGCGGCGACACCTTCTCCAATGTCTTTCTCCGCATACTCCCCGATGCCGCCGGGAAGGATATCCGAATGTCCCGGATTAGGGTCGAAGAAGTGATTGTAAGCGTAGCGTATGCTCAGGGACTCACGATCCGTAAAGTGGTGATCGAGCTTGATGATCGGATTATAGGTGCTGGTCCTCGACGAACTCGGGAAAAAGACGGTCCCCTCGACACCGTCAGTCGACTGCGTCGCCACCGGATAATGCGAGAAAACCTTCTGCATCGTGGGATCGAACGGGAGCCCGAGGGGGTTGTTCGCGCCACCTGGTGTAAGGTTAATCGGAATCGTCTGCGAAGCGCCGGCAGTGTTGGTGTAAGTATAGTTGAACACTCCGGTAAGGAATTGCTGGGTTGGCACGCTCGCGGAGTTGGTTAGGGTGGTGACGAAGCGGTCCATCTCATCGTTGAAGAAGAAGAACGTCTTGTTCTTGATGATGGGGCCACCGACGGAAAATCCGAATTGATGGCGAATGTACGGATTCATCGGCCCCGCATCGGGTCCCACGCCGGGGTTGAAATAATCGCGCGCCCCGCCGAATCCGTTCCACCGTCCAAAGTAGTAGACGTTGCCATGCAATGAATTGGTGCCGCTCTTGGTTACCACGTCGATAATCGCGCCCGTGTTGCGCCCATATTCCGCATTGAAATTGTCCGTGATAACGCGGAACTCTTCCGTGGACTCGGGATTGGCGTTCAGCACTCCGCCGATACCGCCCGGCACGGAGGTGTCATTGTTGTCTACCCCATCCAGGAGAAAGTTATTATTGCGGTCTCGCGCGCCGTTAACCGAAATGCCGGCGTTTCCGCTATCGGTCTGTGATGTTCCCGGTGACAGCAGCACGAGCTGATAGGGGTTGCGCGTGATCAAAGGCAAGCTCTCCATTTGCCTTTGATCAACCAGATTGGTGATCTGAGCAGTTTCCAAATCCACGTCTTGCGTGCGATCCGCGCGCACGGTGACTTCTTCACTGGCCGAACCAATCGATAGCTTCGGATCGACGGTGAGCGATTGCGCCACAGTCAATTCGATGCTGGGGAGCACAAACGTCTTGAAGCCCTGTTTTCTTACCGTAATCTCGTACGGACCCACTGGGAGATTGGTCAAAGCATACGTGCCGCTGGTGCTGCTGCTCGTCTTGTGCGTTTCGTTGGTCGAGAGATTGCGAACGGTGACTTCCGCACCCTGCACCACGGCCCAACTGGTATCCGAAACGGTCCCAGCAATCGTGCCTGTCTGGGCGAACACTGCGGCAGCCGAAAGCAAGAAGACAGCGCCTAAAGCAAATCTCAGAAATGCCATTGGTCGCGATAGCGATGCAGGTATGTTTCGAAGCACAACGGGCCGGGGGGCGGATTGCATTTCAAGGTCTCCTAGAATCGCTGCTCCTTGTGGGCAGGCAGCTGTTATTTTTTCTAATGATTCACTCGCCAAAGTTGGTCGGAAGGCAATCGCATCAGGTATAACCGGCACAGAAAGCAGGTAAGGTTCCAAAACTGCTTGGACGAAATGTCCATAGCCGTCATAGACATACGAAGACAGTATCTGTTATTAGGGCGAGGCAGACATGGGTTCGCGGAAGTGATCTATGAAAATTGGTAGATATGTAGGGGCGTAGTGGCGAACAACAGGTGAAGAAGCGTTGGACTTGTCTCCCTCAGCTTACGCGATGAGTCGGATCGAGATTTCGAAGTGTGCGAATGGGGGCCTGTTTGGCCCCCATTCTTCCTCTGACTAGAACGAGACTCTCAGGGAGAACTGGCCGAAGCGGCGTTCGTCGTTGTTGCCGCCTGAGGCAAAGGTGTTCAGACCGCCTTTGAGCCCCGTGATGGTGATGGGTGTTGTGATGGGCGCTCCGATCCCGCCGCCACCGTATTCGAGCCCTGGGGTAAACACATACATGTTGTGGTGATTGAAAATGTTGAATCCCTCGGCACGGAACGTCAGGCCGACCCGCTCGGTGACTCTGAAATTCTTGCTCAGAGCTGTATCCAGGTTCCAGGCTCCCGGACCACGGAAGGCGTTGCGAGCTGTCATATTAGCCGGAAATGGTCCGAAGTCCGAAATGCCGAGAGTTGTATTGAGAGGGGCGAAGCTCGCCGGGAGTGGCAGAGTTCCGAGGTTGAAAGCGTTCGGTCCGATCGCAGCAGGATTCTTGTTCACACTGAAGTCAGGCGGAGTAGCCGGCGTCAACCGCGGAATGGTATATCCAACTTCGATATTGTCAGCGTCGTATGCGGTGAACGGAATCCCAGTGCGCGCCGTGAAAATACCCACGACTGACCAGCCTCCCAGTGCTTCGCCCGCGACGCCCCTGCCGTTCTTCAACCAGGGAAGCTCCCAGATTGGTGAGACAACGAACCGATTCCTGACATCGTAGTCCGAGTTGCCCCAATCCAGCCTCGGGTTGGCCAGATCGGTATAGCCAAGGCTGCCGATGTAGCCAGATCCGCCCTGCAAGCTGTCAGAGAAAGTCGAACTAATGTCATCAAGGGAGTGCGACCAAGTGTAGTTCGCAACCATACTCAGACCGGTATGGTGCAGATTCTGGGTTTGGAATTTTACGTTCAGAGCCTCGTAGGCGCTGGTGCCGCCGCTGCCCCGCATGTTGATCGCAGCATATTGCTGGTTCGGGCGCGTGAGGCACTCGGCGCCGAGGGTGATGAAATTTTCACCGGGGCAGGTGGCGCCTGTGACTGGATCGGGCGCGGTGACGAGTGGGGCCCCGAGATAAACCTGAGCGGCGCCGAACTGGTTGATGTTATTGATGTCATACAGATGAACGCCGTGAGCGCCGCTATAACTCAATTCCATAACGGTGTTGTGAGTGATTTCGCGTTGCAGCGCCAAACTCCAGAATTGTGTCTGCGCCGTGTGGATGTCGGGATTGGGCATGCGCAATTCAACCGGGCCGAGGTTGCTTGGTGGACCCGGCAAGCCGAGAGGCCCGAGGTCGTTATTCGTGACCAAGACTGTGCAACTCGCATCACTTGGAGGGCAGGTCTGTTCCAGAACCGCACTGGCGGGAGGGTTAAAGCTGGCGTTGTAAGTCACGTTTCCGAAATTGCGTTCGTAGCTGATTCCGAAGCCACCGCGCAAACTGCTCTTGCCGTCGCCGAAGAGGTCATAGGCAAAGCCCACGCGCGGCGCAGCGGTGCCCCAGCTGGGAGCCCAGAACTGTCCAATCGGGCTCTTATCTGCAATCTGAACTGAGCCGTTCGCGGTTTGCTCTTCAAGAGTGGAACCGGAACCGAAATAGAAGTTCGAGTCCAGACTCGGATCGTTGTTGTGCTGCACTCCGTAGTGCTCATAGCGGAGGCCGTAGTTCAGGGTCAAGCGGGGTGTGATCCTGAAACTGTCCTGGGCATATAGAGCCCAATCTTTATAGCGGTAGCTTCGTCCATAAGCGGCCGACTGGAGTGGAGGTGTCACAACACTATTCGCTGGACAGGCGTTGCTGCCCGAGGCGGTGGTTCCAATAAATTCGCCCCATACGTTCAGCGGACACGGAAGTGCGCCATTGGGGTTGACTCTGGCAGAGAATCCAGAGCTGCCGGCCAGCTGGCTGCCGCCTGGGTTTCCCGCTACGTTCAGCAGGTCGTTCATGCTGTCCTGCGAGGAGTCACCGAGTTGTTCCACTGCCTGGGCGTAGGCGCCGTAGGCGACGTTCAACTGGATGTAAGTAAACTGGCCTCCGAAGCGCATGTTGTGCCTGCCCTTCGTCCAAGACAGGTCATGTTCGAACTGTATCGTATTCTGTGGGCCGCCGAATGGCAGGCCGCCCAGGCCGGGCTCCGACGCATTGAATAAACCGGGCATCTGAATGATGCCGTTTGTCGCCGGATCAGTAGGGGCAACAAACATAAGATTAGGGGTATTGACCAAAGCGTTGTTGAAGGAGTCGATGCTGTTGAAACGCGTAAAGCTAAGTTTCGTACTGTTGAGAATGTAGCTATTGAAGCTGTGGTTGACCGAAAAAAGGTAGCTTTGGTTGGCGTTAGTGGAGCCCACATCATACTGTGGGTACGCGGAGTACGAAGCTGTCCCCAGGAATTCGCTGAGGTTCTCACGACCTGCGCGGAAAAACATCTGCGTTTTATCACTCAAGTTGTAGTCAATTCGCCCGACCAGTGTGTAGGTGTTCTGGGGTTGTCCTCCTCCATCGTTAAAGGGCACATTGAAGTTCACCGTATCGAACACTGGGAGGGTTCCGGGGAGGGTCGTGACCCCATTTACTTTGCCGATAAAACCAGGGCTGGCCGCGTTGATCGAGGCTACCGTGGAGGCTACGCCGGAGCTGGCCACTGCACCTGTACCAAAGGCGGCGAAATAAGCCTGGGCATTGGCCGGCAAAGCCGCTATGAATGCGGGGTCGAATACTTCTTCGGTCTGTAGCGAGGAACTCCGAACACGCGTCCACTCGGTGCTCTCGGAAATAAACAACTTGTTCTTGATGATCGGGCCGCCCCCCTGGAACCCGAACTGATTGCGCGTGTAACTGCCCTTCGGGTCAGGAAGCGGTCCCGTACCGCCGCCCGCTAGGAAAGCATCATTCAGCGCGTCATTATTGTAAGTATTGGAGGTATAGGCTGAAAGCCGATTAAACTCCCACGCGGAACCATGGAAAGCATTAGTGCCCGACTTGGTGCTTACGTTGACTACACCACCGGAGGCGCGGCCATACTCGGTCGAGAAATTATTAGTAATAATACTGTACTCTTGGACGCCATCGAGTGGAACGTCCTCGCCCACCGAGGCGCCGAAAACACTGACGTTCTCCACGCCGTCGAGCAGAATCTCCGTTCCCGATTCGCGCTGTCCGTTAATGGCGAAACCTACGCCGCGGTTCGAAAGCTCCTGGCCACCGGTCATTCCGCCGTTAGAAGTACTATCGCCATTGCTGACGTTGCCAGAAATCGCGACAAAGTCATAAGGGTTGCGGGTGAGGCTGGGCAGTTGCGCCAATTGCTCCGTGTTGATGAGCTGCGAGAGTTCCTGCGTTTGCGTATTCACTTCGGTTCCGGCGCCGGCAGCGGTCACCTCGACAACAGTCGATGCCTGGCCAACCTCAAGCTTGGCATCGACGGTCGCGGTACCGCCGACGGCCACTTCCACCGTCGTTCGGAACGTTTTGAAGCTGGCGTTC
>Ga0208691_1000353_pt1 | contig 16729 bp, 17 predicted proteins | sample June2015DPH_20_1_FD_184719 | JGI IMG/M metagenome (GOLD analysis project Ga0208691, IMG submission 184719) | Peatland microbial communities from SPRUCE experiment site at the Marcell Experimental Forest, Minnesota, USA - June2015DPH_20_10... | ecosystem: Environmental > Terrestrial > Soil >... | reverse complement strand
TCCCCTACCGCATGCAACTAATCAATGACAAAAAGGCAAGTCTAGCCCCCGTCGCTGGCGGTTTAGTATCAACTACCTTGAAGAAAAGTTGATGCGGAGCTCGAGTTGATACGAGCGGTATGGTGACAACCGGGTGAGTCCGTAGAATTTGAGGCAGGTTTGCGGAAGATCGCACGTCCCAAATGAACCGTGGCTGAACGATTTTAGCTTTGCAAGCAGAATGCGGTATTTCTTCTGGGTGTTACGTGCCGCGTGTTCTTCGAACTCGGCCGTGAAAGCTTTAATCGCTCGATCGATCGAGACACGGTTATGCGATCTCCCTCCCACTTGCCCGCTTTCTCCACTTCGACAGCGACCGCCTTGGCTTCATCCCATCGCCATCTCCCCGAATTTTTGACGTCGGAAGTCCTTGCCAAGCGTTCCAGAAACAAAAATCGGACATTCGCAGCGCCGCCAGTTCTTCTTGCGCTCATCGTATTCGCTGGTCCTGCTGTTGTGCGTGTGACCGCCTTTGCAGTTCAGTCGACGGCGTCGGGTACACGGCGAGAGACATGGTCCGATTCTGAGCCAGATTGGCCCAGATTGGTCCAAAATTCTGAGACTGTCTTGCAGGTCTTTTAGAATCAATGGCGGAGAGAGAGGGATTCGAACCCTCGATAGAGTTTCCCCTATACACGCTTTCCAAGCGTGCGCCTTCAACCACTCGGCCATCTCTCCGGGGCGTCGAGGAACGGTTTTGCGCAGGCAGAAACGCCCGCGACAATTCAGTCTAACACGGGCGCGGCCGCACACTCCGACAGCTTGCTACCATGGTCGGACTATGCTTCTGGATGGTCTCGATCGGCGCGACTGGATGCGATTGGTAGCAGTGCTGTCGGCGGCGTCGGCCGGCGAGGCGCAGGCTCCTCAGGGTCAAACGCCTGCCGCTCCGCCCGCTCGCGTAACTAAAGAAATGCTGCATGGCACGCTGCAGCTCATCGGGCTGGATTTTACAGACGCGCAGGAATCGATGATGTTGCCGGGGCTCAACCACGCCCTGACGAGCTATGAAGCATTGCGCAAGATCGATGTGCCGCTCGATACCGAACCTGCCACGCGGTTTTATCCAACCAAGCCGGCCGCGAAGCCCGCGAAGTTTTCTCCAACCATCGAAAAGCCCAAGAGCTTCGGATCGGTGGAGGATTTGGCGTTCGAATCGGTGACCACGCTCGGCGCGCTGCTCAAGGCCCGCAAAATTTCTTCGACGGATCTCACGAAGATGTACCTGGAGCGGCTGAAGAAATACTCGCCGAAGCTCCTGTGCGTGATCACGCTCACCGAAGAGCTCGCACTTCAGCAAGCAGCCAAAGCTGACGAGGAGATTAAACACGGCCATTACCGCGGTCCGCTGCACGGTATTCCGTGGGGCGCGAAGGATCTTTACTCGACCAAAGGAATCAAAACCACCTGGGGCGCGGAGCCGTATCAGGACCAGGTGTTCAACTACAACGCCACCGTGGTAGATCGTCTGGAGCAAGCGGGCGCCGTGCTGCTAGCCAAGCTCTCGATGGGCGCGCTCGCGCAAGGCGGGTTGTGGTTCGCCGGCATGACCAAGAATCCGTGGAATACGGAGCGCAGCTCCAGCGGCTCATCGGCGGGATCGGCTTCATCCACGTCCGCCGGATTAGTTGGGTTCTCACTCGGCACCGAAACACTGGGTTCCATAATCTCGCCCTCCACCACTTGTGGGGTAGTCGGCCTGAGACCGACTTATGGCCGCGTAAGCCGCTACGGCGCGATGGGCCTGAGTTGGACCATGGACAAGCCAGGACCAATCTGCCGTACCGTTGAGGATTGCGCGCTGGTTTTCGAGACCATTCACGGACCCGATGGGAAGGATCTCGCGGTAGTGGATGCTCCTTTCGATTGGCAGCCCCAGCTCGGTCTCGCCGGGCTGCGCATTGGCTATCTGGAGGCCGATTTCGAACGGGCGTCCAAGGATTCGAAGCCGATCTACGATCAGGCGCTGGCCGATCTGCGCGCGGCCGGCGCGAAACTGGAGCCGGTGAAGCTTCCGGATTTCGAAGCCCAGCCTTTGCGGATCATTTTGGAAGCCGAGGCCGCGACGGCTTTCGACGATCTTACGCGCAATGGCGGAGTGAACCAGTTGAAGGGCCAATCCTCCGGCGATTGGCCGAATACGTTTCGAACGGCGCGGCTCATCCCGGCGGTGGAGTATATTCGCGCGCAGCGCGCCCGAACTTTGTTGATGCATCGCATGGATGAGTTTATAGCGGATTGGGACGTTCTTGTCTCGCCGCCGTTTGGTGGGCTTCTACTCGTGACGAATCTCACCGGCCATCCGCAAATCGTAACTCCGTGCGGATTCGTCAATGGGCTGCCGCAGGGGTTGGTATTCACGGGGAAATTGTATGAAGAGGGAGGGCCGATGCGAGTGGCGATGACATTCGAGAAGGCCACCAAATGGCACACCATGCATCCCAAATTGGAGGCATAGGCGAGAGGTTATCATCAAGGTATATGAGCGCGCCGTATCACGAGCATGGCGCTCCGGAAAGGCTTCGGCCGTACGTGGAGTGCTTTTGGTCCCTGGAACCTGGCCAGACGCTTCCTGATTATCCGGTACTGCCGGATGGCTGTGTCGATATTGTGTATTCGCCCAGCGCCGGTCCTCAGATCGTAGGCACCATGACGAGCGTGCAACGATTTACTCTCGCGGCCGGCCAAATTCAAATTGGTGTGCGATTCCGCCCGGGGATGGCTCGGGAATTTGTCGGAGCGCCCGGACGCGAGACCACGGACCGGCTGTTACCGCTCGAAGACGTTTGGGGACGGAAGGGCCGGGAATTGGGCGCGCGCTTTGGGGAAGCGAAATCGGCCGAACAAGGCATAGCGCTATTAGAAACGAACTTAGTATCCGAATCGGATTCCAATATCGTCCAGAAAATGTCGGCTTACATCGTCGATCGCAGCGGTCAGGTTCGCGTGGACGACTTGGCCTTCGACGCCGCTATGAGCGCGCGCCAGTTGCGCCGGCTTTTCCTGGAAGAAATGGGGCTCACGCCCAAGCATTTCTGCCGCGTGATCCGTTTCAGGCATAGCCTTCCGCGGCTGCGAACCGCAAAACGCGGAGATTGGACCCAAGTGGCGCTGGACTGCGGTTACTATGACCAGGCTCACTTCATCAACGAGTTTCGCGAGTTCAGCGGCTACACTCCGGGCGAGTTTGCCGCGCTGCCGCGGTGACCGTTTTTTCCAATCGCTCTTGATCCCACGCCGGATACGATAGCGCTATGAAGATCACACCAATTTTGATTGTCGATGACATCGAGCCGTCGCTGGATTTTTGGGTAATGAAACTCGGCTTCGAGAAAACAGTGGAAGTGCCGGAGGGTGCGAAGCTCGGCTTCGTAATCCTGCAAAAAGAAGGGACCGAGGTGATGCTGCAATCTCGCGCCAGCGTCCGGAAGGATGCAGGCTCCGCGGTAGCGGATGAGATACTCGCAGCCGGCTCCCATCTATATATCGAAGTGGAGAGCTTCAGCGATGCCCTGGAACGGGTGAAAGGCGCTGACGTATTGGTTCCGGAGCGAACCACTTTCTACGGCATGCGCGAGATTTGGGTGCGCGAGCCGGGAGGGAACGTAGTGGGATTCGCGGCGCGGACGCCGCAGTAAAAAGTACCTAAATTGCATAGCAGGCGCGCACGCTAAGTTACAATAAAAGCAGGGAAATTAGGCACGGCGCGAAATTGGCGAATTGATTGCACTGTGTCGCTGCGAGGATGTATGCGAGTTTTCCTGTTGCTAGCCGTTGCGATGTCGTGCCGCGCGGCTACCCCTCAATCACCCGATCCGAAGGAAATCGTCCAGCGGTCCGTGCTGGCAATTGAAGCCGATTGGAGCCTGGCTCCAGGTTATTCTTTCGAAGAGCGCGATGTGGAGAGCAAGCATAACGCGCCGCCTACCGTAAGAACCTACGAAGTGCTGATGATTGATGGGTCACCCTACAATCGCCTGGTCGCGATTGACGATCACCCGCTTTCGGCCGGCGATCGGGTGGAAGAAGATCGAAAGCTGCGCGTCGAGATCCAGAAACGGCAGAATGAATCCAACCGCGAACGCTCGAAGCGGATCGCGAAATATGAAAAGGAGCGGCGCCGTGACCATGCCATGCTCATGGAAATGGTGGACGCTTTCGAGTTCCAACTGGTTGGAGCAGAAATCATCAATGGTCACGAGTGCTGGGTTCTGGATGCGCGTCCCAAACGCGGTTATGAACCCAAGGATCGTGAGACAAAAGTGCTTGCCGGTATGCGTGGCGAGCTCTGGGTGGACCAAAGCCAGTATCAATGGGTGCGCGTGAAGGCGGAGGTCTTCAAGCCGGTCAGTTTCCTCGGATTCATTGCGAAAGTCGGTCCCGGCACAGCGATCCTGTTAGAGCAGGAGCCGGTTGCGGACAATCTCTGGCTTCCGAAGCGATTCAGCATGCATGTGAAGGCTTCAGCGCTTGGATTTTTGGACGAGAGCTCCACTGACGATGAGACTTATCGCGAGTATAAGCTGATACCGAAAGCGTCAGCGGGTTTGGTGAAGTAAGAGCCGTTTGGCTCGCACAAAAACCGCCGTGAACATCTCGGCCGTCAGTTTCCCCGTCGAAGTATTCTGTTGACTGGGATGATACGAACTGATGAGCACTGGTTGGCCGGGCCCGGTGCGATGCTCGCGGTCATGAGCGAAAACGAAATCGGCGCGGCGCGTAATTCTTCCGGCATCGCGCAGGATGCGGAGGTACCCGTCGAAAGCCAGCTTGCCCAGCGCGACAATCACCCGGACATCCTTCAGCAATTCCAACTCCCGCTCCAGATAAGGACGGCAATTGTGGATCTCTTCAGGAAGCGGTTTGTTGTCCGGCGGAGCGCAGCGAACAGTAGCGCTGATATAAGCATCGATCAGCGTAAGCCCGTCGTCGCCGGAAACGCTGGTGGGCTGCGACGCAAATCCGGTTTCGTACATTATCTTATACAGAAACACTCCCGAGCTGTCACCTGTAAAAACTCTGCCTGTGCGGTTGGCTCCGTGCGCCCCTGGCGCCAAGCCAATCAGGAGCAAACGCGCGTGGGGATCGCCGAATCCTGGCACCGGTTTCGCCCAGTAATCACACTCGCGGTAAGCGCGGCGTTTTTCGCGCGCAATGCGGGCGAGGTATTCCACCAGGCGTGGACATTTGTGACAGGCAATAATCTTGCGATTCAGGATTTCCAGCGCCGACATTAAGGATCTGGTTTTATGTTATCTGGAAACTTCGATGCTCATATTTTCGAGCGAGGGATCGATAGAGCTCAGATCGGCTGCGTTCTTGGCTTGAATCGTGCTGACGAAAAGCGGCACCAGTTCCGGATCACGCCAGCCTCGGCGGACTTCCTCTTCCATCAACGCGAATGCCTGCTCATGCGAAAGGGCCGGTTTGTACGGCCGCTCTGTGATCAATGCGTCGTATATATCGGCCACTTGTAGAATGCGCGCCAGCAGCGGAATATCTTCGCCGGCCAGTCCGTCCGGGTAGCCCGAGCCATCCCAGCGCTCATGATGATTCCGGATGATCGGCAGCACCGGCCATAGGCTCTTCATCGGCTGGCAGATCTCCTCGCCGCGGATGGGATGGCTGCGCATCACTTCCCACTCCTCCTCGGAAAGCAATCCCTGCTTGAAGAGGATGGCGTCGGGAATACTGATTTTGCCGATGTCATGCAGATAGCCGCCGCGATAGAGCGCAGTGAGATCGGCATGCGAGAGCCCTAGCGCCTCGCCCAACATCACCGACGCAACTGCCAGGCGCTGGCAGTGCTGGCCGGTATAAACGTCGCGTTGTTCCACCGTTTGCGCCAAAGCAAACAGAATGGTTTCGGCCTCCTCTAACGAATCAATAAGCGCCTTGTTGCGAAGCATGGCGCGGATGCGCGTTCGCACTACGGCTGGATGCAACGGCTTGATCAGAAACTCGTCCGCGCCGGACGAGATGCCCACGATTTCGTTTTCCACGCCCTGCACATTGGTGATCATCAGGACCGGGATCAGTTGAGTCCGCCGGTCCGCCTTCATCCACCGGCACAGCTCGGGACCACTCATTTCCGGGAGCATCAGGTCGAGAATGACCAGATCGACTTTTTCGGACTGCAGCAGCGCCATGGCTTCGGAAGCTTTGCGGGATTCCAGCATTCGATACGGCGCGGTCTTGAAGATTGCTTTCAGCAGCCTGCGATTTATCTCTTCGCTGTCAACGATCAGGATGGTGGAAGGAGGGCCGCTATGCTCCTCCGCTTCAAAAAAAGCCACTGGCGGAGCAGGTCTAACCCCGAATGACGGGGGCGTTTGTGTGGTCTTCGCCAGCATGCGGAGCGGAGCCGGGTCGCGAGCCTCAAAAGCATCTATCGTCAGAAATGTCGAAAGGTTTAACCTGAGCTGGGGCGGGCGGCTGTGCGTTTGTTATTGAAATTAAATGGGTACTTGGTTCTTGGCCACGGATGGACACGGATGTACACGGATAAGGCGAACCAGTTTATCCGTGTCCATCCGTGTGCATCCGTGGCTAAAGCTTTATCTCTTCGGCAGTCTCGCCAGGATCTGCGTGACGTACTCCAGGGTCTCCGGAATCGCCGGCACTCCCCCATCGCGATCCACACGCCCGGAGCCTGCGTTGTAGGCTGCCAGGGTGAGGGCAACGTCGCCCTTGTATTTGGCCAGCAGTTGCTTCAGCAATTTCGTCCCGGCTTCTACGTTTTGCTTCGCGTTGAATGGATCACCAACGCCCAGTTCATCAGCCGTTTCCGGCATGAGCTGCATCAAGCCCTGAGCGCCTTTGGAGGAGACCGCGCAGGGCCGGTTGCCGGACTCCTGGTTGATCACGGCGCGGATCAAGTCCGACTTTACGCCTTGCTCCTTCGAATTCTTCTCAATCAGCTGTTCCAGTTCGGCTGTGGCCATCGGATCACAAGGAGGCGGAATGAAGCGGCTCGCAGCCACCCCCTCCACCCACGGGACGGTGAAGAAAGTACCGGGCACGGCAGGTTTGCCGGTGACCGATGTCACCTGCTTCAGAACGGAGGCGCGCTGTTTGTCGATAGCGGCAGCCATCGCCGAGCGTGCGGGTTCAGGCACGGCGGGCGCCGGGGATTGGGTGACGGCCTGGGCCCATACAGCTCCGCTAAACGCCCCAATAGCCAAGATCCATCTCATCCCAATCTTCTATCGGCAGTGTACCCGAAACTCTGAATAGCACCGGAGGTATAGTGGAGCTTTCCGGTGCAGAATGCACGCGTTACGAGCAGCTTTACGGAACGAACCCGGGGTCGCGCTGGATGCCGCCGCCCTCGATATGGCAGCCATCGAACGGCCTGGGCTGGATTCCGCGCCGTATCTTGAAACGCTGGACCGCATTGCCTCCGAGCTGGACACGCGCCTGGCCAGCCACTCCCGCCCGGACGGCCCCAGGTTCGTCCGCATCGCGAACCAGTATCTTTTTGAAGAGCTAGCTTTTCGCGGAAATGACAGTGACTATTATGATCCGACCAATAGTTGTCTGGATGCCGTATTGGATCGCAGAACCGGCATCCCGATCACTCTATCGGTGGTTTATATCGAGGTAGCGCGCAGGCTGGCGCGGCCCGTTTTCGGAATCGGCCTGCCGGGACACTTCGTAGTGCAATATGCGGAAGCCGAGTACTCCACTTATATCGACCCTTTCCACCGAGGAAAGCTTCTTACCGCAGACGATTGCGGACAGCTAGCACACGAGATCACGGGCGTGGAGTTGTCCACCGAGCCTGCGACGCTGGCGCCAGTCAGCAACCGCTATATTCTGGTCCGGATGCTGAACAATCTACGCTCGGCTTATTTCCGGGCGAAACAATACGGGAAGGCCGCCCGGGTGATGGATCTGCTGGTGGAATCGTTCCCCGACAACGCCGATTACTACAAGGCGCGCGGCGTAGCACGGCTGCATCTGCGCGAATTCGTCGCGGCCAAGCGCGATCTGGAGACGTACCTGAAATGCTCGCCGAAGGCGGAAGACCGAGCGGAGATCACGCGACAGCTCGAAGCGATACATCGCTGGCTAGGGCGCCTCAACTGAGGCGCCCTAGCCACCGGTTCATCAGTTCCTCGGTTATTCAGTTCTTCAGTTCTAGGATGCCGAACCTCTTGAACTGAAAGCTGGGGAGCGCGAACCGAAGAACTGAATTACCGAAGAACCGAAGAACGCGTCCGGCTCAATAGAGCCGGACGCCGCGGGGTCCGGGCTTTCTCGTCGCATGCACCGTATCCAAAAACCGCACTTTGTTCGGATTCGATGTCATCACTACCGAATGCGTCCGGTAGCCGTCTCCGAAAAACCGGACGCCTTGCAGCAGGTTGCCGGGCGTGACGCCGCAAGCCACAAAAATGATTTGCTTGCCCGGCGCAAGATCTTCGGCGCGGTAAACCTTCCGCGAGTCCGTGATGCCCATGCGCGCCATGCGCTCCTCCTGCTCCGGATTCGCGGCCACAAGACGCCCCACCATATCGCCATGCAGACAGCGCAACGCGGCCGCCGTGATCACGCCTTCGGGAGCGCCACCAATTCCCATCACAGCGTGGACACCGGTGCCTCGAACCGCTGCGGCGATTCCGGCTGAAAGATCGCCGTCCCCAATTAAACGAATGCGCGCTCCAGCTTCTCGAATATCTGCGATCAGCTTTTCGTGACGCGGGCGATCCAGCACGATCACCACCAGATCCATCACGTGACGTTCCAGCCGTCTCGCGATGGCCCGCAGATTGTCCACTACCGGAGCATCGATATCCAGAGCGCCTCGAGCTGCTGGACCAGCGATGATCTTCTCCATGTAGCAATCCGGCGCATGCAGCAGGCCGCCGGCTTCCGAAGCCGCCAATACGGCGATGGAATTCGCAGCTCCCGTCGCACACAAATTGGTTCCTTCCAGAGGATCCACCGCGATATCGATGGCCGGATATTCCACGCCGTCGGGTGGTGGTGCGCCGACCGGCTCGCCGATATACAGCATCGGCGCTTCATCGCGTTCGCCCTCGCCGATCACGATGTTGCCTGCGATGGGTACCGTCTCAAACGCCCGCCGCATGGCCTGGACAGCGGCTAGATCGGAGCCTTTGCGATCCCCTTGGCCCATGGTTCGCGCTGCGGCCACGGCGCCTTCTTCCACCACGCGCGTCAGTTCGAACGCCAGGTGCTGCTCAAGATCGATCGCCGACGAATTGCCGGAACGTGCCATAGCCCGAACGATCATAGCACGCTATTCACAAGCCTAATTTGTCCAATTTATCCTGCTCGTAAACGCTATCTTCGCCTGGACAGCGCAGTTTTCCCTCAAACCTACCGAACTCTTTCGCTAGCGCCCAGATCAGGCTTTCGCCGCCCGGGACCGTGCGCGGCGCCTATTCACACCGGGTTCCAATATGCAGCCCGCGCGGAGATCAATGCTGCGCCAGCGCTTCCAACATCCGCTGATTCGCATGCTCCGCGCCGTTTTGCGGAATCTACCTCCAGGTGAAATCGTCGATTGTAAAATGAAAGTAGCACCCTTGGCCAGCCTCTATCAAATCCTGATTGGCCTGTTTTTGCTCACATTAGTGGGCGCGTTCGCGGGAATGCGGATGGCCGAAATTCCGTCTGTTTCGCGCCGCGTTCTGCCGTTCAGCGGAGGGCTTCTAGTGGGTATCGCGCTGTTTTGGATCCTTCCGGAAATCGCCGAACGCGATGGTTGGCTGGGAGGATGCGCGGGTCTGATTGCCGGATTTTCGCTGCTATTTCTAATCGACCGGTATTTGTATCCGGTATGCCCCACCTGTTCCCACACGCACCATCACGAAGACTGCGCCCGGAGCCTGCACGGATTCGCCGCGCCATTGCTGATCGCCTCGGGGCTCCACAGTTTTTTCGATGGCTGGAGTTTGGTGGTTTCGCAACAAAAGGGCTTCGAGGGTCTCAAGGTTGCGTTTCTGGTGGGCATCGGAGTCCACAAGTTGCCGGAGGGCCTGGCGCTGGGCGCGCTGCTGATCGCCGCTCTCGGCAAGGAATGGCGGGCGATGTTGGGCGCCACTGCGGCGCAATGCATGATGCTCGGCGGAAGCGCAGTGGCGCTGTTGGTCGCGGATCGTCTGGCGCCACAATGGACCATCGCTTTTTTATCCGTAGCCGCGGGAGCGTTCGTGTACCTGGGCTATCACGCCGTGGACAGCGAGTACCAACAGAGAGGCTTCCGAACAGCCTGGATGCCAGCCCTGACGGGCGCAGCGGGCGCGGCGATCCTAAGAGCGGTGGTGCCCGGCGTCTAACCGGTCGCTTACGCTCGCGGTTCGGAGAGCGCCGGCCGCCGCTTGTGCCAATCCGTTTTTTCCTGAAAAAACTTGCCAAGGGTCAGCAGCAGATTCTCGGAAAACGGCCGGCCCACCAGTTGAATCGCTATCGGCATTCCATCCGCAAAACCACACGGCAGCGACAATGCCGGAAGTCCAGCTAGATTTCCGGCCGGAATCAGAGCCGTGAGACCGCGCTCCTTGGGCGTAGGACGGTCACTCGACGGACGATCCAATGGCTGCGTGATTTTCGGCGCAGGAGCGAGTCGCGATGGAGCCAGCAGCACGTCGATATCGTCCAACAGAGTGCGCAGCCCCTCCTGCATCAGGCTCCGGATACGCATGGCCTTCAAATAATCCTTAGCCGGAATTTCGAGGCCCGCCTTCAGCCCGGCGATTTGCTTCTGATCGGCTAACTGGTCCACATTGCCGCTCTGAATCAGCGGCTCAAAAATCGATGAGGCCTCAGACGAAATGATGGTGCCAATCACCGGCCCGTAAGGAAACTCCGGAAGCTTCGTCTCCACCAATTGCACGCCCAAGGAACGGACCGTCTCGATCGCCTTAGCGAAATCGGGACGCGCAGCCGGGTCGGCCCACTCCGCGAAATCCACTGGAGCGAATCCTACTTTAACTTCTTTCAAGTCGCGTGCGAATTGCGGCGCGTAGTAAAAACTTTTTCCAGCCGTTGCCGGATCTTCCGCGTCCGCACCCGCTATTTCGTGCAACACCAGCCCGCAATCTTCGGCGGACCTGCACAGCGGCCCGATCTTATCCAGCGTCCACGAAAGCGCCATCGCCCCGTGGCGGCTCACTAATCCATAAGTTGGACGCAGCCCTGTGACACCGCAAAAAGCCGCGGGCGTCAGGATCGATCCGGATGTCTCCGAACCCAAGGCGTACGTAACCAACCCGGCGGCCACCGCGATTCCGGATCCGCTCGATGATCCGCCGGACCAATGCGTCGGGTCCCACGGATTCAGTCCCGGCCCCGTGAGCGAGGCGCTGGCGTAGCGATAGCTGGGACCTCCGGCGAGTTCCACCATGGCCAGCTTCCCCGTCAGAATGGCGCCGCCTTTGATCAACCTCTTCAGTACCGTGGCGTCGTAATCGAACACTTGGCCGGCATAGGGCTTGGCGCCCCAAGTGGTGGGATGCTTCGCGTAAGCCAGCAAATCCTTGGCGCCAAATGGAATCCCGTGCAGCGGACCACGATAGCGCTCGCGCTTCAGATCGCCATCCACGTCCTTGGCGGCTTTCACGGCCTTGTCGCGCAACCCCAATGCCAGCGCGTTATACCGCGGCCCCAGTTGTTCCAGCCGAGCACAAAAAGCCTTGGTCAGCTCAACCGCGGAAAACTCCTTGGCCTTGAGTTTCTGGTTGATCTCGGTGATGCTGGCGAAGAAAATGTCGTCCGGGATGGAGGCGGCCATTCGAATCCTTTACGCTCTGAAATGCACGGCCGGTTCGGTGGACATCGGCAAGTCGAACTTGGCGAGCTGCTGGGAAGTTTGCTGGATCGCGTCCTTCACCGCTTTCAACTCCTCATCCGGATTCGAAGGCAACGGAACACTGGGAGCCTGGGCTAATAGCGCCGCGGAAGTTGACAGGCCTGCCACCAGTGCGCGGCGGGTGAGTTTGGTTTCTGGTTTCTGGTTTCTGGTTTCTGGTTGGCGGGACATTTGGGACTATTATAGATCCTCGCGGAGACAAGAACCAGAAACAAGAAACCAGAAACTAGAAACCTGACGCCAACGCTTCCATCGCCGCCTTTTCCATCACCGCCCGCGGCGCCGACGATCCCGTCCAGATTTCAAATTGCCGGGCGGCTTGTTCCAGGAACATTTGGAGGCCCGAGATCACGGTCAACCCTTGCTCAGTGGCGCGGCGCAGCAGGGCCGTCTCGAGGGGGTTGTAGACCATGTCGAAGACCAGCTCCGCGGGAAGTGAATCCGGAAAAAAACATCCGTCCACGTGCGGGTACATACCCAAAGGCGTTGCGTGCACCAGGGCATCGAACTTGCGCGCTTGGATTTGTTCGCGCAGCAGAGGCTCGGCGCCGCAAGCCTTGGCGAGCGACCGCACACGATCCGGATTGCGGCCGACAATGGACACCTTCGCTCCGCTCCCCACCAGGGCATACGCCGCACCGCGCGCCGCGCCGCCATTGCCAACCAAAAGAACGGATGATTTGGGAAGACGCAGCTTGCGGGCGAGCGGAATGGTGATGGCTTCTGCATCCGTATTCGCGCCCCGCCATTTTCCGGATTTTCGCCAGATGGTATTCACCGCGCCAATGCGGCGCGCCAGGGGATCCACCACATCCAAATAGCGCAGGACTTTTTGCTTATGCGGAATGGTCACGCTGAATCCGGCCACCGGGAGTTTCTCAGCCAAAATGAAAAAATCCTTCAACTGTGTCCCTTGCACCAGAAACGGCAGATACACGGCATCCAGCCGATGTGCCTGGAAGGCGCGATTGTGCACGGCCGGTGAGATGGAGTGGCGCACCGGATCGGCAATGACGCCATAAATCTTGGCCGAGTGCGAAAACTTCTCCACGCGATACAAGTGGCGCAGCAGCCGGGCACTCACCTGGCCGCTGGCGGTTCCTTCCGAAGCGTTGGGCGCGGCGTAGGTGAACAATCCTCCCCACGCAGTGGATAACACACGCGTCGGAAAGCCGGCTTCTCCCATGGCCAGCACGATCAACGGAGTCCGGGGATGCGATTTCGTGAGAGATAGCACACGGTAACTGTCGGACGGTTTGCGCGCGGTGGTGACAATCTTATAGCCATCCGCCGGAATGCGCAGCATGCGCCGCAGCACCACTTCGGGCGACGGCGTGCCTTCGTAGTTGTGATAAGAGAGGATCAGGCGAGCTTGGTTCCGAAAGGTGTCCAGGCCACCGGCCGCGTTCTCCGCGCTTTCAATCTCCACATCCACGGCGCTCGCCCCGGCGTGGATGGCCGCGCTCAACAATCGGAACTGCTCCTCCACGCTGCCGTTGTATTTTCCGTGATTCTGATGACGGCGGCAGGTGGCCAGGATGCGGCAATCCGGATGCGCCGCAAGAAACTTCCGGATCACGCCGATGCCCTGCTCCGGCGTGGCCAGATGATCCAGCCGGAACTCGAAAAACGATTCTCCGGCATCCGCCTCGCGGCGTGCATGTTCGATCAGCTTCTGCGCATCCGGAAAGCCCATCGCGATGCAGATACGCGGAAAAGAAATTGAATGCGGCATGGCTGCGGGAGGGACACAGGATAACACACTGCTCGGGGCTGGGGACTGCTCGGGGCTGGGGACTCGGGGCTAGGGACTGAGAACGCTCGGTAATCCCTAGTCCCTAGCCCCCAGCCCCGCAGCGCGCTTTCCAAGCCTCCAAAATCCCCACCGGCTCCGCAATCTCGATCCGCGCACACCCGGCGCTTTGAAAGGCCAGCGCGCTGTCGAGATCGGAAATCGCAGCGTGGCATTTGATTTTCAGGCGGTCGCGCGAATGGCTCAACAATAGAGGGACATCTTCCGGCTTGCTGGTGCCAATAAAATCGGCGCCCGCGCGGCGTGCGATCCGGCACGCGATGATGTTCAGCTCCTCGGTAAGGAATTCGCTTTCGAGATTTACTTTGAGCAATGCGGCGGATTGATGGCAGGCGTCGGCCATTTGCAGCAGCTCGGTCTCGAGATATTGAAACTGGCGGGATACCAGCTTGCCAGTGTTCATCACTGTATCGATTTCCTGAACGCCGCGCCGCAACAGATCCCGCGCTGCGTAGGTTTTCGCGGCCGTGGTTGAATATCCATGCGGCGAATCGGCCAGCGTGCCCAGGCGCACTCCGGAACCGGCCATCCAACGCGCAGCCAGATCCACATCTGAGGGACGAACGATCACGCTGGCCACGCCATGCTGCTTGGCGAGCTCGCACCCGCGCGCGATGTCCGCTTCCGAGAGCTCGGAGCGAGTCAACGCGTAGTCGATCAGCCCGGCGAGATCGGCGTAATTTGAGACGGATGCTGAAACCGCGGGATCGCTCAATTTCGTTTGCGCTTCGAAGTGGTTCCCGCCGAGAGCCCCATTTGCTTCAACTGTTCTCTGGCTGAAGCGGCAACTTCTGAGTCTGGGTACTTGGCAATCACATCGCGGAATTCGCGTGCCGCCGCATCGCGCTTCTCCATTTTCCGCAGACTCATACCCTTCATGAAGTGGGCGTCGGGAGTCTTGCGGTTCTCGGAATATTGCTCCAGGACCGCATCAAAGCCCTGCAGCGCATTGTCGTAGTCGCCTTTGTGATAGTAGATATCGCCGATGTAGTATTGCGCATTAGGCGCGAGTTCAGTCTTCGAGAAATATTTCAGATAGTCGGTGAACTCCTGCAGAGCGAGGTCATACTTCTGAGCTCTATAGTCCTTGAAGGCGTTGGTATAGGTGTCCCCAGCCGACATACCGGGGGGTGGGCCGGATGGCGCCTGAGTAGTTGCCCCGATGTCGCCGGAACTCGGAGTCGTGCCGGGCGGAGGCGGCTGAGGACGCTGTATAGTGCTGATCAGGTTCTGCAAGTCCGCCATCTTAGCGTCCAGCTTGCCCATGCGGGTATTCATGTCGAGCACGGACTCCCGCACGGCGCGGAAATCCTCCGACATCTGGTCCAGCTTCTGGCCCACGCTCGCCACAGGCTGAGAGACTTGCTGCGCCTGCTGCTTCATCGCATCGTTGAACTTGTTTTCCATCACGCCGACAGCGACATTAGTACGATTCACGCTCTCCAGAGTCTGTTGCACCAGCGCCATCATGGCAGCGAATTTCTCGTCCTGCGCGCGCTGCAGCGTACGCACTTGGTCCTGCAGCATTGCCACGTCGCGCTGCAATTCCTGAATCTCTTTGCTCGCGCCAAAAGCGAAGGGCGCCAGCGCTAAAAATACCACCGTAAACGCTGATGTCGTGCGGGACAAGCTCATAGCAACTCCTGTCGTCGGATGCGGGCGCCCGCCGAATGACAAGCGCCCGCTATCTCTTAACTACCTCACTGGCCGGCCGAGAGATGTGCGCGGCGGTTCTTCTGCCAGCACTCCTCATTGGCTTCGGTACACTGTGGACGTTCCTTGCCGTAACTGATGGTCTTGATACGGTCACCAGCTACGCCCAACTGCACCAGGAAATCCTTGGCTGCGCTGGCGCGCTTGTCACCCAGAGCGAGATTGTATTCAGCCGAGCCGCGCTCGTCGCAGTGCCCCTCCACAACAACCGTGAAGTTCGGATCCTGCGCGAATATCTGCTTCAACAGGCCGGCATCGCGAGTCAACGCGTCGCGCGCATCCGCGCGAATGTCGCTCTTGTCGTAATCGAAGAACGCATCCTGCGATTGTTGCTGCAGCATCTCAGCGCTGGACAGCCGCGGACCTGTCGGCGCCGGCGGTGGAGGCGGTGGCGGCGTGGTTACCGATACCGTAACTGTCCGGCTATCGGATCCACCCGGCCCGTTCGCCGTCAAAGTGTACGTGGTCGAGCTGGTCGGGAAAACCTGCCGCTGTCCGCGGCTCTGCACCGCGCCGATTCCGTTGTCAATCGACATATCGGTGGCGTTGCTGATGGACCAGCTCAATGTGGACGACTGGCCTTTCTCAATGGTGGAGGGCTCCGCCGTGAAGCTGTCAACTGTTGCTCTCGCGACAGTCGGCGCCGGCGCTACGTCGCGAGTGGGGGGCGGCGGCGGAGGCGGCGGAACTTTCTTCTTGCATCCCGGAGCCACTACTGCGATCGCTAATACCAGCAGTGTGGCTGCAATTTTGGAAGCGTGCAATCTGTCACTTGCGCTCATCCTGACAATCTCCTCTTCTTCAAGTCTACTGAGTTCCTTTGGTCCAAACAGGCTTTTCATTATTGCCTTGTGTAGTGAGTTGTTGCAATCCCGAGCCATCCGCCAACATGGTGAAAATCTGCGAAGTTCGCCCACGCTTGGATGAAAACACCAGGTGGACGCCATCCGGCGCCCAGTTCGGATTTTCGTTCCGGCCCGCTCCATGAGTAAGTTGTTCAAGCGTCCCGCTGGCTATGTCCATTATAAAAATGTTAAAGTTTCCCGGCTCGAACCCGCGCGTCCATGAAAACGCGATAATCTGGCCGTTCTGGTTCCAGGATGGGTTCGCGCAGTCCCCTTCGCCAGTAGTCAGGCGAGCGACATCCGTACCATCAATATTCATTCTATATATTTGCGGCGTGCCTCCGCGTCCCGATAGGAATACCATGTCCGTACCGGTCTTCGGATTCGCCTTGGCCTCCACTTCAAGCGATCTCGTATTTGTGATGCGGTGAAAGCCGCCTCCGTCGACGTCGGTCATGAAGATCTGCGAAATGCCGG
>Ga0208691_1000352_pt1 | contig 16780 bp, 9 predicted proteins | sample June2015DPH_20_1_FD_184719 | JGI IMG/M metagenome (GOLD analysis project Ga0208691, IMG submission 184719) | Peatland microbial communities from SPRUCE experiment site at the Marcell Experimental Forest, Minnesota, USA - June2015DPH_20_10... | ecosystem: Environmental > Terrestrial > Soil >... | reverse complement strand
TCATCGGCATCATCTCGGGGGTCAGGCCGACCGCGACGGCCAAGGAGAAGAAGAATGCGTCGACCCAATTGCCTTTGGTGAGACCGTTGATGACAAACACCAGCGGTGCCATCACCGCCATGAAACGCAACATGAGCCAGGTGAAGCTCGTGACACCGCGGTCGAATGCGGTTTCGGTCGTCTGCTGCGCGATCGACTGCGCCATCCCGCCGATGAGCGTGTCCTTGCCCGTCGCGACGACGACCGCGACGGCCGAACCGCTCTCGACGCTCGTGCCCATGAAGGCGATGCTCGTCAGCTCGATCGGCGATTTGGCGGCTCCGTTCGTCTCCGCATCGTGCTTCTCGACGGGGAAGCTTTCGCCCGTCAGCGATCCCTGATTGACAAACAGGTCCTTGGCTTGAACGACGCGCACGTCGCCGGGGAACATGTCGCCCGCGGCGAGCCGAACGACGTCGCCAGGAACGATCTGCGCCACGTCGATCTCACGTGGGGCACCGTCGCGGAGCACGGTGGCGGTCACCGAGATCATCGCTTTCAACTTGGCCGCCGCGGTGTCCGCTCGAACCTCTTGAACCAGTTTGAGGCCGACGCTCAAAAGGATCATCAAGGCCATCACCGCGGCCGATTCGGGATCCCCGGTCACGAGCGAAATCGTCCCGAGCGCCGCCAGCAGCACGACCAGAGGATTGATGACCGCGTGCCAGAGGAGTTTGGCGATCCCGACGCGCTGGTCCTTGGCCAGAACGTTCAGACCGCACTCAGCCCGACGCGCGGCTGCTCGGTCCGCCGTCAGCCCCCCGGCGCTCGTGCGCAGGTGCCCGTAGACGTCGCCCGCGTTCAGCGACGCCGATTCCACCACGAGCGGGGAAACCCGAATCACGCGCGGCGCATGGCCCTTGTCCGGGTGCGACGCCGGGTGCAAGAGAATCGGCGAAACCTTCAATGGCAGACCTCGGCGGCGCCCGCGCCCTACCGCGCGGGCAAGACCGGCGACGCGTCGCGCACGACGAGGACGGAACACGGTGCGTGGTTGACGACTTTCGCCGCAGTCGTGCCGAGCACGTGATCGAGCCCTCGGTAGCCGTGCGACCCGATGACCACGAGGTCGACGCCGAGGCGCCGGGCGGCGTGGCAAATGGCATCCCATGGCACTCCCACGACGACCTGGACGCCATCGGACGCGAGCAAATCGGCTGGGATCTGCGCGGCACGCTCTTGGAGGTCCGCCCGCGCGTGGCTGCTCAGAACGTCGAGCAGCGGCCGATCGGTCGTCTTGTAGAAGTCCTGAGGGACTTCGGGCGATAGCCCGATGGCGCGAAGCGCGACGATTTGTGCGCCGTGAGCGCGCGCCTGATCGACCGCGGCTTGCAGCACGCGCGCAGCGCGCGCCGACCCGTCCAAAGCCACCAGGATTCGCTTCACCGGGGACGCGCCGGCGCGCAGCGATGAAGGGACAGACTCCGCGTGACCGACATCCATGGGCTCTCCTCGCGCGATGAAGGCTGGGCCGGTGCTGGGTCGCCGGGAACGCCCCGGCCACTACGGCGCGCTGTTTACACCGTACGCCGAGCGCCGACAACGGAGGCGACGAGCGCGAGCGGCCGACTCGACACGACGACGGAATGGTCCTAGACGCGGGCGCATGGACATCCCTACCGCGCCGACGGGCGATTCGAGCGCAGACGGATTTGCCGAACTCGCGGAGTTGGCTTTCGACCTGCGGTCCGCGTGGAATCACCGTTCCGACGCGCTGTGGGAGCAGCTGGACGCCGAGATCTGGCGTGAGACGGGCAACGCGTGGCTGGTGCTGCAAAGCGCCTCGCGCACACGCGTGCGCGCGCTATGGGCGACCGCGACCTATCGCGCACAAGTCGAAGAGCTGCGGGAACGGCGCCGGCGCGAGGTGACCGAGGCTCGATGGTTTGCCGGCCAACCGGGTGCGCGCGAACTCGGAGCGGCCGCGTTTTTCAGTCTCGAGTTCGCCGTTTCGGAGGCACTGCCCATCTACTCGGGCGGACTTGGAAACGTGGCTGGCGACTACCTGAAGGCGGCAAGCGACCTCGGAGTTCCCCTCGTCGGGGTGGGTCTACTGTACCAGCAGGGCTATTTTCGGCAAGCGATCGACTCGGAAGGTCGGCAGCGCGAATTTTACCCGTTCAACGACACCCGGCAGATGCCGGTCGTTCCCGTCCGAGATGCCAAGGGCGACTGGATCCGCGTTCGCCTGCCGAGACCGGGGCCGCCGGTGTGGCTGCGCGCCTGGGGAGCCCGCGTCGGGTACGTCGGGCTCTACTTGCTCGACAGCAACGATCCGGTCAACGCGCCGGCCGATCGCGGCATCACGTCTCAGCTCTACGGGGGGGACTCCGAAGTCCGGTTGCTCCAGGAAATGGTGCTCGGCATCGGGGGATGGCGGTTGCTGCGCGCCCTGGGACACAGGCCCGAAGTCTGCCACCTGAACGAGGGCCACGCGGCGTTCGTCGCGCTCGAGCGCGCGCGCGACTTCATGCGCGACAGCGGCCAGCCATTCCCGGTGGCTTGGGCCGCGACTCGCGCCGGCAACGTTTTCACCACGCACACACCCGTCGAGCCCGGGTTCGATCGCTTCCAGCCCGACCTGGTAGCCGCGTTTCTCGGCGCCTACGCGCGCGACGAACTCGGCATATCGATCGATGACCTGTTGGCGCTCGGCCGCGCTCGGCCGGACGACCCGCGGGAGCCCCTGAGCATGGCGTGGTTGGCGACGCGGGGCAGCGGCGCCATCAACGCGGTCAGTCGGCGCCACGGCGAGGTGAGCCGTGCGATTTTCCAACCGCTCTTTCCACGTTGGCCTCGAAGCGAGGTTCCCGTCGGGTACGTGACCAACGGGGTGCACACGGCGAGCTGGGACTCCGCTTCCGCCGACGCGCTCTGGACCCAAACGTGCGGACGCGATCGCTTTCGCGGAGACATGACGGAGACGAAGAAGATCGGGGCGGCCTCGGACGCCGCTCTCTGGGCCGTCCGCGCTAAAGCGCGCCTCGATCTCGTGACGCTCGCGCGCGACCGGGTGGCCCTGCAACTCGCAGCGTCCGGCGCCCAGGGCAACGTGCTCGAAGTGGCCTCGCGCGTGCTGGACCCGGACACATTCACGATCGGGTTTGCGCGTCGATTCACGTCTTACAAGCGACCGACACTCTTGTTGCGCGACCCCGAGCGGCTCGCGCGCATCTTGAACCATCCCACACGCCCGGTTCAGATCGTGGTTGCGGGCAAGGCGCATCCGCAAGACCAAGAGGGCAAAGCGCTCCTGCAGGCATGGGTGCAGTTCGTTCGGCGCCCGGACATTCGGCCCCACGCCGTCTTCTTGGCCGACTACGACCTGCGGCTTGCCGAGCGACTCGTGCAGGGCGTGGACCTGTGGGTCAATACGCCACGCCCGCCCTGGGAGGCGTGCGGAACGAGTGGAATGAAGGTCCTGGTCAACGGCGGCGTGAACCTCTCCGCGCTCGACGGCTGGTGGGCGGAAGCCTATCGGCCGGACCTGGGCTGGGCGCTTGCCGGCGACGGATCCGACGACTCTACCGACGCGGCGAGCCTGTACGACCGGCTCGAGCGCGAGATCATTCCGGCCTTCTACACCCGCGACGCATCCGGCTTGCCGCAAGCGTGGTTGACGCGCATGCGAGCCAGCATGTCGGAGCTGACAGCCGCGTATTCGGCCAATCGCGCACTGCGCGAGTATACCGAGCGCTATTACGTGCCTGCCGCCCGCGCGTTTGCCCGGCGAGCGGCCGACGGAGGAAAGGCCGCCGTGCAGATCGTCTCTTGGGAGAACGAAGCGAAGGATCACTGGTCCGCACTACGGTTCGGCGAAGTGCGGGTACGAACCGACGGCGGGCAGAACTTCTTTTCCGCGACGGTCTACCTCGACGACATCGACCCCGGCGCCGTGGCCGTCGAGTTGTACGCCGATGACGACGGCACCCGTGGCGCGAGTCGCGTGGTGATGCGCCGGGACGCAGCCCTCGTGGGCGCCCGCGGGTACGTCTACCTCGCCGAGCTATCGGACGCGCGACCGGCCGGCGATTACACGGCGCGCATCGTGCCGGCTCATCCCTTGGCGAAGGTTCCGTTGGAGCTGCCCCTCGTGACGTGGGCCCGGTGACGAGCCGAGCGGAAGCGCCGCTCTCCGGCTGGGGTGCTCGAGGGGAGCGGCGCTCACCTCGACGGGGCGTGGCCACCGCGGCGGCGAGAGCGGAGCCGAGCGAGCGAAGCGAGTCGAGGCGGAGCGAAACGCTCGGGGTGACCGGGTGACCACGCCACGTGACTCCGTTAACCATGACCTTCCAGTTTCTCTTTCAACAGCCGAGTGCCGTCCTTGGACCAGCCTTGCAAGAGCAAGTAGTCCAGGCCGAACGGCCACCGAAGATGCGCGTACACGTTGAAGAGGTAGGCCGGCGCCCCGGCAATCGGGATCGTGGCGAGCGCCCGGCAGGCGCCACCTGGGGCGTGTGACGTCTCCACGAGGATCGGCCGGCTGGGCACCGCTCGCAACACAAGGCGAATGCTGCCGCCGTCGGCGTTGCGCGCCACGACGACCTGGCTCTCGACCCCGTAGGCGGCGAGCTCGCGCGAAAGCAGCGGCTCGGTTCGCGCCGGTCCCTTCTCGAACATCCGCCAGTACGCGACGATCGGATTGTCCGCGGCGGGGACGCAATCCGCGTCCACGCGAACGCCATATTGCACCTGGTTCTTGTTTTCGCTCTTGGCGATCGTAAATAGCGAAACGACCGACAGCGCAGCGCTCCGCGAATCGGCCGAGGCCGCGCCATCGTGCGCGACCACGAGCACGGCCAGGGTCGCAATTCGCTTCGGCCCCATCGCAAACCACCCCGGGGCCACACGCTACAACGGAGTCCGCCTCAGCGCCTCGTCGGGTTGGATGTCTTCGGACCCGTCACGGCAGCGGACGCTCGCGATCGCCAGAGGGCACGCGAAAAGCGCACCCAACCGCCACGCGCCAGCCGAACCGATCAGACCACGGCGTCTTTGATCGCCTTGACGGGCCTGGCACGCACACCTTTGCTGGCGGGCTTGGCCGCGAACTTTTGCTTCTCTTTGGTGAACGGATTGATCCCCTCGCGAGCGGGCCGCGCAGGCTTCTTCACCACCACGAATTTGGCGAACCCGGGCAGCACGAAGATGCCGTTTTTCTTCAGCTCTCGATGGCCCAGATCCACCAGGGTCTCGACCACCTGCTTGACCTGCTTGCGGGAAATCTCTTCCCCAACGGCCTCGGTCACTGCTTCGAGGATCGCGCTCTTCGAGAGCGGCTTGTTGCTCTTCTTCTTCGCCGTCGCCATGTTCGAAATCTCCTCTTCTCTTCGCATGCTTACGGCCGTACGCCTCGGAAAGGCAAACTTTCGCTCAGATTTTCGCCCCGCAACGCCGTGCGCAGTAGCCACCTCGTGACGTGTCCGGGAGTGGGCGAGATCCACCGGCACCCTGTCTCAAACCATGCGTTGCCCAACGATGCGTGAGGATCCGGTTTGCGTTCGAACGCCATGGCCACGTCGCGTGGGCCGCGGTGGCGCCGGTGCCGCAGCAGCGGTTGCGGTCCGCCAAGCGAACCCATCCAGCACAAGGGCGATCGCCTATGCCGGTTCGCGGCACTCGCGGTAGGGTTTCGCCACGAATGGCACGTTCGCCGTTGCCGCCGCGTCCAGGTGCCGGAGGAATCTTCGTCGGCGCCGCATTTGGCCTGGCCGCCGTCGTCGTGCTCTTTGGGGGCGCTTTCGGCGCGTATCTCTCGGCCGCGGGCTGGGTCGATCACACGCTCCAAGTTCGCCAGGTGGTCGCGGAATGGATGGCGGCGGCCCGCGACGCCGAAAGCGACGGGCGGGACTACGCCGCCACGGATCAGCCCATTTTCCGCGAGCGCTACGAGGCGGCACTTGCCCGGGAGAGAGCGACCGAAGGCCACGTCATCCATCTGCTCGCGGACAATCCTGCGCAAGCTCGAAACGTCGATGCGACGGACCGAGAAGCGCGGGCCGCCATGGATGACTTGCGCGACGTGGTCGCGCTGGCCGTGGCGGGACACCGCGATCAAGCGCTCGCGCGGTTCGGGTCGAGCGAGCGCAAAGACCGAATGGAGCGGTTTCGCACGGATGCGCATGGCATTCGCTCGGAGGAGGAACGGCTGCTTCTCGAGCGGCGTGCAAGCGCCAAACGACGGGGAGGGATCGCGCTCGTCGGTGCCATCGGACTGGCTCTATCGTCCTGCGGTCTTTTGGCCCTCGCGTGGAGGCGCGAGGGAATGCACCGCCGGTTCGTTGCCAATCTTGCCACCGAGGCTCAAGAGCGACTCGCGGCCCTGTCCGGTCTTGCGGCGGCCCTTTCGGACGCGCGCACTCGGCCGCAAGTCGCGGGGGTGATCGTCGATCACGGAATGCGTGCGGTTGGCGCCGACACATGCACCCTTTACGAGCTCGACGAAGCCGGAGAGCTCCTCGAGCTCATCGGCCACCGTGGAGTCGCGCACGATGTGCTCAATCAGGTCCGCCACATCACCGAAACGGCGGGTGCGCCCGCAACGTTCGCGGCCATGAGGGCCGGCCAGGCCACGTGGGCCGAGTCCGAAGCCGACTATGCCCATCTCCATCCCGCGCTCGCGACGATGAAGACCGAGGGCCGCAGAGTCAAGGCGTTCTGGAGCGTTCCTCTCGTCGCCGAAGGGCGGACTCTGGGCCTTCTGGGCGTCGGCTTCTATGCGCCCCGGAGGTTCTCCGAGGACGAGAAGGGGTTCGTCGAGACGCTCACCCGGCACTGTGCGCAAGCTTTCTTGCGAGCCTTGCGGCTCGAGCGGATCGATGAGGCCAGACAATGGTTTGCCACCACGCTGCGCAGCATCGGCGATGCCGTGATCGCCACCGACGCGGAGGGGCGCGTGGCGTTTCTCAATCATGTGGCGGAGATGCTCACGGGCTGGACAGAAACGGATGCACGAGGGCGCCCCCTCGACGAGGTGTTCTGCATTTTTCCCGAGCAGAGAAGCGCCATCGTGGAAAACCCCGTGACCAAGGTGCTGCGAGAGGGGACGGTGGTAGGACTCGCGAATCACACGATCCTGCGGTCGCGGCGCGGAATCGACGTCCCGATCGCCGACAGCGGCGCACCCATCCGCAGTGAAGGCGGGCGCATACTCGGGGTCGTGCTCGTGTTCCGCGACGTCACGCGCGAGAAGCGTGACCGTACGCGAAGCGAGTTTCTCGCCAAGGCGGGCGAGGCGCTCGCGGCGTCGATTGACTACCCGTCCACGCTGGCCGCGGTCGCGCGCCTCGCGGTCCCCACTCTCGCCGACTGGTGTGCCGTCCACCTCCAAGAGCCGGGAACGACGACGTTGCGACAGGTGGCCGTCGCGCACGTGGACGAGGACAAGGCGCGCTTCGCCCGCGAACTCGGGCAACAGTACCCGCCCGATCCGAACGCATCGATCGGCGTGGCTCATGTGATGCGCACGGGCGAGGCGGAGCTTTATCGGGAGATCTCGCAAGGCCTTCTCGAGGACTCGGCACGGGGCCCCGAGCACCTGCGAATGCTTCTCGACCTCCAGCTGAAGTCCGCCATCGTTGTACCCTTGCGGGTTCGCGGCCGGCCGCTGGGTGCGATCGCATTCGTGTATGCGGAGTCAGGGCGGCGCTACGAGGAAAGCGACCTCGCCTTCGCCGAGGACTTCGCGCACCGCGCTGCCATGGCGGTCGAAAATGCCTTGTTTCTCAAGGAGACCGAAGAGGCGCGGGCTCAGGAGCGCGTCCTGCGCCGCGAGGCCGAGCTCGCCAGTCGCGCAAAAGACGAATTTCTTGCCACCGTGTCCCACGAGTTGCGAACCCCGCTCAATGCCATCCTCGGTTGGACGACGACGCTCCGCCGACGAGCCCTGTCCGACGACGTGGATCGCGCACTGTCCATCGTCGAGAGGAATGCACGTCTGCAGACGAAGCTCATCGAAGACGTGCTCGACATTTCGCGTATCATCAGCGGCAAGCTCGCACTCAGCCTCGGCGCCACGAATGTGGCCGAGGCGGTTTCGGCGGCGCTGGAGACGGTCACTCCGGCCGCGGAAGCCAAGGGCATCAAAACATCGGTGGACGTGCCCGACGCGACTCTGACGATCACGGCCGACAGCGATCGCCTGCAGCAAATCGTGTGGAATCTTCTGTCGAACGCCGTGAAGTTCACGCCGAAAAGCGGTCACGTCGCGATTGCCGCGTACCGCGATGGATCGGATGTCTGCATCCGTGTGAGCGATACCGGTGAGGGCATCCGTCCCGACGTGCTGCCTGTTGTGTTCGAGCCGTTCAAGCAAGCGGACGCCTCGACGACACGGCGTCACGGTGGGCTCGGGTTGGGGCTTGCCATCGTCAAGCGGCTCGTGTCGGCACACGGCGGAATCGTTCACGCCGACAGCGAGGGCGACGGCAAGGGGGCCACGTTCGTCGTACGCCTTCCGGCGCGATCGGCGGTGCCCGCCATCAGCCGTGGGTCGCGCGCGTCCACGACGATCCAAACGGCCGCGACACAGGAAGATGCGCCGAGACTCGATGGCCTGCGGCTGCTCGTCGTGGACGACGAGGAAGACGCGCTGGGACTCGTGAGCGAGGTCCTTCGCGAACAGGGAGCCGACGTGCATGTCGCCGCATCGGCACGCGAAGCGCTGGAGAAGTTTGCAAGAGTGAGGCCCGATGTCGTCGTGAGCGACATAGGAATGCCGGAGGCCGACGGGCTTTCCTTGATCCGGAAGATACGAGCGCGGCCACCCGACCAAGGCGGGCGCACACCAGCCGTGGCGCTCACCGCCTATGCGCGGGCGGAGGACGCCCAGCGCGCCTTCGCGGCCGGGTATCAAATGCACGTGACGAAGCCGGTCGAGCCCATGCAGCTCGCGACCATCGTTGCAAACCTAGGAGGCCGCACCCTCGACGCATGATCGGCCAGATTGGCCGAGACGCTACGACGTTGGTAGTCCTCGACCTCGACCTCGACTCAACCTCGACCACGACCTCGACGCGAGTTTGTCGCGCGCAGAGGATTCGACCGTAACGGAAATGGCATCGAGATTTCCCATCGCCGTGCGCGGCGCGCCATGCCCGCCGCCTACCTAGGCGGTCGACAGTCGCATCCACCCAAGGCAACAGGAGAATCTCATGCACACGCGCACCGCCCTTTGGGCTTTGTGCCTTCCATTCGCAGTCGGTTGTGGACCGAGCTCGGCACCCGAATCATCGGCATCAACGGCTCAAGCCGAGACGTTCTTGCAAAGCGAGCTAGGCACGAACGAGGTCAGCGAGAGTTCCGAGCGGGCGCCAATCGCGGCAACCGAACGCGTACTTCTCATCAGCGTCGACGGCATGCACGAGGTCGATCTGGCCAACTGGATCGCAGCCCATCCGGCCTCGACACTCGCCCGGTTGGCGAGCACCGGAATCCAGTACGCCGCTGCGCGCACGAGCACACCCTCCGACTCGTTTCCGGGCACCCTGGCGTTTGCCACGGGAGGGACGCCGAAGTCGACGGGCGTCTATTACGACGACAGCTACGATCGCACGATTTATCCACCCGGCCAGGGATGCACGGGCAACCCCGGCACCGAGGCCATCTTCGACGAGAGCATCGACTTCGACAGCACGAAGCTCTTCAGTGGCGGGATCAACGAGGCGTATTTGCCCCACCAGAAGAACGCCCAAGGAATTTGCACCGTCGTCTATCCGCACGATTTCGTGAAGGACAATACGATCTTCGAGGTCATCAAGTTCGCGGGTGGCTATACGGCATGGTCCGACAAGCATCCTGCGTACGAGATCCTCAAGGGCCCGTCGGGCCTGGGTATCGACGACTTGTACACTCCGGAGCAAGCGTCGCTCATCAGCAACGCGCCCGCCGGCACCGTCAACGGCGTCGATCTGGGCGCGACCCTGGCGCAATGCAACGGCACGACCAACTCGCTGCCGATAGCCGAGCTCTCCGACTACACGACGTGCGAGCCGGCGGCGTTCGCCTACGACGAGGTCAAGGTCCACGCCATCCTGAATGAGATCGAAGGCAAGCGATCCGACGGGTCGGGGCGCGCGCGGGTGCCTACCCTCTTCGGAATGAACTTCCAGGCGGTGAGCGTCGGCCAAAAACTGACCGTCGGCGGATACATCGACGCCGCAGGGACCCCAAGCCCGCTGCTCGGGAGTGCGATCGCGTTCGTCGACGAGTCCATCGGCAAGATGGTCCATGCGCTCAGGGCGAGGGATTTGCTCGACTCGACGCTCATCGTCGTCACGGCCAAGCACGGGCAATCGCCGATCGACAAGACCAAGCTGCACATGGAGGCCGGCGGAAACGGGATCGCGACCGTACAAGACCCGATCTCGTTCATCGATTCCGTGGACGACAACATCGGCAACCACCCGTCGACCTTCGTGAACCCCAACAGCGGCATCCCCTACGACACCGACGGTCACCTGACGACCGACGACGTGGGCATTCTCTGGGTCCAGCACGCCCTCGATGCGACCAGCACATCGAGCCTCGTCGTAGCCCTCGAAAGCAATGCGACGGCCATGTCGGCCGATACGTTGCCGCCCGGCACGGTGTTCAGCTCGAACATCACCTCCGGGCCGCTCCTCGCCGCGTTGTTCGGAGACCCGAAGTCCGCCGATCCGGTCGCGGCCGCACGAGCTCCCGACGTATTCATCCAGCCCAATTGGGGGACGATCTACTCGGGCAGCTCGAAGAAAATCGCCGAGCACGGCGGCGGTACGATCGACGACACGCACGTGGCGCTGCTCGTATCGCTGCCTGGCTTCGGATCCGGCCGGAGCGTCTCCGAGCCCGTCACGACCACTCAAATCGCTCCGACGATCCTGCGGGCGCTCCACCTCGACCCCGCATCTCTGGAGAGCGTCAACAAGGAAGGGACGCGGGTACTGCCCACGTTATTCTGAGGGCAGGAGCACTCTGAGCGCTTCGCTCCCCTCTCGGCCCGCGCGGTCGGCTCGGCTCTCGCCGACCCGGGCACTCGCGCCACGTCGAGGGGAGCGAAGCCGCTCTCTCGAACGGGAGGAGCCAACAGAAGAGGTCCCGGGATCGTCGCTCGGGCCACTGCTCCAGGGCCGGTCCGCCCGCGCGACGGCTCGCCGGCTCACCTTCTTCGGAACCGCCGATCCATGAAGTTGGTGTCGGCCGGGCTCGGCATGCCGTCTACGCCGCCGAGAGTTCCCGAGGGGACGCCTAGGGTGTGGTCGGTCGGCCTGAAGAGAAAGTATCCGCCGACCGCTGCGCCCGCAGCAAGCGCCGCGCCGCCGGCGACCCAGGGCCAGATCACGCCACCCTTCTTTTCGCTCACGAGAGTGATCTCGAGCGTGCGAGTCTCGCGTTCGCGCAGATCGATGTCCGCTTCGTAGGCAACTTTCCCGGGCGCGGTGACCGTCACTTGGTGATGGCCGGCATCGAGCTTGCCATCGAACCTCCCGGTCGCCGAGGTGCCACCGTCGATGACGATGGTCGCGCCGGAGTCGGCCACGATCGACAGCTGTCCGGTGTGCACTTCGGGCACGAGAGTGAGCGTGGTGGTCGACGATGAGCCTCCGGTCATTTCAACCGTCGCAGAGGCCACCTCGAAGCCGGCCTTCTGAACGGAGAGGGTGTGCTTGCCGAGGTCGACGACCAGGGGTCGGTCGAGCGGTGAGGTGCCCGCGACTTCCCCGTCGACCTTGACCGTGGCGCCAGCAACGTTGGTCACGATCGTCAGCGAACCAACCAGATTGGCGGTGGCGGACAACGCGGCGTCCGCAGAGGCCTTGCCCTCGGCGCTGATGTCGGCACCCGCCTCGCGCTCGTATTGCTGCAAGTAATTCTGCATGCGGGCGTACGCGCGGAGGTTTTTTTCGCAAATAGCGATATTGAAGAGCAATCGAGGGTCGGCCGACAGCTGGTGGGCCTGTTCGTACTTGGCGGCGGCGCCGGTGAAATCGCCATTGTGAAATAGCAACGTGGCCGACGTGTATGCCTCTTTCGCAGCTCCGCTGAGGGCCTGGGCCAGTGGAACGTCATGACGGGGCGAAGTGGCTTGCGCCGACGCGACGTCGGGGACCAGCAGCAGCGCTCCGCATAGGGACCAAGACCGGAAACGGTTCGTCATGGCGCTCTCACATCGGCTTGAGAGCCGAGAACGGATCTTTCACTCCCTGCCCGGCCGGGGGAGGGGACGGGACGGCGGTCCCCGATGCCGCCGGCGACGGGCGGCGGCGAGGCGACCATCGACTCGCGGTCTGCGAAGGCGCGGCGGCGGGCCCATCCCGCAGCTCGGATCCGCGATCGATCGGAGGCGCTTGCGCCGCGATTTCGTCTTGGACGGCGGCGCTCGGAACCGCCGGGGCCTGCGCAGGAGGGAGGTTCGCCGCCGGCGCCTGAACCGGGGGAGGATCGACCCGCCCGGCGGTAGGAGCCGTCACGGCAGAAGCCGAAGCGGTCTCGCGTTCGCTCTTTCCCGCGAACCGACCTGCAAAGAGCGACGCGACGACCGTCAAGAGGGCGACCCCGACGATGGCCGCCAACGCCAGGGCCACGCGGCGGCCCGACTGACGGCCCGGTCTCGTGTACCCCAGTGCGGCAAAGGTTTCGGTCGATGGCGGCGGCCCTGAGTCCGGAGCCAGACCTGTCGTGTCGACCGCCAGCGCTGTCGACCCCGCGTTTGCGCGCTGGAACGTTCGCACGATGCGGTCGATCGAATGGCGCCCTCGATCGGGCCCGAACGGGGCCACGGCCATGGCGAGCTCCGCTACGCTGCGAAAGCGCCGTTCGCGATCCTTTTCCAGGCAGGTGAGGATCGCCAATTCGATCTCTTGCGGGGCGTCGGGGCGCACGCTGCGGAGCCGAGGGGGAGCCAACGTGGCGATGCGCATGCACACTTCCGGCAGCGTCTCGCCGATGAAAGGAGAAGTCCCGGTGAGCACTTCGTGAAGAATGACGCCGAGAGCCCAGATGTCCGTGCGGGAGTCGACCGTGCGAGAAGACGTCATCTGCTCCGGGGACATGTATAGGGGCGTACCCATCAGGGCCGCGGTCCGCGTCATCGCGACGTCCGGCGTGGACCCGCGCACGCTCGTCACTTTCGAAATTCCGAAATCGAGCACTTTGACGCACGGAAGCCCATCGGGCCGAATCGTGCAAAACAAGTTGGCGGGCTTCAAGTCCCGGTGGACGATTCCGAGTGTGTGTGCTTCCGCGATGGCCTCGCACGCTTGCAGCAGGAGCTCGACGGCTTCGGGGATCGGCAGTGGCCCGCTTTCTTTGAGGCGCGTGGACAGGTCGGCCCCATCGAGGAACTCCATGACCATGTACGGCGAGCCGCTTTCGAGGGTGCCGACATCCAGAACGCGAGCCACATGCTCGCTCGCGATTCGCACGGCCGCGCGGGCTTCCCGTTCGAAACGGGCGACAGCCTCGGGGACTTGCACCATTTGGGTGGCAAGAAACTTGATCGCGACGCGCGTCTCGAGCTGCAAATGATGGGCCGCCACGACGACGCCCATGCCGCCCACGCCCAGTACACGATCGACCCGGTATTTGCCCGCGAGCACGTCCCCGACGCGGACCCCGGAAACGAGTTCGCGATCGGACAAGCACTCCTCCTGATTTCAGTCTCGAGACGGCGGCCGAGATTCAGGCCGTACGTGCCCAACCCGGACTGACTGTGCCCGGGGGCTCGGCGGGCGTCAAGACTACGAGGTTTCCGGGAGACAGCCGCGCGACTCGGGGTCGGGGTCGCGGTCGGGGTCGGGGTCGCGGACAGCGGCCGATCGTCACGCAGAGCGTGAACAAGCAACGGGACGGCTTGTCCGTCGCGCGTGCCCTGGGTGAGGCAGGGGACCGGGCTCTCGCCGCGCGTCAGATCATCGGCGGTGGGAGAACGTGGTAAGGTCGCACACGCGATGTCTCTTTCGGCGGGCCGGGATGCCCTCCTCGAACGCACGGCGGAGGCGGCAGAAGCCCGGTTTTCGGGATGGCGCATCGAACGCAACGAATTTGTTCGACGACTCCAGTCGATCCTCGACGCCGAGCCCGTAACGGCCGGCCCCGATCTAGACTGGGCAGCGAGAATTGAAAAACTCAGCATCGACGACGTCTATCTGGCGTACGGCTGCCTCATAGGCATCCCCGGCGCCATCGCATCGTTCGCGCGAACTTATCTGCCGAGGATCGACGAATACCTCCGCTGTCTGCCAAGGGCCAGGTCGCATCGCGACGAGGTGCAGCAACGGCTCGAGGACCTCCTTCTTCTGCCCCAGAACGGTGCGCCTCCACGGATTGGTCAGTACCGTGGCCGCGCGCCACTGGACCATTTCGTGGCCGCCGTCGCGCGCAACGTGGCGCTCACACTGCTCAGAAGCGAGCGGCGCCTGCGACATGTGGTTGACATCGACCGTCTCGCGCTGCCCGCGAACGGGACGGACGAGCCTGGGCGGTACGCGAGCGGCCGGTACGAAGCAGTCGTACGAGACGCGGTCCGGTCCTCGCTCGCAACGCTCGATCGCCGCCAGCGAACCACCGTACGGCTGCACCTGGCCAAGGGGGTCACATTCACGCAAATCGCGCGCATGCTCCACGTGCACCAGTCGACGGTGAGCCGATCCTTCGACGCCGCGATGCTCAAGCTCCACGCGGACGTACGACGCCAGCTGCGGATTCACGGCCTGGGCGACGCCGAATTGGAGTCCGTGATCCGCGACGTCCGAAGTCATATCGATCTGAGTATTTCGCAACTGCTGCGCGACACCGACACGGACGACTGAGTCCCCGTTGCGTCTCATTTGGTGAGAAGGGCACCGCCCGACGCATGCCCCGAGTCGGGCTGCGTCTGGGGGGTAAGCCACGAAGGACACACCGTTCGAAAGGATCGCGGGATGCCGCTTCAATCATCGGTACGCAGACGCCACAAGGTCATCGTCGTCGGTGGTGGAGTCGCGGGTCTGACGGCGGCGCACGAGCTCATCGAGCGCGACTTCGAGGTGGTCCTCTATGAGCGGCGAATGGAATTCGGTGGAAAGGCCACCAGCAGGCGCGTGACCGTCTCCGATCCGTCCGGAGGGGTGATCGATCGCCTCCCTGCGGAGCACGGCTTTCGGTTCTTCCCCGGCTGGTACCGACATCTGCCGGACACGATGGGTCGAATCCCGCTCGGGGGGCGGCGAGACCGCGAAAAAGAGCACAGCGTTCTAGACCACTTGGTCCCGACCGATCGCAACCTGCTCGTTCGGTACGGCCGCGAACCGATGCCCGTCGTTCTCTACTCGCCGAAGAGCGTGGCGCAGGCGCGTGCGCTCGTCGCGTTCGCTCGTCAGTTGATGGCGATGGGGCTCCCGGCGCGCGATGTCTCCGCATTCTTGACGCGCTTGGCCGAATTCGTCCGTACCCCCGAGGAGGATCGGGAGCGGCTGTACGACCGGACATCGTGGTGGGACTTCATCGAAGCCGACCAACGATCGGAGGCCCTACGCGCACTTATCGTAGCGACGACGCGCACGCTTCTTGCGGCGAAGGCCGAGCAGGCCAGCGCCTACACGATCGCGTTATTGGCGGTACGGACGCTGTTCGACTCGCCGTTGAGGTCCGATGCCGTCCTCGACGGACCGACTTCCGAGGTCTGGATCAAACCATGGCTCCTTTACCTCGAGGGGCGAGGGGTAGAGCTCAAGGCGGGCTACGAGCTCGATTCGATCCATTTCGATGGCAAGGGCCCGCGGATCGGATCTCTGTCGTTTGTGCGCAGCGAGAGTGGGGTCTGCCGCCGACAACTCCGCGAAGCCCTCCGGAGCAACGACCGCACGAGCGCAGCGCGGTTGCTGCGGGAATACTTCGATCGCAGTGGATCGAATGCTTCGGTTCGGACCTCCGAGGCATCCCTGCAGTCCATCCACTCCACGGCGGCCGCAGAGCTCAACTCGTTTGCTCCGGTCGACGAGCGCCATACAGCCGACGCGGACTTCTATGTGTTCGCGCTGCCCGCCGAGCAAATGGCGTATTACGTGAGCCGCTCGGCGACGATGACGTCGTACGCTCCGTCGCTCCGTCGCATCGTCCAGCTCAGCACCGCGCTCGACTGGATGGCCGGGGTCCAGTTCTATTTCAAGTTTCCTTTGGACATCGCGCCCGGGCATATCGTGTGCGGGGATTCCGAATGGGCGCTTACGGCCATCGAGCAGACCCAGTTCTGGCGAGACGTCGCGTTGCCGAAGGGCGTTCAGGCGATTCTCTCCGTCGACATCAGCGCCTGGGGCCAAAAGGGACGTTTTGTTCGAAAAGAGGCATTTAATTGCACGCGCCATGAGATCGCGACGGAGGTGTGGGAACAGCTCAAAGCGTCATTCAATCGAACCAACGAGCCCGAGGTCCTTCGTGACGAGATGCTCATCAAGGGAACCGTCGCCGGCAGCTTCAGTCTGGACGACGACATCGTCGATCGGTACGATCGAAAAAAGCACGCGTTCTTCGCCCGAGGGGTGGACCAGGCGATTCAGCGCGCGGCCGCGGTAGCGGAAGGGGCCCAAGTGCTTCTCGAGAGCGCGGCGGAGCACCCGGACGCGCCGTTCGTCTTCGGAGACCGGCTCGAGTTCAACGCCGAGCCCCTCCTCGTGAATCGGCCCGGCTTCTTGCAGTTGAGGCCCGCCGCGCGCACGCCCATCGAGAACATGTTTTTGGCGGCGGACTACGTGAGGACGGCCACCAACCTCGCGTGCATGGAGGG
>Ga0208691_1000349_pt1 | contig 16931 bp, 19 predicted proteins | sample June2015DPH_20_1_FD_184719 | JGI IMG/M metagenome (GOLD analysis project Ga0208691, IMG submission 184719) | Peatland microbial communities from SPRUCE experiment site at the Marcell Experimental Forest, Minnesota, USA - June2015DPH_20_10... | ecosystem: Environmental > Terrestrial > Soil >... | reverse complement strand
CCTCGCCGATTCACATCGCTCCACGTCCATCGCGCTTGTTTCCATCATCCCGCGTCGAACGACTGGCGAACAGAATGGATTCCCAGCCCCACACGTTTTTGTCGAAATTTCTGAGGGGATCCCTCAGCCGCTCCCCAGCAGTCGATCGTCCCGCCGGAAAGCAACACGCAGGTGTGGTCCTGATTCGCCGTGATCGCCGACACTCCGCTCAGGCTTGGTACAGCGGCCGGAGTCGGCGAACTACCCGTCGATCCTGTCCCGAGCTCGCCATCGCCGTTATAGCCCCAGCACTCGACGGTTCCGTCCGCGAGCAACGCACAGCTGAAGTCCTGGCCAGCGACAACATTAAGCCCCGGTTTGGTGCACAGCCCGACGCCGCAGATTTGCGTCGCGCCGCAAGTGCCACACGAGCTACCGCAGCCGTCGTCGCCACAATTCTTTCCCGAGCACATGGGCGTGCACCCGCAAACGTTGGCAGAACCTCCGCCGCCACATGTCTCGGGCGCAACGCACGTAGCTCCGCAGTCGATCGCGCCGCCGCAGCCATTCGGTACACTGTCGCAGTTGTCGCCAGTCGGACATGACGTCAGCGCGGCGCAGCCCTCTGAGCCGGCGTCAGAGGTTCCCGCGTTAGATATCGCGGCCGATTCGGCGTCGGTCGAACCCCTGTCTGGCGGTCCAGCGTTCGGCGGTGGGCCGCCAGGGTCCGAGGGGCAGCACCAGAGCAACGTGGCCGAGGCGCCAGTCTGCGCGTCGTACGGGGTCACAATCGCGTCAGTGCAGCCGCCTGCGTTGATGGGCGGCGCCGTAGTGCAGTCCGCCGAGCAAACAAATCCGAGGGCGGCGCCGGCCTCGCACCCCGCAGCGCTGTAGCAGGAGGTGCACGCACCGGTCCATGCGGCAGCAGCGTCCACCGCTGCCTCCGTGCTTGTGTCAGCACTCGCCGAGTCGTCCGGGCTCGCTTCCGCGTCCGTGGCGTCCATGCTCGTGTCGATCAAGGCCGCCAACGCGTCCGTAGCGGAGCTCGTGGTCGCGCCCCTGCTTGCATCCGTTACGGCGGCCGCTTTGATCGTTCCCGCGTCCGTCGCAGCGTCGGGAATGGTGCTTCCTTCGACGGTCGCGGACGCTGAGCAACCGCACGCGAACACCGCAACAAGCAAGATGCCGTGCGCTATTCTTCGATCCATCGGAACCACCCTTCCGGTCACGCCCCCCGGCGCTGGCGCGCGCGAGGGTTCTCATCACACTACCCGCGTCTATCCAACTCTTCGAGCCACTGCGTCGCTGCGGCGACGAAAGCGCGGCCCTCGGCACGATGGATCGCTACGCCGACCGTGCGCCGTTTGTAGCTGGCCCGGTCCCTGAAGCGCACGAACGCGGTCACGTATTCGTGTGCCTGTCCACCGTTCGGGCCGGCGCCGTCGTAGTAGCGACACGGGGTGGGGCTTCGTCCGCCAGGAAAAAGGCCGGCCCGGGGGGGTCATCGCCTGCCCTTGCCAATCCGAAGCTCGCTTTCGAGCGTCACGAAGGCCATCGCGGAGCGACGCGCCCCGTTCACGCCGTAAACAATCTCAACTTTAGGGGGCGAGCGGCTCTGGCCACCATTCGCGGAAATCGTGGGCTGAAAGCTTCTCTCGGGCACCGGCGCGGGCGAGAAGCTGAAGCTTTTCCCACAGGACCAGCGGGCATCGAATGGGGGGTGTCTCGCGGCACTCGAGCTCGTCGACACGTCGCACGTGCAGTGCGCTTTGATAAAAGTACGTCTTCTTGCTCAACCGGAGCGGCTTGTTGGCTCGCCGTTCCGGGTCCACCACCTCGTGCGGAATATCCCGGGGGCCGGTTCCGGTCCCCGAAAGGACGAGCGCTCGGGTTCCGTCGGCCGACAACCTGATCACGATGGCCGGATGCGGCTCTCCGCCAGAGTTTGGGACGATCCAAACCTTGTCGGCAATGTGCAGGGTCATCTACTGGATCGTTGCCGTCTCGGTGATGTACGCTTCAAAGAGAGCCTCGCCTTCGTTGTGATCGCTGATGATCTGCTCTTGTCGGAAACGCTGATCGGAAGGTACGAGGTCTTCAGGTACGCCAGCGTCGCCGTACATCATTGCGAGCATGCGGACCACCGAACGCTCGCCCTTGACCCAGCCTCGCGCGACGGCTTCAGTAAGCCAACGCGGCGGCGATGGGCGATCCGAAAGGACGAGGTCCACGAGTGCCGCCAGGCACGCGGTACCCTGCGCGTGCGCCAGAACGGCGTTGAGCAAGGGAATTGGAAGAGCGTAAAGATCGAAGCCCTCCCAGGCAGCCCCGGTAGCCTTAGGGTCAGGAGCCGAACGAGCATGCCGTCCGAACAAGCCGGAGATAACCGCGCCGATTCTGAGCCCCGCGAGCAGATCCGTGACGAGCCCGCTCTCCTCCGGCACCTTCGCGCACACGGCTCGCATGAAAGTCACCGGATCGGCAATCCTGGCAAAGCGACCTGCGTACAAGGTCGCCGAGACCGTCCGTGCGGACTGGGAGGCTTGCAGGTCGTTCGCCTGGGCATCGAGAATGTCGAGGAAATCGGCCTCGTCTGCCGCGGTCCAGACAAGCGAGCCGATGACGCGTGCCGTTCTGCGCGCTTCGTCGATTGACGAAGGTGACTTGCTCCTCCGAAGATGCGCCTTCTGAACCCGGCGTTCATGGCGGTTCACGACTGATAGCCCGAGCAGCCACTTCTTTTCGGCCGCGTAGTCGTCAGATAGCTGCGCCAGCGCGTTCATCGGTCGTGGAATTCTAGCACGCGGAATTGGCCTGCGTTTTCGCTGTCGCACGGCGAGTACTAAGCCCAAAGTGCGTCGGTCGACGAAGAGCCGCGGAAGAGGGCGCGGACACATATCGCATCTTAGGGGCTTCCGTTGTCACCGAGCGGCGAGAGTCCGATTTGGCGCCGTCGATCGTTTCGCGGCGCGGCCCTCATCAAGGAGTTGCGGGAAGTACAGCCGCGAGCGCAAGAAGGGGACGCGCTGCAGCGTCAGCGTCACTTCGCGCGCGTAGCACACGGCTGGCGCCTCAATCATCGCTCCCAAACCGGGAGGGAGATCATGGCGATACGACCACCATTCGGCGGCGGTCGCGGCCGCAATCGCGAGCCCGTGGAAGGCGCGCTCGACGCCTTCGGGCAATCCCACGATGCGAGCGTCCGTCGCGGCGGCCAGCAGTTTCGCTTTGAACGCCGTCTGGTCCGCCGCTGCGCCAAGGTCGCTCCAGGTCGCGCCATGCTTGCGTACGGCTGTCCGTACGCGTCGGATCATTTCGAGCAGCTCCTCCCAGCTGCGCCTCTCGGGCCTCTTTTCGCCGACCATAAGGTGCAGCAGCATGCGACCCCACGACCAGAAGGCGTGGTTTGGCCGCGCGCGCTGATCAGGCAGATATGCGTCGCATCGAATGGGATGCGCGTAGTACGGGGTCGTCTTGCCAAACAGGGCGTTGTACTGGTAACCGCGAACGAAGACGCAAAAGAGGAACTGCGCCTGATCGCCCGTGAGCGTGTACTCGGGCGGGGTGCCTGCGCCCCGAAGGGCTCCCAAGGGACGCTGCTTCCAGAACTCGCGCACGTCCTTCTTGAAAAGGGGACCTTCGTCGATGACCACGCTTTGCCTCAGGTCCCCGGCACGCTCATACATCTTCAGCCACGCATGGACGTCCGCCATGCGGAGCCTAGAGAATTCGTCGAGCCGCGCATATTCGGTCCGAATCTGCGCCTCGCTCATCCGCCAATCGTCCGCCGACTTGCGGGAGCGGGCCATCGCGATGAGGGCTGGCTCCCCGTCCCGGGCTTCCATGGCCGCCTTCAGCATGGGCTCTCCTTGTGAACCAGCCTGCTTGTAGACCGACGTGGAAATTCGCGGCGGACGCGTCGTGACACGGGGGACGGGGGGTTGGTCGCGGTGAAGGGAGTGACTGCGATGGGGGCGCAGTGACGGGGCTCTCGACGAAACGTCCCCCGGCGGGCTCGAGGCCGGCGCCGGGGTCCGTGGTTTGGCGAGGACGCGAGGGTCAGAAGAGGCCGTCGTCGTGCGTTTCGTGCTCGGGGATGTCGTCGTCGTTGCCGTGGCGCGGCTCGCCGTAAGTGTCGGCGAAGGCCTGCTCGGCCGCTCGGTACTGACGGACATGACAACGCAGACGTCGCATGGCCTTGAGTAGGGCGCGCGTGGGCGGATAGGCCGTCCCGCCGGACGATGGGTCGACGCGGATCGAGAAGAAGCGCTGAGCGGCCAGGATGGCGGCTTCAAGCACGAAGAGCGGAGCGAGTTCGGGCGACAGAACGACGTCCCATTCGGACGGCGCACACAGTTCGATTCGGTGTTCGGACATCACGTTGCCTTTCCCCTCGCGTTCGGCCGCGCGCCGACCGCCGCTACGGCTCGGGCCGGCGACCGCGGCAACGCCGGAGGCTTGCCCTTTTCCTTCTGGCGGTACGACTCGCCCTCGATGTCGACGGTGACCAGATGCTGTGTGAAGCGGTCGATGAGTGGGACAAGGCTCGCAGCCCCGTGAAACATGGGGCCCCACTCCTTGAAGGCGAGGTTGGTGGCGATGACGGTGGAGGCCTTCTCGTGACGGCGGCTGATGATCTGGAAGAGAAGGTCGGCCGCTCGCGCGTCGCACGGCACGTACCCGAGCTCGTCGAAGACCAGGACGTCGACGTGGGTGTATCGCTTGATGCGTCGCTCCACCGCCGGGATCGACTCTTGCCGCAGAAGGTCCGCGAGGGCCGTGCCGACGTTGGTGAAGCACACGGTCATGCCCGCCGCGAGCGCGGCGGTCGCCGTGTTCTGCTCCAGCATCGTCTTGCCGAGGCCGGCCGGGCCGCGGAAGAGGACGTTGGTTCGAGTCTGCACGAAGGCGAGGCTCAGGACCTGCTGCTCGCAGAGAGCGCGCTCGATCTTGCTGGGGTGATCCCAGTCGAAGAGGTCCATCGTCTTGTGCGCCCCTACCGACGCTCGCTGGGTGCGCGCCGCCAGATTGCGGGCGTCGCGTTCGCGTCGCTCGACCTCGACCAGGTGCTCAATGACCTGGACGGGCGAGAGGCGATTCTTGGTCGCATGGGTGAGCAGCGCTTCGAGCTGGCTCTTCGATGCCCGCAACCCGATGCGCCCGAGGTCATCATAGACGTCGCTCATGACGCGCCCCCTTTCTTGCGATCGTAGGAGGCGAGATCGTGGGTCGGCACAATACGTTCGTCGACGTGCTCGCCCAGCTTCATGGCCGACGGCACGGGCCGGTTCGTCCGCTGGCGCTCCTGCTCGCAGAGCAAGGTGAGCGCACCGATGTCGTGGGTGCCGCGCGCCGCCATCGCCGCCACGGCGATGGACAGGACCTCGCGGCCATAGTCGCCCATCAGGCCCCGCACCCTTGCCGTCATAAAGTTCACGTTGCGACCCTCGTGCACCCAATGTTCGTAGAGCACGGTCAGTTCGGGCACCGCATCGAGGAGCTGATCGCGCAGCGTCATCGCGACCGCACGCGGGCGCGTCTCCACCAACACGCGGCGGTGTTCCGGATCGTCAATACGCTGCATCCGGCCCCACGACCGCGCGTGGCTCGCGACCTGTCGATCGCCGTCGACAAGCCGCACGCGCTCGTCGCTCGCGCAAAGCACCAGCGTGCCGCCCGCATACTCCGGCGGCACCGAGTACCGATTGGTGCCGAAGCGCACGCTGGGCGAGTAGTAAGCCCAAAGTGCGTCGGTCGACGAAGAGCCACGGAAGAGGGCGCGGAAACATATCGCGCCTTAGGGGCGTTCGTTATCGCTGAATCGGCGAACCGATTTGAGCAAATAGGGCTGCAATAAGGTCGGGCGCACGGGGCGCCGGCGAGGCAAACCCGATTACGGGCCGGAGGAACACGCGTGTCGCGACGCTCATTTGGATCATTTGTGGGCACCTTCTGCCACTCGTTGGGCCTTGTGCCTTGGCGAACGAGTCGGCGGGACTGGTGCCCGTGACGTCGGATCGATCCTCTGAGTGGTATCGCGTCTTCGCGTCTTAGGGGCTTCCGTTGTCACCGGGCGGCGAACCGATTGCTCGCGTCGAGACGCACCGAGCTCCAACCCCTCCATGCCCGTAACGCGTTCTCCGAGTCGTCTCTCGGTTGGAACCCGCAAATCGGGGCCGGGCCGCGAACTCCCTGTCTGCGGGCGCACGGTAGCCCTCTGTCTTGCGGGCGCACGGTGGCCGCAACGGTGGAAAGCTCCGAGGACGATCCGCGCCGCCCACCTTCGCCGCTTCCTACGAACACGAAAGCGGATGGAAATAGCGCTCTACCTTGCGGCGCGATTCACGCTGCCTAGGCGCGCCAAAGGCCCCAAGACCTGGCGATTCTGGGTTGGACAAACTCGAAAAACTCGGGCATAAGGAGGATGGGGCTAGGGCGAAGGCGAAATGCTCGTTCTTCCGTCGAACGCGGTTGCGGGAGTCCGTGAGGGCGAAGTCATCGCGGGTAAATACCGTATTGACGGCATTCTCGGCGCGGGCGGAATGGGCGTCGTCGTGGCCGCGCATCACGTGCATCTCGACGAGCGGGTGGCGATCAAGTTTCTGTTGCCCGAGGCGCTCGGCAGCCAGGACGCCTTGGCGCGCTTCATGCGCGAGGCGCGTGCGGCAGTCCGGATCAAAAGCGAGCACGTCGCACGCGTGATCGACGTCGGAACGCTCGACAGCGGCAGTCCGTACATCGTCATGGAATTCCTGCAAGGCAGCGATCTGGCGGCCTGGTTGCAGCAGCGGGGCGCCCTCGGGATCGAGCAAACGGCCGACTTGCTTCTGCAAGCCTGCGAGGCGATCGCCGAAGCCCACGCATTGGGCATCGTCCACCGCGATCTCAAGCCCGCGAATTTGTTCGTCGTCCGCGGCGCCGACGGGTTGTACTCGCTCAAGGTGCTCGACTTCGGGATTTCGAAGGTCTCCGGCTTGGGCGCATCCACGACCGACATGGGGCTGACCAAGACGACCGCCGTGATGGGATCGCCCATGTACATGTCTCCCGAGCAAATGGAGGCGTCGCGCAACGTCGACGCCCGGACCGATATTTGGGCGCTCGGGGTCATTCTTTTCGAGCTGGTGACGGGCAAGGTGCCGTTCGACGGAGAGACCGTGCCGGAGGTCTGTGTAAGGATTGTTTCTCACTCGCCTCCACCGTTATGGAACCTCCGGCCCGACGCGCCGGCAGGGCTCGAGGCCATCATGTTGCGATGTCTCGAGAAGGAACGAACCAAGCGGTACGCCAACGTGGCGGAGCTCGCGGTGGCCCTGTCCGAGTTTGGCTCGAAGCGGGGCAAGGCCTCCGCCGAGCGCGTTTTGCGTGTCGTCCAGAGCGCAGGCCTGGGGGGCGCTGATTCGATGCCGCCCTCCTCCTCCTCGCCGCGGCCGCCTGGTACAATAGGCGGCTGGGGTCAGAACGCTGCGCGGTCGCTGGGGGCGCACAAGGCGGCCTTGGGTGGGGTGGCGGCCCTGGGCGCTTTCTTCGGAATGGCGATCGTCCTTGCGATGCTGAAGTCATCCGGACAAGCATCGCCCGTGACGGTAACGGCGGCCGAGTCCTCGCCCGCGCCATCGCGAGCGACATCGCCCGTCGACGTGAGATCCGTCCCCATCGGCCCCGCCGCCGCGACGCTTGAGCCAGAGCCGGGAGCGAAGCCGATGTTCAGGGTGGACGCGGGGCTTCCCGTCGCGCCGCGGACTCTGTCGACGGTTGCGCCATCCGGCGTAGGCGCGGCCGCTCGTGCAACCCCTTTGGGTGCAACGGCGACCCCACCGTCCAAGCCCAACCCGAACTGCGATCCGCCCTTCACGGTCGACATCGCGGGTATCAAGCACGCGAAGCCGGAATGCCTATGATCAAGAGGTGTGCGCTTCTCGTCGTGGCGGCCATCCCGTTCGTGGCGTCCGTCGCCGTGGCAGACGGCCCTAGCCCGAACGCTTGTTCCGACGCCTACACTCGCGCGCAGATCCTGCGCAACGACCGAAAGCTGATGCAGGCGCGCGATGCCCTTCGGCTGTGCTCCCAACCCACCTGCAAAGACTTCATCGTCAAAGACTGCACGACCTGGCTCGATCAGGTGCAAACGAGCCTACCGACCATCGTGCCCATTGCGACCGACGAGGCGGGAAATAACCTCGCGCTTGTCCGGCTCACCATGGACGGGAAAGCTCTGGCAGACAAACTCGACGGTCGATCGTTCGAAGTCGACCCGGGGTCCCACTCGTTCACATTCGAGACCACGGACGGGACTCCGCGCGCGAGCCAGAGGCTCGTCGTGCTTGTGGCCGAAGGGGAGAAGAACAAACGGGTCGCCGTCGCGCTGGCTCGACCGGGCGTAGCGGCGACCGCGCGATCCCCCGCCTCCACCCCAATCGGTCCGACCCCGTCGCCGCCGAGCGCGGTCGCTCTGCAGACGACTCCGGCATCCACCCCGGTCGTTTCCGCTCCCGCCACCCCCGCTCCGGACGCGCTTGCCGGACCAGCCCCGGCTACCGCTGTCCCGCTCAACAGCGACCACCCGCCGCAAAGTGCGCCGTCGAATGCATGGAAAGTGGTCGGACTGACGACCGCGAGCGTTGGCGTCGTCGGTTTGGGCGTCGGCATCGCATTCGGGGCCGTGGCATCGAGCAAGAAAGGCAGCGCCGGATGCGATTCGAACAGCGTCTGCCCGAACGACACCGATGCCAACACATTGCGCGATGCGAAGAGCGCGGCGAATCTCTCGACGACGTTCTTCGTCGTCGGTGCGATCCTGGCGGCCGGTGGGCTTGGCCTCTGGGTGCTTGCGCCGAGCGGTCCAGTGCAAGTCGTTCCGGCGGTCGACCACCATGAAGGAGGACTCGCGTTTCGAGGGTTATGGTGATGCGAGTCGCGAGAGTCCCCATCCGCGCCGGTCTGTGCGGCGCGCTGCTGTTCGTTTATGGCTGCAGCGCCATTCTCGGAATCGGCGATCCGACCGTCGCGAGCGATGGTGGCGTTGCGACCATGACTGGCGCATCGAGCACGGCCGGTGAGTCATCGACTCCAGTCAGCGGGGCGTCGAGCGGGTCGTTGGGCGCTGCGAGCGGTTCGACGAGTTCCGTGAGTGGCTCGTCGGCTGCAAGTGGTTCGACAAGTACGGGAGGTTCGACCAGCGGGGCAAGTTCGACCGGCGCGGCAAGTTCGACCAGCGCGGCGAGTTCGACCAGCGCGGCGAGTTCGACCAGCGCGGCGAGTTCGACCAGCGCGGCGAGTTCGACCAGCGCGGCGAGTTCGACGAGTGCAGGTGGTTCCTCGAATTCCACCGGTGGATCGTCGAGTTCGGCGAGTGGCTCCTCGGCTGCGACCAGTTCGGCGAGTTCAACGAGTGGTTCCTCGAGTACGGCTTCGTCGAGCACGGCCGGGTCCTCGAGTGGATCGTCGGTTTGCAACCCGCCGGGAGGGGCGGCGTGCCAAATCGATCCACAGTGTGGTTGTCCGTCCGGCGAGAAGTGTGACTTCGCGACCGGAGTGGCCGGTTGCAACGCGGCTGGCCCAGGCGTGAGCGGGTCGCTGTGCACGACCGGCGCAGATTGCGCCCCGAACCTCGGGTGTTATAGCGGGGTTTGCACACCCTTCTGCAGCCTCGTCGGTTCTCAGTGTCCGCAGCCAGCGGTCGGGCCGACGGTCGGCATCTGCGCTCAGATCACCTCGACTCCGCAAAACTCGGCCTGTGTGTTCAACTGCAATGCGTCCACGTATGCCTGCGGAGCGGATCAAGACTGCTTCATCACGGGCGACTCCTCAAATACAGGAATCTGGGATTGCAGAGCAGCAGGAATTGTGGCGGCGGGTTATCCGTGCACGACGGTCACGGATTGCGTCGTAGGCACGCAGTGCTCCCTTACCGCCGACAATGGATACCTGTGCGTGCAACGCTGTCAAACCAACGTGGACTGCGCGAACCTTGGCATCCCATGCGACCTTGGTTTGGGTTGGGTGGTCGACGGCGTGGAATACGGCGTTTGCCACGATTAGGCTCTCGCTCCAAGGACGGACGAGCTGGGCCGAATCGACGAGCGTGCCTTCCTGCATAGGAAGGGGTTCCTTCGTCGAGGTCGAGGTCAAAGGTCGAGGTCGGGGTCGGGGTTGTCGGGGTCGAGGTCGGGGTCGGGGTTGTCGAGGTCGATAGTCCCTCAAACTGCTCTCCCGTCGAGCGTCGGTATGGATTCGCGCCAATTGGGACGGCGCTTTCAATGACAACGAGCGCCCCAAAGGCGTTTTATGTGACCGCGGCGGTTTCCGCGTCTCTTCGTCGGCCGACAAGCTTTGCGCCGCCTACTCGCGAGTGGCGACAGCCGAGGGCCGCCGGCGTCCCAGCAAGAATCGCGACTAGGCGTGGGGCGAGCCAGCGGGGGGCACGCATTGGACGCTACTTACCCGCCATCCCCGCCGTCGCTGCAGCCGACAAGCCCGAGACCGCCGGAGACGACGTTGCAGCCCCACACGTTCGCCGAGCAGATGCACTGCCATACGGACGGCTCCGAGCTCGTGACCAGAACTCCGGGGCCGCACGGGACGGGCACGACCACAACGTTGCACCTGCCGCTTCCGATGCACCCGCTGTCGGGCAGCGTTCCAGCGTCGGTCGGTGGGCAAACGGTGCCCTCCCCAGCGTCGGCGACGTCTGCCTCGGCGTCTGCAGATTCCGCCGACGCGGCGGGCGAGACCTGTTGCCCTCGGGAGGCAGCGCATCCGCCAAAGACGAACGAAGCGGCGAGCGCGAGCATGTTGCCGACCGCCGCCGCGCGAAGAAGTGGTCGGCTTGCCCTACGGCGTCTGCCCGGTGGCATCTGGAAGAACGATCGGTTGCGCGTTGATATCAAAGTCAATAGCTCCCACTTCAAAAGCGGCCGCGGCCGCGAATGAACCCTGCCAGGTCTCGGAGGTGTGCCGGATCACGACGGTTCCGGTGGAACCATTCACCGGAAGGGCCGCAAGGTATGCCGCAAACCGCTGCGGCGTGTTTACGAGTGCTGCCAGCCCGTCGGCGTCGACGAGCACCGAATGGGGTATCGTCGGCCAGTATACGCTCTCAAAGAGCGACTGCTGCGCCTCCACAACAAACGCCCATGCAAGAGAATCGACGATGCGAATCCCGTGGTAGGAACGCTCGATCACGCCCATGGGCCAGTACACGCTTCCAGCTGCTCCACCGTCAGGATAGTAGACGACCGTTGTGTCTGGTTGGGCGTACACGTCGTAGATTTGATTGCGAGGTAGGCCGGCGCCCTCGAAGTAGCTTTGTACCGCGGATGTCTCGGCCGAATCCCCGCCCGGTAGCGTGGGCGCATTGAGCATCGGACTGTTCCCGTCCGAGGTCGCGAGGACCCACTTGGAAACGTCCTGCGTAGCGAACACGCCCCACGCTCCGATGACCTTGGTGACGCCAGCCTCATCCGTCTGCTGCTGAATGGGCCCGAGCGCGAATCGCGAGTGCCGCAGCAGGTGGACGTAGCCGGGCAGATCGCCGTCCGGCGCGAGCACGGCGCCCTCGGCCTCGTTCCCCCGCGAGGCGCCGCATGCACACAGCACCAAGAGAACGCCGCTCGTATTTCGACCGCCCATGTAAACCCGCCTCCACCTATTCTACTGCAAGGCTGCCTCCCTCAATGAGGACGGCGATTGCAGCAACAGCGGAACCACTAACGGGCGGGTAGGGCGGGTAGGCGGTCGTAGGCCCTTTCGCGAAGCAAGCCGTGCGGCAGGGTCGCTTGCTGTCACGTACCGGTCGGTTCGTGACAAGCTGCCGTCCGAGAGCAGCTGATCCTTGAGCAGTTCGCCCGCCAAGCCGACCCGCTGGCCCTCTCGCTGTAACGGCGCGAACGAAGTGGTACAAGCTGCGGACTACATTGAACATTTTCAAGGCGCACCGAGGCCCGCCGAGCGCCGTTCGGCGCCCGCTCCCACGGAGCTCTGCCGTGCGCCGTCCTACGGAAGGCCGAGGGCGAGCTGCGCAGGGCGAGTAGTAAGCCCAAAGTGCGTCGGTCGACGAAGAGCCACGGAAGAGGGCGCGGAAACATATCGCGTCTTAGGGGCGTTCGTTATCGCTGAATCGGCGAACCGATTTGAGCTTGTGCCCGATGCTCTCGCGGCGTGCGTGTACATCTTCGCCGCAGGCACGCTCGCGGGCGCCGTTCTGGGCTTGGCGCACGGGTACCGCCGAAAGTGAGGGGTCAAGGGGTCGCCGCGGTGCCATTCTGACCGCCCTGACGACCGTCCCCCGTGCGTGAAGGCCCTCCGCCCAGGCTGGTCAGAAGGGCTCTCGGGCAGTGCGTCCTAGCCCTCGAACAGCTGCCGTAGCTTGTCCTCGTGAACGGCGAACGATTCACGTCCGCTCTGGTAGATGCGCTCCAACTTCCTCGGGTTGTTCTCCAGGAGATTCGTCGCCAACCCCTGGTCGCTAAACTCCCCGTTGATCCGCAGGCAAGGCATGCTCTTCGTTGCAAGGCGGAACATCGAGGCGATGTAGTTGGCGCTGGCCGCCATCTGGACGGCCATCAACCTCACGGCAGGCAGCATCCACCACACCTGGCATACCGCACGGAATGGGATCGTCTCGACGTACTGCCCAACCCCCACCGAGATGATGCTCAGGTCCTGTCCCGTTACCCCGGAATTGGCCGCGTCGAGGTGCGCGATCATCGACGGGTTGTTCGCCGAAAAGCCACCGTCCATTAGTAGGCGCCTCCCGTGGACCCCGAGGTCCAGCCTCTTCTGAGAGAAAAGGGGGTAAGCCGAGCAGGACGCGCCGACGGCGTCTGCCAGGCGCGCACCGAAGCCTGGAACGAAGCTCGCCTTCATCCCGTGCGCCATGTCTTCGTGAGACTTGAACACGAGCGGCCGCTTGTTCTCGACGTCTGTCGCGACGATGCCAAGACGGCAGCGGCCCGACAGGCCATCGAACGTAGCGTCGCCGAATGCGCCCTCGAGGGCTTTACGTAGGGCCAGGTCTCGGGTCGGCGCGGCCAGGTGCCCCATGATCCCCGGTATGTGCTTGAGGTACAGCTTCAAGACGTGTTCTACGCTGAGGCCCACAGCAATGGCGGCAGCGATGATGGATCCGGTGCTGGTGCCGTAGACGGCATCGAACCGCTCGCACAACGGAGACCCGCCAAGCATCTTCTCGAGCTCGTGGAGCACTCCGAGTGTGTAGACCCCCTTGGACCCGCCCCCGTCGAGGCAGAGGACCCGATACGTCATGCGGCCTTGTCCAGCACCAGGTCCGTCGCCTCCGACAGCAGCTTGGTAAGCTGCGACACATCGATGCCGGCGAACAGCTTCTCGGTCTCGTTCGGCACCATGAGCGCGTCGCGGTGGGCCTGGTTCTGCACAAGATCCCAGGCGAACAGGATGAACCTAGTCAGCGTTGCCTTGATGTCGTTCGTGAACCTGTCGGTTGGCATCGCGTAGCAGAGCCCCGCGATGTGGTAGCTCGAGACGCCGATCTGCTCGTCCGCATCGGACCGGATCGACTTGACGATCCGAATCAGCGGCCGGAGGTTCCCACCGGTGGCCTGGTCTCTCTCATCGATGCGGGCGTTGTGCAAGAAGGGGAAGTTCTGGATCAACGACCGGCTGTTCTTGTCGAGGACGTTGATGCCCTTGTACCTCTTGGCGTACGCCTCGTTGACGGCCTTGGTCGTCTCGTACTCGTGAGTGTGCACCCAGCTCGCCGGGACCACGTCCACCTTCCGCTGCAGGGAACCGCCTCGAATCGAGACGCACTTTCCACCTGCGGTGTCGACTTCGGCGGCATGGAATGCGACTGCGAGGCACTCCTCGCAGATGCGCCGGATCGTCGCCAGGTCCTCGATGGCGTCGCCCCAGTACGGGTAGGTCACCTTTAGAGGTGCCTTCACGTGGAAGAAGATCGTCGGCAGCACCAGCAGGTCGATGTCGCTATGCAGCCTGATGTGGGTGTTATTCGTGACGGATCCTTGGTGGTCGAAGTCGACGAGGAGCGAAGCCTTGCCAAGGGCATTGCTCACCTGGTTCTGAATGCGCCCGCACGCCGCCTACTCGCTCGTTGGCGTAACGGTCACCGGCCGCCAGCGCGCTAGCGCTTGGCCAGTGCACTCGCATCGAAAAGACGAATCACCCCGGGCCCTCGTTCGCGAACTCGGAAAGGCGCACCGCGCAAGATCGAACGGGCCGAAATCGTCGAGTACGCCCGCTGAAGACGCCCCCGTCGACAAGCCCGATGATCTCCGCTGAGCCCACAGCAACAAGGTGATCCTCGCCGACCTCAACCATCATAGTAAGCACCTTTTTTCATGGCAGGAAATTACCCTCCCACGGTCGTCAAACGGGCAACTCCCCGAGCGGAGCTAGCCCGCCGCTCCGGCCATAACGACATCGATCACATCCTTGATCAGCGCCTTTACGGTTTGCCACCCACTGAACCCGAGAAGAACCAGCCCAGAACCAACCATTCCCAGTCTGCTTGGAATGAGCTCGTAAACGCGCTCGATAAGACCGGAGGTGATCGGCCATAGTAGCTTGTGGGCAACCAGCACGAATATCCATATCGCAAGCCCGACAACGAACATTATGTCGAAGACGTTCATTGGGATCGCGACCGTTAGCAATAATAATGGAATGGTGACATACCGGCCCCCGACGTCGCGAAGGACGTAGATGGGCGCGCCTGACAAAATGAATCCCAGTGGGATCAGGCCTGCCAAAGCAGCCAGACCAGAAGGCCAGCTATCCCCGCGCTCACATTTCCGAAGCGCCCAACGAGTCACCTTCAGAGTCCCGAGATCCGTCAACGTGCCAAGCAGGATGAACGGCGCGATCAGCCCGAAGCCCGTCACCTCGGTCCTCGTGATGTCGCGAATTGCTGTATGGAGTGTCTCATGCGACGTCATGAAAAGATGGAACCCGTTCCACTGGGCCCTCGCAAGCATGAGGAGGGGAAAGGATGCCAGCGCCGGACGAAAGAAGCCTATCGGACGCTTCAGCAGGGCGGGCCATAGCGCGACGGCAAGGAGCGCGGCGGACGGAACTGCACCGCCGAAGATGATGAGCCGGTAGTGCGCCGCGTAGGGCAGCAGTTTCTCCGCGAATGTCGGCGGCACCCAGGGAGCGTTCCGGACGATTCCTCTGAGCAGAAGGCCAATCCCGAGATAAAGCGCAAGCACGGCCGAGCTGATGGATGTCCAGATGGCCGTCCACACGCTCCGTGCGGCCAGGAGCTGGGTCCCGAAGACCCAATCGAGGGCGGCCAGAGCCATCCCGGCCGTGCCTCGCACGAGCCGAGCGTGTCGGCTCGTGGCCCGCTCGCCGAAGTCCGTAAATGTTACCCACAGATTTAGGACGATGCTCTGAACCCGTCCGGTTTCCGTGCGCCCCGCGCAAAGCCCAATCAGGACGAGGACGACTCCGGCGATCCCGGAAAGCGTTTGCAGAAGTCCGGTCATTTCAGAGGCAACATCCATTGCGTTCCTGACGATGCCAACGAGCGCCGTCGCTACTCTTCGCGTGCATACCTGCGGGGCCTATCGAGTTGACGTCGGTCCGCGAGGGGGCGATGCTTGCAGAGCATCGTTCAGGGAACTCAACCCGTTGCGCGCCACATTGCTTCTGCTGAGCTTCCCGAAGACCTGGTGCGCTTTGCCGAGGGCCAGGGTCGCGGCAGGGCGGCTCCCGAGCCTCCGCGCGGGCGTTGATGCGCTCCGGAAGGGCGCGCTTGCTGACCTTCGGCGCGACGCCGCCGAGGCATCGCAGCGTTTGACCGTGGCGACGGTTTCGACGCGACGGCCGACCAGCTCATGGATGGCATCGATCACGGGCTCAGCATAGGACACGAGGTGCCACCGTTCGCCGGTGTCGACGCGGTCGCCACCTTTCCGGAGGGATTGGGCATGCGCATTGGTCAACGGGGGCCGCGGGAGGTATTCCACGACCGGGCTCAGCCTCGGACGGGAAGAGTTTCTCGATCGCAACCTAGTGCAGCGCGTAGTCCAGACGGCCCTGAAGGACGGAGCTGACGCCGGAAAGAAAGGTGGCCAGCGCATCCATCGGACGCCACCGAGGCCTTTTCGGTCGACGACCTTCATTGGGCCCCCCCCAAGATCGAAAACGCCATCTTTATGGCATCCCACAGAGCATTCTGAGTGACACCGCTATTCAGGAGCGAACTCACGGGCGATACAAACATCGGATCGATCACGATTTTTTGCCAGACAGCCTCGCTGTACACGTTGGTTTCGCGAATCAACCGCACGACCTCGGCATGTTGAGCCATGCGACCTTCAAGCTCTTCCAGTGCGCGCGCGATTTGCGCGCGCTCCCTCGCGACATAATCGCACACATCGACGAGGGCGCTCGACAACGATGCGTGCTGCGCAACGAGCGCGGCACGCCGAGGACTCAAGGGTATCGCGACGAATGCGGATATAAATCGAAGCGCGTGGGACTGGTACACGAATCGTGCTCGCAAGTCATTGAACGTTCCATTTAACCACGCATGTAGTTCCAATTCGAGATCCGCGTCGGGACCCTGCGTCGATGCCGTCAACCGCCATTGAATCGCCTCGCGCACCTTGCCGGCGAGGCAACCAGTAACGGTGCCAATCGTTATACCTTCGGAAAGCCAATCGGGGGAAATGCTGTCGACGGGCGCGCTCATTGGCCCCATCGTTCACAGAGTTGAGCCAGCGTCAACGACGTGGCCTGGAGGGTACGCTTTCAGCAACTCGCCATCGCCAGGCGCCAAGGGGTGCCCGGTCGGCTCCTCGCTGACGCGATCCACGACGTCAGGCGCGTCGCCTCCGACCGCGACCTCGGGAGCGAGTAGGCGGCGCAAAGCTTGTCGGCCGACGAAGAGACGCGGAAACCGCCGCGGTCACATAAAAGGCCTTTGGGGCGCTCGTTGTCAGTCG
>Ga0208691_1000346_pt1 | contig 16942 bp, 14 predicted proteins | sample June2015DPH_20_1_FD_184719 | JGI IMG/M metagenome (GOLD analysis project Ga0208691, IMG submission 184719) | Peatland microbial communities from SPRUCE experiment site at the Marcell Experimental Forest, Minnesota, USA - June2015DPH_20_10... | ecosystem: Environmental > Terrestrial > Soil >... | reverse complement strand
AATCTCCGAAAACATCGCTACGGCTTCCGGCGCATTGGCGGTTTTGGAATCTTCAAGCTTCTTCGCGGCGCTGGCGGAGCGGAAGCCGCCAGCCTGCAGCCCCTTCGAGATCATTGCTCGAGAGTTGCCGTGAGTGCGAGCGAGGAACTCGACTAACTTGTCGTATGCTTGCGCTACATAATCCTCATCGCCGCCCCTTCTAATCGACGCGATCACATGCTCGGCTTCGTCCAGATCCAGCGGCGCCATGCGTTCTACGATGCGCACTCGCATGCTGTCCTGCTCGGCTGGAACGGTCACGCCGCTGAGCGCGGCTTGCGCGTCGCGCAACAGGTCCTTCGCGATCTTGGGATATTTTGCCGTGAGCGCTTCGGCCGCTCTCAGACGCGTGTCGATGCCGTAGACCACGGGTTCGGACGCGGCCAAGCGGCGGATCTGAGCGACCAAAGCCGTGATCTGCTTCTGTTCTTTGGTCGGCTCCGTCTGCTGGGCCAGAAACAGGGCGGCCAGCAAATAAGGCACCATGCAGCCAGTTTAGCGCTATCCCTTCAGAATCTCGCGCGCGGCGTTGTATCCGGGAGCGCCCATCACACCCCCACCCGGATGCGTGCCCGAACCGCACAGGTACAGGCCTTTGATCGGCGTCTTGTAACGCGCGCACCCGGCTACGGGACGCAGCACGAACATCTGATCCAGACTCATTTCGCCATGGAAAATATTGCCGCCGGTCAGTCCAAAGCGTCGCTCCAGATCGAGGGGCGTAAGTACCTGCTTGTCGATTATCAGCGAGCGGAATCCCGGCGCGTATTCTTCAATCAAATCGAAGACGCGATACGCGAAGGGTTCACGCAATTCATCCCAAGTGGTGTCGCGCAGCGTGTAGGGCGCGTACTGCAGAAAAATCCCCATGATGTGCTTGCCCGGAGGCGCGAGCGACGGATCATATACGGTGGGGATGGTCATCTCGATCATCGGCGAATGCGAGGGCTGGCCGTACTTCGCATCATCCCAGGCACGCTCGATGTATTCCACCGATGGGCAGATGTGCATTGTGGTGCGGTGCTGCGGCCCATTGTCACCTGGGTACGCGCGAAAATTTGGAAGCCCGCTCAAGGCGAGATTGATCTTGCAAGATGTGCCCTGGCTGCGATATTTGCGGATGGAATCGAGAAAATCCGCATCCAGGTGGCGCGCGGCTATCAGATGCAGAAAGGTCAATTGCGGCGTCAGGTTGCTCGCAACGATATTGGCCTCGATCTCTTCCCCGCCCTCCAGCACTACTCCACGCGCACGGCCGTTCTCCACGCGAATCGTTTCCACAGGCGCGTTGAGCCGGATCACGACGCCTTTGCTGCGTGCGGAATCCGCAATGGCATTCGACACGCCGCCCATTCCGCCGCGCACAAATCCCCACAAGCCGCGGTGTCCGCCCACGCCTCCCATAACGTGATGCAAGAGGATGTAGGCTGTGCCCGGCGATCGTGGTCCACCGTTGGCTCCAATAACGCCGTCCGTCGCCAACGTGACCTTAATCTCTTCGGACTCGAACCATTCATCCAGCAAATCCGCCGCGCTCTCGGTGAAAACTTTCACCATGCCGACAATTTCCTTTGCACTCAGGCCGCGGAGCTTGCCCATGAGTTTCAGGTAGTCGATGAAATCGCCTATTCCTGCCGGTGGGAACTCGGGAGGCGTGGTCAACAGCAGACTTTCCACCACCACCGATATCCGTTCCAGATGCTCTTCGAATGCGGGGAACACGTCGGCGTCGTGTTTCGAGAATTTGGCAATTTCGGCCACTGTCTTGGCGCGATCCTGCCACATGAAAAGATGGCGGCCATCGGGAAAGGTCGAGAAGAAGGCTGGATCTTTCGCGTCCACCTGATATCCGAAGCGCGCCAGCTCGAGTTCGCGGACGATCCGCTCTTGAAACAGGCTGGTGAGGTAGGACGCAGTAGAGACCCGATAACCGGGCCAGATTTCTTCTGTGACCGCGCAGCCGCCCACCAGCTCGCGTTTTTCCAGCACCAGCACTTTGCGTCGGGCGCGCGCAAGGTAAGCCGCGGTGACCAGGCCGTTGTGGCCGGCGCCGATGATGATTACGTCGTATTTGGTCAACTCACGATTGTAGCTCTCATCGCTAACGCCGCGACCATTGGCATTGGGGCGCGCTAACCGAGCCGCGACCGGCAGGAAGCGCTACCAAGATATCGGCAAGCTTGGACGTTGTCACGCTCCCTCCCGGTCGCGGCTCGGGCGAGAATTTACTGCGTAGTTCAAATGCACCACGCCGTCCGAGAATCTTCGCGTCGAGAGCAATTTCAGTCGGACCGTCCGGCGACTCGGCGCAATCAGCGGAATGCCCTCGCCGATCAACACCGGAATCACGTGGATGCTGAACTCATCGATCTCCTCCGCGTCCAGAAATGAAGCGACCACGCCACCACCGCCCATGATCCAGATATCCTTGCCGGGTTGCTTCCTTAGCCGCTTCGCAAACCGCGCGATCGGTTCATTGACAAACTCCACGTCCCCCGGCGGCGACTTCGGCGGCCGGTGCGTGAAGACATAATTCTTAACATTAGGACCAAATCCACCCACGCCGCCGCTCATCGTGAGCGCCTGGTCATAAGTCTTGCGGCCCCACAGGATGGTATCGATGGAAGCGAAAAACCGCGGCATGCCATAGTTCCCCTTGGGCCGCGGACGGTCCAGCCAATCGAAGCTTCCATCCGCACGGGCTATGAAGCCGTCGGCGCTGGTCGCGATGTAGACAATGATTTTTCGTTTAGGTTTCATCGGGAGCCAGTATGCGGCGTCATTCCCGACAACCTATGTCATATTCAATCGCCCGGTGATTCGAACGCCACCACCCCCAGCGGCGGCACCGTAATGGACACGCTGTGGTAATGATTGTTCTGCGAAATCGGTTGCGACAACACCAGACCGCCATTGCCCATGTTGCTGCCGCCAAACAGCTCGGAATCCGTGTTTAGGATTTCGCGATACGCACCAGGGTCCGGCACTCCTACCCGATAGTTGAGACGCGGTGCCGGCGTGAAGTTGCAAACAAACAATAGAAACGGCTTCCGCGCCCTGGACCGGCGAATGAAAGAGATGGTGGAACCATCCACATCGCGGAAATCCACCCACTCGAACCCTTCCCAGTGAAAATCTACTTCATAGAATTCCGGATACGACCTATAGAGACGGTTCAGCTCGCGCACCATGGCCTGCAATTTCCGATGAAAATCGAAATGGAGCAGCTCCCACGGCAGACCGCGATCGTGGTTCCATTCCTCCCATTGGCCGATTTCGGATCCCATGAACAGCAGCTTCTTGCCCGGATGCGCGTACATATACGCCAGGAATGCGCGCACGTTCGCGAACTTCTGCCACATATCGCCTGGCATCTTGCTCAGCAGCGATCGCTTGCCATGCACTACTTCATCGTGCGAAATGGGCAGCACGAAATTCTCGGTGAAGGCATAGAGCATGCTGAAGGTGATGTCGTTGTGATGATACTTGCGATGGATGGGGTCCTTTTCAAAGTAGTCCAACATGTCATGCATCCAGCCCATGTTCCACTTCATGGTGAATCCCAACCCGTTCAGGAAGACCGGGCGCGAGACGCCGGCGAACGCAGTAGACTCCTCGGCGATGGTCATCGCGCCGGGCACCTGGTGCGCCAGCTCATTGAAGCGCCGCAGCAGTGAGATGGCTTCCAGGTTTTCGTTCCCGCCATATATATTCGGTACCCAGTCGCCCGGCTGGCGCGAGTAATCCAGATACAGCATCGATGCCACGGCATCGACGCGCAGGCCGTCAATGTGATATTCGCGCAACCAGAACTGGGAATTTGAGATCAGGAAAGTACGCACCTCATTGCGGCCGTAATTGAAGATCAGCGTGCCCCAATCGCGATGCTCGCCCTTGCGCGGATCGGCGTGTTCGTAGAGCGCGGTTCCATCAAAAAAGGCCAGGCCATGCGCATCTTTCGGGAAGTGGGCCGGCACCCAGTCGACGATTACTCCCAGCCCCGCCTGGTGGCAGCGATCCACGAAATACATGAAGTCCTGCGGGTGTCCGAAACGGGCCGTGGGTGCGTAGTAGCCGGTGATCTGGTAGCCCCAGGAACCGGAGAACGGGTGCTCCATGGGAGGCATCAATTGAAGATGCGTGTAGCCAAGATCCTTGGCGTAGCCCACCAATTTTTCCGCCAGCTCGCGGTACGTCAGGTAGGAATTGTAGGGACCGCGCAGCCAGGAGCCGAGGTGCACTTCGTAAATGGAGACCGGCTCTTTCAAATAGTCCTTGCGCGCGCGCGATTCCATCCACGCTTGGTCGCCCCATTGATAAGTGGAAAGATCCACCACCACGGAAGCTGACTTGGGCGGCTCTTCAGACGCGAATCCGTAAGGGTCGGCCTTCTGCTGGCGATATCCGTGAAGGTGGGACCGCACTGCGTACTTGTAGTTGGTACCTGGAGCGGCGGCGGGTATGAAGAATTCCCAGATGCCGCCCGTGCGGAGACGCATGGGGTGGCGCCGTTCGTCCCAATCGTTGAAATCACCTACCACGCTGACCACTTCCGCGTTCGGCGCCCATACCGCGAAGCGAACGCCCGGCACTCCCTCACATTCCACCAGGTGCGCGCCCATGGTGTTGTAGCTCTCGTAATTGGTTCCCTCGCCATGCAGGTACAGATCGAATTCCGAGAGCAGCGGCGGGAAGCGGTACGGGTCGTCAATTTGTACTTTAGCCGTGCCGTTCCAAAGCGTGAACTGAATTTTGTAGGAGCCTGGCTCATGCGCGAGCGTAGCGGCGAAGAAGCCGTCGGAATGCAGTTTTCGCATCGGCTGCAGCAGCCCGCCGGTGGCCACCCATGCATCCATGGCTTGGGGTAGAAAAGCGCGAACCTCCCAGCCGTCCTCCGTTTGATGGGGGCCGAGAACGCTAAATGCGTCGCCGTGTGTACCGTTGATAATCGCTTCCAACTCTTCGGGAGTCATGCACAGCTATTATGGCAGAGAGGTTCGAATGGAGAAGGCGGAGCTGCATGTACATCTGGAGGGGTCCATTGAAGCTGAGACTCTGATGGCCATTGATCCATCGGTCTCGCGCCCCGAGATCGAGGCCAATCTGCATGGCCGGACCTTTGAGGAATTCCTGCGTGGATATATTTGGGTGATCAACCGGCTGACGGCTCCCGAGCATTACGCGCTCGCGACCCGGCATTTGCTTGATCGGCTGGCGTCTCAGGATGTCACTTATGTGGAGATCACGCTGTCGGCGGGGGTGGTGTTATGGAAAAATCAGGATCTGGCTGCCGTATATGACGCCGTGTGGAAGGAATCGCAGCGGTCCCGCGTGAAAGCATTTTGGATTGTCGATGCGGTGCGGCATTTTGGCGCAGAGGCAGGCATGCGAGTCGCGGAATTTGCCGTCTCCCGGCGCGACGAAGGCGCGATTGCGTTCGGCATCGGCGGGGATGAAGCCCGCGGACCAGCAGAGTGGTTCCATGATGTCTTTGCGTACGCGCGCGATGGGGGATTGCGGCTGGTGTGTCACGCCGGCGAAACGACTGGACCGGAATCCATTTGGGCAGCGCTCAGAATCGGAGCGGAGCGGATTGGGCATGGCATCGCGGCGGCGCGCGATCCGGCATTGATGGCCAAACTGCGCGAGTTGAACGTGCCGCTCGAAGTATGTATTTCGAGCAATGTTTCGACTGGCGTGGTGAATTCCGTGGAGGAACACCCGGTGCGGAAGCTTTACAACGCTGGCGTGCCGATCATCCTCAATACTGACGATCCGGCATTTTTCCGAACGTCGCTCGACCGCGAGTACGAGCTCGCACGTGACGTATTCGGATTGCCGGTGGAGGAACTTGTGGCCAATAGTTTTCGCTACGCGTTTGGCTTCTCACCTTGCGTAACACTCTGAGCGCCGGTGCGTCTAACCGGGCGTGAGGAACTACACAAACCCTGCGCAAATCCTTGTAATGGAAGATAATCCAGCGGATGTACATCTGCTTCGGCTGGCCTTGGACCATCACGGGGAAGAATACAAACTCAACCTCCTCAGCGACGGCGAAGAGGCGATCCGGTTCGTCCGCGAGCAGCGAACTTCACCCGCCGATCCAGAGCCTTGCGTTATTATCCTGGACCTGCACCTGCCGCGGCATGATGGAAAGACGGTGTTGCGAGCGATCAAGCATGAGCCGGTCCTGGCCCATGTGCACGTCGTGGCGCTGAGCAGTCTGCCAAGTCCAAGTGATGAGGCTGAAGTGCTGCGCTTGGGCGCCCGGCTATGCAGAGCGAAACCGATGGATTTGGATGAATGGCTGGCGCTGGCCGGCGAAATTCTGGCCATCTGCCGGGAGCCTGCGACGGTGACGGCGGGCTGAGCAGCCGGGAATCGTATAATGAGTCGGGTCCCGATGCGTGATTGACATTCACAGCCATATTTTGTGGGACATCGACGATGGAGCGCGCACCTTTGATGACAGCCTGGCGATGATCCGGCTGGCCGCCGAAACAGGAACTACAGATATTGTCGCTACACCGCACGCCAATTCCCGCTTTGCGTTTCGGCCGGAGGTGGTGGAAGAAAAGCTCACGAAGTTGCGGGTGTCGGCGGCTGGGTTGATCGGGATTCACTCCGGCTGCGATTTTCATCTCAGCTACGACAACATTCAAGATGCTCTCGCGAATCCGGCGAAGTATACGATCGCCCATCGATCGTATTTGCTAGTGGAGTTCTCCGAGATGTTCGTGACGAGCCAAATCGACGCAGTATTCGAAAGGATGCTCGGGGCGGGGATTGTTCCGGTCATCACTCATCCGGAGCGGAACGCCACATTACAACAGCGCTTGGAGGAGCTGAGCCGGTGGGTGGAGGCGGGTTGCCTGCTGCAAGTGACAGCGCAATCTTTACTGGGGCGCTTCGGGTCTAAGAGCCAGCGGTTTGCGGAAGTGCTATTGAAAAAGAACCTGGTGCATGTGATCGCCAGCGACGCACACGATCTGACGAATCGTCCGCCGCGCCTGGATCTGGCCTATACGTACATTGCGGAGAACTACAGCGCTGAGCTCGCCCGACGGCTGTTTGTGGAGAATCCGGAGAAGGTTCTGAACGGTACTGCGATGTAGCGGCTGCGATTGTCAGCGTGGAAACGCTCCGGTAATCAGAAAAACCAGAGCCATCATGAGCCCAACACCGAACAGATAAAGCGCCGCCCAGGATAGTGCCTGTCGCACCTGGAACGCCCGGCTGGTGGGCTGCGGGGGTTTGATTCTTAGTAACACTTTCATCTTGGCTCCGTCATCCGGATGGTCCGGGTTCAGCTAAGCGCAGAACGATCCAGCGAATCACATACAGGCACATCGCTACCGCGGCCAACGCGGCCAGGTAACGGCAGAATACGCGGAAGGGCCGCTCAATATCTTTGATTACGAGGACAGAACCGCCAAATCGAAAGTAGCCCAATCCACACTCGCGGCAGCGGAATTTGTGAGCTCCGGCGATGCGGGCGATCTTCTCAATGCGATTCCGCGAACGCGAGCGTCGAACACGCAGGGAGTGGCATTTTGGACATGACCGTACGGGTTTTATGTCAGTTATAACTGGCAAGAGCCAAGCCTCGCAAATAAAATATTCCTTCGGGCCGCACGGTGCCGGGATCCCGCTGTACCAGCAAAATTAGCCGATTCAATGCGCCCGTGTGAAACACACTGGACCCACGGGTCCAATTTTCGGCCGCGGCGAGCGGCGCCGATGACATTTCGCCCATTCGCCAGCGGAGATTTGTCGTCATTTGGATGTCGATGGTGCGGTACTCAAACGTCAGCCGGTAGATTCCAGCCGTCACGTCCAGGTATTGGGAAAGCAATTGGAAGCTCTCCGGCTGGCGTCCGGAAAACTGTACGCGGAGCCCCTCGGCCGTGCGTTCCAGGTCTACGCCAGAAGGGGGCGTGAGTTGCCAATCGAATCCAGCCGCTATCGGCTGGTGCGAAAAGTTTGCGTTGGTGAGATGCGTCAAGTGGGGGTAGGATATCAGCCGCTTGCCGCTGAGCGCGTCCCACAATCTCCGGGCCTCCGGCAGGCGCCCGGTTTCGATGAGCCGATTCATCCAATCTATTAGGGGTGGAACGTCATCGGCAGCGGCTTTGTTTAAGATGCGGTCCGCAACGGCCGAGGCATCCAGGTTCTGATCGAGAAGATATCGAAGAAAATCCCGCTCCACCTTGCGCCGCGGCACGATCATCTTCGTCAGGACCACATCCTCGCTGTCGGTGAAAGCGAATGCCATTCGCAATAGCGGACGCAGGTCGCCATAGGACATCTCAGCCGCTTGCCGGGCCCATGGCCAGAATCCCGCGGCATCGTTCCGGCGGAAGTAGAAATTGGCTAGGGTCCAAGCCGGCAAGAACTGCCGATCGAAGCGCGCTGCATTCAGGTAGCAGCGTTCTCCGGCTTGCGGATCGCCTTGGAGCTCGAGCTGGAGCCCCAACGCGATCCAACTTTTCGAAAGCCGCGGGTCCAACGCTACTGCGCGGCGAAGATGCGCGACGGCGTTTCCAGGATCGAGGTCGGACAATCGCGCGTAAAAGTCGGCATTGGCGGGCCAGATTCGAACTGCACGCTGTACGGACTCGAGCGTATCCTGCCGGAACAGATAATCGGCGAACCCGATCCGCAGCGCCTGCGCGGCTGCCATGCACAGTACAATCGCCGCGACCAGCCGAAATAGCGTTTTCATCGAAACCGATAGACCGTCGCCCGGCCGGAACCGAGTGAAAGCTCCGAACCCATGCTGGTGGCGTACCAATTCACCTGCAGGGTGTCGCGCGATTGCAATCGGAGCGTGACCTGCCCCTGGGCATCACCTTCGCCTCGCCAAACGAAGGATGTCCCACTGGCCGGGCCATCGAAAGTGAAGTTAGCATAGGGGCTCAGCGAGCGATTGGATAGCTTATAGCGCGACTTGTACATTCCACGCAGCCGCCCGTCCGCTGCTAGAATCGTCAACTCTACATATTCCGCAGGAAAAATGGTCGGGTCCGGCTGGTCCATCGGGTCCGGCGTGAAAATCCACTTTCCGGCGAGAGGGGGCAGCTCGGGCGTTGTCTTCGAGGCAACCGGAGCTGCCGGGTTATCCAGCGGCGGCGAAGGAACCGACAAAGCCGCTTGCGTTGAAACTAACGGTGGCGGGCGCACGCCCTCACCCACTTCCGCTCGCGCTACCGGCGTCTCAAAGGGCGCGGCGGAAGGCGATCTCGCACTCGATGGACGCCGCAAGGGCGATGGATCCGCTCGGCTAACTCTGAGCTTCGGTCCGCCTCTTTCGCCGGGCTGGATTCGGGCGGCCTGCCGAGGCGGCTGGGGGGCGAGCTTCGCCGGAATTGGCAGCGGCGCTTGCGATTCAGCTCTCGCTATGGGACGCGCAGAGTCAAAGTTCGGAATGAGGAGCGCAGTGCCAAGAAATAAGAGGAACGCAATGCTCACTAACAGCCACCCCTGATTATTCCGTAACCATACAAGCGACGGTTTCAGCGATAAGTGTCTTACATGTGATATTGTTTCTGAGAATTGTTTGTCGTAAATGCGACGTTGTTCGGGATCGGCAAGAATACCGACTATCTCGTTGAGCCGTTTCATTTGCACTTCGGCCAAGGCCCGTATTTCCGGGTCGCCGTGCTGGTCCGGATGCAGCAGCAGCGTAAGACGTTTGTATGACCGCTTGATTTCCGCTTCGGTTGCACGCGGCGAAAGCCCGAACTCTTCATAGTAAGTCATGAACTAAAAGCAGACACTATTGCTTGATTATTATAATCGATAAAGTTATAGTTTGAGTGGGAACAAAGTATGTCTTGTCGAAATATTCTTGTTATCTTACTCACACTAACCCTTTGTGCCATTCTGCCGGCGGACACTTCCAGCATTGGAGTGGCGACGGCCAACGGAAGCTTTTGGCTGGATCGCTCCGAAGTTATCGGCAATGCGAATATCTTTGATGGCTCGGTGATCGAAACCGGGAAGGCCATATCGGACCTCTCGTTGACCAGCGGCCTTAAAATGCGCCTGGGAGTTGGGTCGCGCGGCCAGGTATTCCGCGGCCGGCTGGAATTGCAGCAGGGCGCCGGCCAGGTGAGTGGTTCGAAGTATCTAGTGGAGGCTAGAAGCCTGCGAGTTTTCCCGGTGAGTGCGGATGCCACGGTTCGCGTCGCGCTGGGGCCTAAGAATCTGGTGGAAGTGGCTGCCGTGACAGGATCATTTCGCGTGGAGACCGCGGCGGGCATTCGCGTAGCCAATATGGCGCCGGGCGTCGTGCTCAGCTTCACGGAACAGGCTGGCGCAGCCCCTCCGACTGTCGTTTGCGGTAATGCGGAGCGTGTGGACGGCAAGGTGCTACTGACGGATAAGACCTCGGGAGTCACTGTGGAACTGTCCGGAACGGGTTTGGCGCAATACATTGGCAAGTCGATCTCAGTTACCGGTAATCGCACCGGCAACGATGCGCTTCAAGTGTTGAGTGTTAAGCGGGACGCATGCGGCGGAAGTGGTACGGCCGCTTCGGGCGCAGGTGCAGCAGCGGGCGCCGCGGCGGGCGCTGGAGCCGGAGCTGGAGCGGGCGCCGGCGCCGCTAGTGCAGGAGCCGGTCCAGGAGCGGCTGGTGCGGCGGGCGCAAGTGTGGCCCTCTCGACAACGGCCATCGCAGGCATTGCGGTAGCGGGCGCTGCGGGATTGGGTATTGGTCTGGCAGTGACCAAAGGTGCATTCTCCAGCGGAAACGCGAGCAAGTAGCCGGTTGACCATGCCGATCGCACTGTGGGCCGTACTCTGGTTCGGTGTTTCCACTATTTGGGTGGAAGGACGCTGGGCCGTCAGCATCCTCGAGATCGGCACATTCGTGCTATCGGTTGTAACCATAAACCGCTGGAAAAACATGCACTGGAGTGTTTATTGTGTGGCAGCCGTCGCGGCGTGGGGTACCTTGGAGATAGCTTTTCGCCGGACAGTTTCGCCGGCCCAGACTGAATGGGCCATCCTCTATTGGTTGTCCGCGGCCTGCCTGGTGGGACTCGGGACGCTCATCCCGGATCGGGAACGCTTCCTGAGCGGATTGCTCTGGTTTGGCGCGGCGCTGAGCGCCCTCACGCTCGCGCAGCTCTACACCAGCCAAGGACAAATTCTGTGGTTCATTCCGACCCACGAAAAAGATCAGATCTTCGGCACTTTTCCTAACCATAATCATTACGCGGCGTTCGTCGAGCTGCTGTTCCCGCTGGCGCTCTGGCGGACGTTGCGCGACCGAAACAACGGATGGGTCTATGCAGTGATTGCCTCGCTGATGTATGGCAGCGTCATCGCATCGGCCTCGCGCGCCGGGACGATCCTGGTGACTTTGGAGCTCATGGCTGTACTGGCGTTGACCGCGCGAGGAACGCATTTTCGTTCTCGATTGATTCTGATCCTGGCCGGCGTGGTTGCCTTCGCCATGGTGGCCGGTCCGGAAGCTGTGTGGCGACGGCTGCTGGCTCCGGACCCATACGCCATGCGGCGGGAATATCTCGAGTCCGCGATTGCCATGTTCCAGGCGCGCCCACTCGAAGGATTCGGACTGGGAACTTGGACGTCGGCATATCCAGCGTATGCGGTGGCTGATTTCGGCGTCATCGCTAACCATGCCCACTCCGAGTGGGGACAATGGGGTGCGGAAGGCGGAGCGGGAGTGGTAGCGCTGATGGCGGCTCTGTTCGTCCTGTCGCTCCGCAAAGGGATGCGGTCCGTCTGGGCGCTGGGTCTCGCGGCCGTGTTGCTGCATGCGCTAGTGGATTATCCTCTGGTGCGATTGGGGCTGGGATGCTGGTGGTTCGCGATGCTGGGTATAGCAGTTGGGGAGAGCGGGTCAACGCGCCGCGCCCACGGCGACCGGCCTGAGCACTCGGCGTAAGATCTCAGCGCTCGGATTGTAATCGGGGATGATCTCTTTCAAAGTTAGAACCAGCTCATTCAATTCGCGGGCCGCGCACAGGGCTTGAATTCGCGCCAGGTACTCTTCCATCGCTGGCCAGGGGATGCTCAGACCGGCGTAGCGAGCGATCTTTTCGTGGCAGGTGGGAAGCGTATCTTCCTCCACGGCGCTGAGCTCTTCGTAGAGTTTTTCGCCGGGCCGGGCACCAATGAATTCGATTCGGATATCCACATCGGGACGCAATCCCGACAAGAGAATCAGATTGCGCGCCAGATCCACAATCCGTACTGGATCACCCATATCCAGCACGAAGATCTCGCCTCCTTTCGCCATCGTGGAGGATTCGAGCACAAGCTGGCAAGCCTCCGGAATGATCATGAAATAGCGCCGCATTTCCGGGTGCGTGACGGTTACCGGGCCCCCGTGCGCAATTTGGTCCTTAAATATGGGAACCACGCTGCCGTTGCTGCCCAGTACATTGCCAAAACGAACCGAGACAAACTTGCCTCCGCCGTTCTGAATGGAACGCACCACCAGTTCCGATAGCCGCTTAGTCGCACCCATGATGTTGGTGGGGCGGACGGCTTTGTCGGATGAGATCAGGACAAAATCCTCAGCGCCATGCATAGCCGCAGCCATGGCGACGTGCAAAGTTCCGAAGACGTTATTTTCCAGCGCCTCGAAAACGTTCGACTCCATCATAGGTACGTGTTTGTAGGCAGCCGCATGATAGACAATATCCGGGCGATGTTCGCTGAAAACCTCGGCCAGCCGATGCGGATTCTGAATATTGCCGATTTCCGGATGGAACGCGACATCCCGGAAAAGATGCGCCATCTCCTGTTGCAGATGAAACAGCGCCGTCTCGGCGAGGTCGTATCCGACGATAGCAGTGGGATGAAAACGCGCGATCTGGCGGCACAGCTCGCTTCCGATGGAGCCGCCGGCTCCGGTTACTAACACCACGCTTCCGTCGAGTTTGGCGCGAATGCGGTCCTGGTCAAGACGCACCGAGGAGCGGCCTAGCAGGTCCTCCACCGCGACCTCACGGATGTGGCGCCCAGGGTCGCTTTCCTGGATAACCTCGGCCATACTCGGGACGGTCTTGTAGGCCAGGCGGGCAGCGTTACAACGTTCGAGGACTCGGGTCATCTGCGCGCCGGAAGCCGATGGCATAGCGATTAGAATCAGCTCGACATTTTCCGACCGCGCGGTACGCTCCAGCGCCTCGCCACTCCCCAGAACGCGCACGCCCTGTATCCTGACGCCGGCCTTTTGCGGATTGTCATCCAGGAAACCGCGAACCTGATAGGCCAGCGACGAATTCTGGCGCAGCTCGCGCAGCAATGCGACACCGGCGTCGCCCGCGCCGTAAATCAAACAGCGCTTTTGTCCCTCGGGCCCATTGTTCGCGGCTGCGAATTCGGACACCAACCGGGCGAAAAGCCGAACGCCCGAGGTACATAAGATGCATACCAGCAGGTCGATGGCATAAATCGATCGAGGAAAAGAGCTGGATGACCAGTAAATTAAGGGGCCAGCCACAATGGACCCGAGTAAGTTGCCCCCCGCCAGACGGCTCAGATCGCGCACGGACACGAACCGCCACCAGCCGCGATCCAAGCCAACCAGGACGAAGACGCCGGTCTTCACTGCAGCCCAAACCAAAATCGCAGTCTCAAGATGGCGGACTTCCTGCTGCGGTATGGTGAATTCAAAACGCAACAGGAACGCGATGATCGCGGACGATGCGAACAGGATGACATGGATCCAGCGAATTGCGAAGCGAGGCTTGCGCATGAGTGCAAAGACGCGTCCAAGAATGTTTAGCGTGGCTGACATGCAGTTGGCTGTGCGAGGGTGACGGAGTCGGTAGCACCGGGCGGAGGATAGGGGAAAGGAGGCTGGTCGCGGCGCGCTACGCGGCATAGCAATTCGTCAGCGCCCCAAGACCTCAGAATCTTCTGGACGCCCGCGAGCGCGGCCCTGCGCGACACAAGGCCGACCAGAGTCAGCCAAATGATCCGGAAATTGCTCCCGGGAGTTCGCCGCTCGATGTGCAACAACGCGAGACGGCTCTTCCAGGGTCGAATCACTTGGTTGTAGAGCAAATCGGGATCGTCACTGCCCCACAGTATTTCGCTTTCATCCGAAAACACAATGGAGGCGAGGTCCGTAATTCCGGGGCGGACCGTCAGCAATCTTCGTTCCTGCGCAGTGAAGAGCCTCGCCTCTGAGCGGACCTGGGGGCGCGGTCCAACCAGACTCATTTCGCCCTTCACGACATTCCACAACTGCACGATCTCGTCAATTTTGTAAGCTCTGACCAGGCGCCCCACACGGGTGATTCTGGGATCGTCACCGGGGGTGGAGTTGACTCCACATTTGTCTGCGTTAACGATCATGGATCGGAATTTCAGCATCCGAAACGTGCCCGATCCTCGCGCCATACGCGGTGCAAGGTAGAAGGGCGAGTGAAAATCTTGAAGCCATATCGCGATTGCGATGAGCAGCAGAAACGGCGACGCGATAGTTAAGCCAACCAACGCGATAGCGAAATCAAGCGCAGGCGCGAGCGACATATTGGAGGGGAGTTCCGGCCAGGCAATTGCGCACCGATTGGGCGATGGCAGGTCCGTCCAGCCCGTGGAGGTGTCGTAAGAACTGCTGGCTTCCGGCGACTGTTGAAAAACCTGAGCGTAAGCCGATGCGGAGGAAGAATCCGGGCCGGGCGTCGGATTCAAGCAGATTTTCGGCGACCGCTCCGCCCAGACCACCTTCCACGGTGTGTTCTTCGATGGTGACGATGCCGCCGCTCTCAGACGCTGCGGCAATTACGGTCGAAATATCCAGAGGCTTTATGGTGTGCATGCTGATCACGCGGCATTCGATGGACGCGGTCTCGAGGATGCTGGCCGCAATCAGAGCTTCGCCGAGGATTCCTCCGGTGGCGATGAGGGTGACATGGCGGCCTTGGCGTACGGTTCTGGCTTTGCCGATACGGAACAACTCTCCGGGCGTGTCCGTTTCCGGCGCAAAGGATTTGTCCAGGCGCAGAAGTGCGGGGCCATGCCGGTTCGCCAGTGCATGCGTGGCTTCCGCCGCTTCCCAACGATCGCAGGGTGAAACGACGGTGACGTTGGGCAGAGCGCGAACAATGGAAACGTCCTCGGTAGCGTGGTGCGAGATGCCGAGCGCGCCGTAGCTCATTCCGCAACCAACGGAAACAATTTTTACGTTGGCTTGGTGGTAGCAGATATCGTTCCGAATCTGCTCCAGACACCGCAGCGTGGGGAAGTTGCCGATGGAATATGTGAAGACCGTGCGGCCTTCCAGCGCCAGGCCGGCGGCCAAGCCAGTCATATTCTGCTCCGCAATTCCGACGTTCACGAACTGGCCCGGGAATCGATGCGCGAAATCGGTGAGTACGCCGTAGCCTAAATCGCCGGTGAGCAAGAGAATCGCGGGGTCGCGGGCAGCCAATTCAGTGAGTCCGCGGATGAACGCGTCTCTCACGCGGAGGTCTCCAGTTCCGCCAGCGCTTGCTCAAACTCAACGCCCCGCGCGACACGATAGTGCCAGAGCACCGTGTTTTCCATGAAGGAAACACCTTTGCCTTTTACCGTGTGGGCGATCAGACAGCTTGGCTTTCCGGGTTCGAATGGAATAGCGTGAAGCAGCCGGGCCAGCGCGCCGTGATCGTGACCATCCACTTCGCGAACCGCCCAGCCGAAGCTCGACCATTTGGCGGCAAGCGGTTCCAGCGCGAGGGTATCGGCAACCGGCGCCAGGCTCTGGATTTTATTGAAGTCGATAATGGCCACCAGATTATCCAGGCCATGGTGGCCGGCGAATAGAGCAGGCTCCCAAGTGGATCCCTCGTCGCACTCGCCGTCGCTCAGCAAGGTGAACATTCGATGCGAGCTGCCCTGGAGGCGCGCTGCAAGGGCCATGCCGGCGCCAATAGAAAGGCCGTGACCCAGCGAACCCGTGGACACCTCCACGCCAGGGATTCCCTGGTGCGATACGTGACCGCACAGTTGGGAGCCATCCTCATAAAACGTTTGAAGGCGCTCAATCGGAAAGAAGCCGCATTCGGCGAGAACCGCGTAGAGTGCGCTGCCGGCATGGCCCTTGCTCAGTACGAATCGATCGCGGGAGGGCCAACGCGAGTCGGCGCAGCGGACGCGCAGGACGCCCGAGTAGAGCACAGCGAGGATATCGGCGCACGAAAAAGCTGACCCAATGTGCGCAGCGCCGGCGCGGCTGGTCATGCGGAGCACATGGATGCGGACGCATCGAGCAAGCTCCCGCGCTTGGCTACTGGCTGAGCTAGCGTCCGTAGAAAGCGCAAATGTAATCGCAGACATGGTGGACGTCGTCGTCGGAAAGTGACAGATTCAGTGGCAACATGAGGAGCCGGGTGAAAAGCCAGTCGGTGTGCGGCAGGCGCTGGGTAAAGCCGAGGCTCTTCAGTTGGTGGATGGCTTGGCCGCCCCATTGGATCAGCGTGCCGATGCCGCGATCCTTCAAATATTGTTTGAGCTCGTCGCGCTGCTTGGCTTCGATTTCGTAGTTCTGGAAAATATCGAAATGATCGGGATCGGGGCCGGGCGCCGGCGGCAAAACCAGTTCCGCAATGTCCCGCAAACGTTCGGTGTAAAGGCTGGCCAGGGAACGTCGGCGAGCGATGGCGGTTTCGTAGCTTTTCAATTGGAAATCCAGGATCGCGGCTTGGATATTATCGAGCCGGGAATTGAATCCCCAGGAAACGATCTCGCCCTGGCAGTTGCGTCCATGATCGCGAAGCTCGAGCAAGCGGCCGTAAATCCGGGGATCGTTCGTGGTTACTGCGCCTCCATCGCCGAGGCAGCCCAGTGCCTTGGCGGGATAGAAGCTGAACACGCCGGCGTCTCCAAAAGTTCCTGCCGATCGGCCCTTGAACTTCGCTCCTAAAGCTTG
>Ga0208691_1000343_pt1 | contig 16961 bp, 8 predicted proteins | sample June2015DPH_20_1_FD_184719 | JGI IMG/M metagenome (GOLD analysis project Ga0208691, IMG submission 184719) | Peatland microbial communities from SPRUCE experiment site at the Marcell Experimental Forest, Minnesota, USA - June2015DPH_20_10... | ecosystem: Environmental > Terrestrial > Soil >... | reverse complement strand
CGAGCGTCCGTCTATGCACTCTTGAGGATCATCGCGAGTGGGGCGCCACTAAACTAAAACAGCGGAGCGCTAGGCTAAGAGCTGCCTTACGACGTTCCCGTGGACGTCAGTCAGACGGAAATGGCGACCCTGATACTTGTACGTCAGTCGCGTGTGATCGATGCCGAGGCATTGGAGAATAGTTGCCTGCAAGTCGTGTACGTGAACCGGGCCCTGCGTAATGTTGTAACCGTAGTCGTCCGTTTCTCCCATCACGATCCCGGGCTTGATTCCCCCGCCAGCCATCCACACCGTGAAGCAGCGGGGATGGTGATCGCGCCCATAATCTTCCGCGGTTAAACGACCCTGGCAGTAGACCGTTCGGCCAAATTCGCCACCCCACACCACCAGCGTCTCATCCAGCAGACCACGCTGCTTCAGATCCATCACCAGGGCGGCTGAGGCCTGATCCGTTTCTTTACAGCGCTTCGGCAGATCTTTCGGCAGGTTGCCATGGTGGTCCCAATCGCGGTGGAAGAGCTGGATGAAGCGTACGCCGCGCTCCGCGAGCCGGCGCGCCAGCAGACAATTCGCGGCGTAGGTACCGGGCTTGCGCGCATCGGCTCCATACATTTCAAACGTCTGGGCAGGTTCCTTTGACAGATCGGTTAGCTCGGGAACCGAACTCTGCATACGGAACGCCATCTCGTATTGCGAAATGCGTGTGCCGATTTCCGGATCGCCATAATCGTCCAGGGCAAATTGGTTCAGCTTGCCCAGGGCATCGAGATAAGTACGGCGATCTTGGCGGGTGAATCCGGCGGGATTCGACAAATACAATACGGGGTCGCCGACCGAACGAAATTTCACCCCCTGATATTTCGTGGGTAAGAAACCGCTGCCCCAGAGACGGTCATATAAAGGCTGCCCCCCGCCGCCCGCACCGGGCGAGATCATCACTACGAAACCCGGCAGATCCTGCGTTTCCGAGCCGAGGCCATAGACCAACCAGGATCCGATGCTCGGGCGTCCGGCGATCTGCGATCCGGTTTGCAGAAACGTTACGGCAGGATCATGGTTTATCGCCTCAGTGTTCATGGAGCGGATGAATGTCAAGTGGTCGGCGATCTTGGCGGTGTACGGCAGCAGCTCACTTACCCAGGCTCCGGACTCACCATATTGGGCGAATTCGAAGCGCGACGGTACCACAGGGAACGTCGATTGAGACGCGGACATGCCGGTAAGGCGCTGGCCGTTTCGAATGGACTCGGGAAGTTCGGTGCCTGCATAGTCCTTGAGCTTGGGTTTGTAATCAAATAGCTCCATTTGGGACGGTCCACCCGACTGGAACAGATAGATCACGCGCTTGGCCTTCGGTGCGAAGTGAGGAAGGCCTGGAAGAGCGCCGGTGGCGGAGGCATCGAGTTCACCGGTAAGCAGGCTTGCCAGCGCCGCGGTGCCGAGACTGAAGGCATGGACGCCGAAGAAGTGACGTCGAGTGAGAAGTGTCGTCATGTCCATAGCTACTCCTTCGTGATCGTTTCGTCGAGGTTCAACAGCAAACTCGCGGCGCTGGTGTAGACAGCCAATTCCACGATGTTAAGTTTGGGATTGTGAGGAGACTCGCCTTCCGCGACCAGCTTTGTAGCTGAGGCCAGGTCGCCCGCATACCGTTTCCGGAGCTCGTCGAGTGTGGCTAGGAGAATCTTTTCCTCGGCCGGCTTCGGAGCGCGTGCCAGGACCAGCCGGTATGCGTAGGTCAGGCGTTCGATGGGTGTGTTGCCGCCTTCGGTCAGCAAACGCTCAGCGAGCTTTCGGGCCGCCTCGACATAGGCCACATCGTTCATCAGATCGAGAGCCTGCAACGGCGTGTTGGTGCGCACTTCGCGCACGGTACAGGTCTCGCGTGTGGAGGCGTCGAAGTTGACCATCGAAGGCGGCGCCACGGTTCGCTTCCAATAGGTATAGAGGCTGCGGCGGTACAGTGCCGAGCCGTGGTCCTGAACATAGCCGCTGCCGCCGGCCAGTTCCTGCCAGAGCCCTGGCGGTTGATACGGTTTCACGGAGGGCCCGCCCGCTTTTTCCACCAACAGGCCAGAGACGGCCAAGGCTTGATCGCGGATCATTTCGGGGGAAAGACGGAAACGCGGACCGCGTGCCAGCAGTCGATTCTCGGGGTCAAGTTGCCAGAGTTCGTGTGTTACTTTCGAAGACTGGCGGTAGGTAGAGCTCAAAACTATAGCCTTCTGAATCGCTTTCATGTCCCAGCCGGACTCGACGAATTCGGTGGCGAGCCAATCGAGCAGCTCGGGATGGCTGGAGGCTTCGCCTTGCGAGCCGAAGTCTTCGATGGTCTTTACGAGGCCGGTGCCGAAATACATCTGCCAAAACCGGTTCACGATCACGCGGGCAGTTAGCGGATTGGCAGGTGACACTAACCAGCGAGCGAGACCCAGCCGGTTGTTGGGCCAATCGGTTTGGAAGGGCGGTAGGAAGCCAGGTACTCCGGGGCTGACTTGCTCGCCATGGTTGTCATAGGCTCCCCGTTTGAGAATAAACGTATCGCGTGGAGTTGGGGTGTCCTGCATCACCATGACAGTCGGAATGGCTTCGTAATAACGTTTGCGCTCCGCGCGGGCGTCGAACATCTGTTGGCGAGCGGCTTGAACCTTTTTGGATGCGAAGCGATCGAGGAAGCACAACGCCAGCTTGTCGGATTGCGGTTTCGTGCGTTGTGCCGGCGGGATCGCCGCGAGTTGGCCGATGGTTTGGTTTAACGCCAGGATCGAGGCTTCGGCTTCCGAAACAGCGCGCTTGAAAACCTCGACACCGCGGATGGAGCCTTGGAAGCGCAACTTCGGGCCTCCGCCGCCGCCGATGCGAAATGGGTCCTTCGCACCCAGAGGATAGTTCAGGTCGTCGAACAGTACTTTCAGTTTTTGCGGTTGGCCGTTCACGTAGATGCGGACTCCAGACGCATAGCGGTAGCCGTCGTAGGTTGCCGACACGTGGCTCCACTCATTCAACGGGATAGGATTCTCGGTCTCGACGCGCAGCCCGATGTCGGTCCAACGCTTTATGATATGCAGCCGGACCTTGCCGTTGATTAAATAGAGACCATAGCCTTCGCCCTCAAAATAATCTTCGACGCGGGTGAGGATCGCGCCATCCGGGGAGGACGGATGGATGGAAGCGGCGAGGGTGAACGGGTCGAGATAGTCGAAGTTTGCAACGTCGCCGACGTCCACGAACGTTTCGCCGTCGAAATCTACCGGCTGCGGCCGATCGACCACGAGTCCGTCGTGTGGCGACCAGTCCAGTTTCTTTTTGTGGGCGGCGCGGCGCTCCCATTTAGCCTGGTCCCGGTCGATTGAGGGCTCCAACGCGTTGTAGCTTTTTTCGGCCTCGCGGAGCTTGGCTTCCAGTTCACCCAGCCTCGAAGACTGCTCCGGTGTCGGGGCTTTCATCATCGGCTCGTCGTTGCCGAAGTTGTACACCAGCCCCTTCTCGGGAACGTTGTTGAAGAAGGCAAACATGCGATAGAAGTCACGCTGCCGGATGGGATCGTATTTGTGATCGTGGCAGCGGGCGCAGCCCATGGTCAGGCCGAGCCATACGATCGAAGTTGTCTCGACTCGATCGGCCACGTACTCGACTCTAAACTCCTCGGGCACGATGCCGCCTTCGGCGTTAGTGCGGTGATTGCGATGAAAACCGGTGGCAATCTTCTGGGATGCGGTCGCATTGGGAAGCAAATCCCCGGCAATCTGCTCGATGGTGAATTGATCGAAGGGCATGTTGTGATCGAATGCATCGATCACCCAATCGCGCCAACGCCACATGCTGCGCTCGCCATCGCTTTGATAGCCGTTGGTGTCCGAGTAGCGAGCGGCATCCAGCCACCGAGTAGCCATTCGCTCAGCATAGCGAGGTGAGGCGAGCAGCCGATCCACAACATGCTCCCACGCATGAGGGGATGCGTCGCCGAGGAACGCGTCGACTTCCGCCGGCGCAGGCGGCAAGCCGGTTAAATCCAGACTGACGCGGCGGATCAACGTACGCCGATCCGCTTCGAGGGACGGATGCAGACCTTCACGCTCGAGCCGGGCAAGTACGAAGGAGTCGATGGGATTGCTTGGCCAGGAGCGGTCCTTGATGCTGGGCAATTCAGGGCGTTTCGGCGCGATGAAGGACCAGTGTGCTTCCCACTTCGCGCCTTGCTCTACCCATCGGCGCAGTGTCTGGATCTCACTCGGGCTGAGCTTGTCGCGGCCTTGATAAGCCGGGGGCATTCTGATCGCTGGGTTGTCCGATGTGATGCGCTGGATCAGTTTGCTCGCGGCCGCATCGCCCGCAATGATAACCGACTTGGCTCCATCTTCCTGATCAAAGCGGAACTTGGTTTTGCGTTGAGCAGGATCGGGTCCGTGGCAGGCGTAACACTTGTCGGACAAGATGGGCCGCACATCGCGATTGAACTGGATGGCGCCAGGTTCGGCGGCGCGACAGATCGGAGTCAGCAGCAAAGCGACAATCGTATAGCCGAACCGCATGGGAACGTTAGATCAATTGTAGTCCGGGGCAGGCGTCCATCGCGAGAGACGAGGCCACGTCTCTCTCTTGATGGCCCCTTCTTTCACTACGTTTCACTGGCTAAACTTCAGCACCCAAGCCGGCTGGGCGAGCAACGCAACAGCCAACTCGGGTAGTTCGACGGTTACCGTACCGTGATTGAGTTTGAATTTCAGCGGAGCGCTGGAACCGAGTAGCGTAACAGACTTAGGTTTAGCGCCCGCATATTCCTTCAGAGTGAACTGACGCCCTGGCCAGCGCGGCAGGATCGCGTAGAAGCTATCGCCTTTCGCGGTGAAAAAAGCGTCGATCGAAGCTTTGCCGTCCTGCGGCGCTGCGATCAGCTTCGCGAAATCGTAGCTGGCTTCGAACTCCTGGTTGTAGCTGACCTTGGGCTGTTCGCCGGCACTCCACTGCTTGGCCTGCGTCCAGGGATGCGTGGCATAGATCGCCTCACCGTTCACCTTCAACCACTCGCCGATTTCGAGCAGGCGTTCTTCCATGATTGGCGGAATCATGCCGTCAGCCCTGGGGCCGATGTCAAGCAGCAGATTGCCGCCGCGGCTGACGATGTCGACCAGCATCAATACCAGTTCACGGCCGGAGTGGTAGTGCTCGACTCGCTCGGCCCGATTGTAGCCGTAGCTGAAGCCCATGCCGCGGCTCTCTTCCCAGGTGTGGGCGCTTCCGGCCATTCCGGGTGTGTACTCGGTGGTCCAGTAGCCGCCGTGCTTGTGGCGCGTGTCGCTTCCCCATCGATCGTCAACCACAACTTCGTCCTTCACCCGAGATTCGTTGTAGAGCCAGGCCAGCAACTCGGGGCTGCGCCATTGCTCTGAGGTCATTTCCCACTCGCCATCGCTGAATATGATAGCCGGCTTGTAGCGCGTGACGACATCCTTGAACTGTGGCATCATGTGCTCGGCCACGTAGCGCGGTTTGTCGCTGAGGTAGAGCGGGTTGTACCACTCATAGAGCGAATAATAGAGGCCCATCTTCAGTCCCTTGGCACGAACTGCATCCGTGAGGTCGCCGACCAAATCGCGGTGCGGGCCTTCCTCAACTGAGTTCCACGGGCGTCCCCAGGTCTTGGAGGCCTCTTTGCTCGGCCAAAGCGCGAAGCCCTCATGGTGCTTGGAGGTCAGGGCGACGTACTTGGCGCCGGAGCGCTCGAAAACATCGGCCCAGTGCGCGGGGTCGAAGAGCTCTGCGTGGAACTGCGGAGCGAAGTTGGCGTAGGGGTAGTCGGCGCCATAAAGCTTCTTGTGCATCTCCCAACTTCCGGCGTCAACCGGTTGTGCGTTCGGCTTCTGCCCTTCCGTGATGGCGTGCCAGTACCACTCGGCATAGGCGAGTTTGCCAGGGATTACCGGTGCATAGGCGGGCACAGAGTAGACGCCCCAGTGAATGAAAATGCCGAACTTGGCATCGGTAAACCACGCCGGAATCGGACGGCGGTCGAGCGAATCCCAGCTAGCCTGATAGGTCTGCGCGCCTAACAAAGACGAGAACAGAAGTGAGATCAAGAACGGTGTTCTGGACATAATTGTTGCTTCAAGCTGGCTAGCGCCGCGGATGTTGCCATGTGGTGCCGCGCCGCGACAACAATTATAGCTCGCCGTGTATCAGCCTATTTTCCGGGAGTGGCGGGGTGATCCGGGTTCCATCAAGGAATCAACCTCGGATCGATCCCGTGCTTTCACTCATGTACCTTCGACCCGCGATCATTGTCAGAGCGGCACTGTCGATTTTCATCGAGCACTGTTCTGTGCCGGCGTGGATGCACGCTGGATGGTCTTCGATGCCATACCGCACGCCTTCCGGTATTTGTTCGACCTGCCTGAATCCAGGTAAGCTCTGGAAGCGCAGGCGAACTTCGATCGTCATCTGGGTTGACAGAATGAAACGAGTGCAGAGATCCCTATGATAAAAGCCAAAGGAAACGATGCCGGGTTGGAAAGAAACGGCTGCCCCCCGGGTGATCAGCGGGACCGGAATCCGCTGCCGAAACGTTGTGGTCCGCAAGAAGTTCGTGCGAGTCGGGACCACAACCGCTGTCCGGCAGTACTATCCTAAAGACTTGATGACGCGGCGAGATTTTGCACTCAGTTGCCTTGGCGTACACAGTCTCGGCGTTTTGCCGCTGCTTGGCCAAGGCGTGGCCACCCGTAGCGTGAAGGCACAGCCGAGGGGAAAACCATCGGGCATCCCCTTTCCTGCGCGCTTTGTGGATGTTGCGAGCGACGCCGGACTCACATTCCCCGTGATCTATGGCGGCGCGCAGAAGAAAGACTACATCCTCGAGACTGTCGGCTGCGGCTGCGCCTTTATCGACTACGACAATGACGGTTGGATGGACTTGTTCGTTCTAAACGGGACACTTATTACACAAGCGCCCGCCGGGCTTTCGAATCGTCTGTACAAGAACAATCGAGATGGCACTTTCACCGACGTGACCGAAAAGGCAGGTCTCCGCTGGACCGGATGGGCCTCGGCGGTGTGTACTGGAGACTACAACAACGACGGCTTCGAGGATCTGGTGGTCACCTATTGGGGTGGATTCATCCTCTACAAGAACAATGGCGATGGCACATTCACGGATGTGACGGCAGATTGCGGCTTCGTGCCAGACAAGACGCGTTGGTACTCGGGCTGCTCATTCACCGACTACGACCTCGATGGCCATCTGGATCTGTTTCTGGCGAGCTACCTGCATTTCGACTTCAAGAGCGTGCCCAAGCCTGGCGAAAGTTCGAACTGTAACTGGAAGGGAATACCGGTCAACTGCGGACCCCGCGGACTACCGCCGGGGACGCTGTCGCTGTATCGGAACAAAGGTAATGGTCAGTTCGACGACGTGTCCGCAGCCGCCGGAATTAAGAAGACGGACAGGGGATACGGAATGACGGTGGTGGCGGCGGATTTCGACCGTGATGGCTGGCCAGATATCTATGTGGCCTGCGATTCAACATCCAGCATGCTGTTCATAAACAACCACGACGGGACCTTTCGCGAAGAGGGGCTGGCGCGCGGTGTCGCCTTGAATGAGGACGGCATGGAACAGGCGGGGATGGGAGTCGGTGTGGGCGATTCCCATCTCAGTGGGAGCTTGGACATCTTCAAGACGCATTTCGCCGACGACACGAATATCCTGTATCGCAACGACGGCAAAGGGAATTTCGAGGACGTCACGGCGGGTTCCGGACTGGGCGTGGAGACGCGGTTTATCGGATGGGGCGCGGGAATTGTCGATTTGGATAACGACGGCTTGCCAGATCTGTTTCTGGTGACGGGCAGCGTGTATCCGGAATTAGAAGCAAAGTTGCCGAACTATCCCGCCAAGACGCCGCGCGTCGTCTTTCGCAATATTGGCGGCGGTCGGTTCGAAGAACTGATCGAGGACGCCGGGCCAGGCGTCGCCGCGCCACACATGAGCCGCGGGTGCGCTTTCGGCGACTTCGATAATGACGGCGATGTGGATATTCTCATCGTGAACATGAACGAGCCGCCGTCATTGCTGCGCAATGACCAGACCGAAAGCCGGACGTGGCTCAAGGTGAAACTGGTTGGAACACGATCTAACCGGAGCGCGATAGGGGCGGAAGTCCTTTGCCGTTACGGCGACCGGCGGCAGCTCCAGACCGTGTTGAGCCAATCGAGCTTCTTTTCCGCCAACGACCCTCGCCTACATTTTGGTTTAGGGACGGCGAAGTCCGTGGACCTCGATGTCCGATGGCCTTCCGGTCTGAAGCAGTCCTTTCGAGGGGTGGTGACGAACCGCATCATTACCTTGACTGAAGGCAACTCCTCACCCGTCGAATGGACCAATAAGGCGCTGGTGCCCGCAGCCAAGCGCAGCGCCCCGTAAGGCAGGGCGCGCAATCGCCGGTGTGACGGCGCTTGCCTGTGCAGGATACTCAGAACTTGAGCTTCATCGAGAACTGAATCTCGCGCGAGACGTTTTGAACGCCCGTTATCAGCCCAAAGTTTGGATTTCCCAAAACGTTGTTCGGCTGTCCCAACATGACGGAGTTCGTGATGTTGAAAAAGTCGCAGCGGAACTGAAGGTTGGCTTTCTCCATAATGGGGAAAATTCGAGAGATCGAGACGTCCAGATTCTTGAAGTCCGGATTTCTTAGACTATTGCGACCTAAGTCACCCCAAGCTCCTACCTGGGTTGCGGTTGCCACTTGCGGACTAGCGAAGGCTGCGGGATTCAGCCACTGAAGGCCGCCGCCTGGCTGATAGGGGTTGGAAAGCACCAGGTTCGCTCGGGTAGTGCCATTCTCCGTTCCTTCCGTATCGCCATTGGCCATCGTTACATCGAACGGCGTGCCAGAGTGCATGCTGAGAATGCCGCTGACTTGCCAGTTACCGATAAGATAATCGGCAAACTTGTTGTTCGTGCTGAACGATTTGCCCTTGCCAACCGGTATGTCGTAGACGAAGCTGCCCGAAAAGATGTTGGGCAGATCAAATCCCGAGACGCTGCGATCGGCCTTGGTGTTGTAAGGGTCTTGCGTCTCACAGCCTTCCGCGCCAAAAGAACCGGAACAGCCTCGGTCGATCGACTTCGACCGCGTGTAGGAAATGATGTAAGAGAGGCCGCGACTGGCGCGCTGTTGCAGCCGGAACTGGAATGCGTTGTAGCTGCTTACGCCGACGCTTTTATCGTAGAACGTCACCGGAATATACGGATACGGCTGGCGTTGCACCTCAGTCGAAGTAGTTCCGTTCGTCGGATCCGTGTTGGCGATGGTGCCTTCATTCAACTGGCCGTCGTGGGCTCCGACATACGCAAGAGAAAGGATGATATTGCTGCCTAATCCCTGCTCAATGGCGAAATCCCACTGGTCCGAATAGGGCATTTTATATTTGCCTGGATCGACGTACCAATCTTCAAAACCGGAACTCAGGAAAGGCGTTGGTGCGGGATAAACGACGCTCCCCGAGGTCAGATTGAAAGGATTACCGATCGAGGCTTTGATTCCGCCCGGATGATTCAGGTTATTGACGAGGAGTTGGCCTACGTCGGGCCAGGTTCCTTCATAGTTTTGAGCCAACTGGATGATTGCGTTCCAATTGTCATAATAGCGGCCGTAGCCAGCGCGGATCGCGGTTTTGTCCGTTAAGCGATAAGCCAAACCGAGACGCGGCTGCCAGTCGCTATGGTCGTTTGAGTAGATGGACCCATTGCTGTGGCTGGTAACCACCACATGGGGCGGCAACTGTCCAGTGCCAATCCCGCCGCCATATTGAGCGGTTGGGATGCAGGGGAAGCCTTGTGTGGCCGTGCAGGGGCCAGGGACGTTTGCGAGCACAAATGTCCCGTTGTTGAAGTTGATGTCTCCGACGTAAGCGTCGGGCGCCGGCGTCTGGCCGTAGATGGGCCACAGCGTGACATCCCAGCGCAGACCGATGTTCATTGTCAGCCGGGAATTGATTTTGAACTGATCCTGGAAATATGCGCCGTTGACCCAGCCACCGTGCTCCGTTTCGAGCACGTTCCGCCGGCCTGCATTATCGGGAAGGCCGAGCAGGAACGAAGCGAATGAATCGCCGCCGGTTCCGGTGGGACCTTGCGTCGGCACGATGGAGAATCCGTCATCTGTGTTGTAGATAGGGGAAAGCGTATTATTGGTGGCAAAATTCGCACCCATCTTCAGCGTGTGCCGGCCAATGATCTTGGTAAAGCTGCCGCCGAACGTCCAATCGTCGGCATAACGAGTATTCTGTGCGCTCTGTCCCGAGCCCCCGAGGTATCCCGACGCGCCCATGCCGGGAACATACACGGCCGATGAGCCCTGGAAGTTGCCGAGGAAGTTGGGAGAGGCGCCCAATGTGACCAATTGCTGTCCGAGCGTACCCACACCCAGCGGCCTGTTGCCGGTATCGGCATCACCCAGATTGCGGCCGAAAAATCCCTCCAGCACGGCGGTTGGGCCGAAGACATGCACCTCGTGGATTGCGCCATTCGAACCGTAGTCATTTGCGAAACTTGTGGCGCCCGCATACCCGTCAGAGGACGTTTGCGGCTCAAAATACTGAGACACGCGCGCAAAAATGGTGTCATGTTCGCCCAAGGTCTGGTCCACACGGACTGAGTAAGTATCCTGCTGCAGTTTCGTGGGAGAGCTGTCAATATAGTTATTCCCGCTACGCACATACGGACCGGTGGGATAGTTCACTGCGGCGTAGGCGGCCGCGATGGGGTTGATTCGAGTCGACGGGATGGTGTTATTGGGGAAAGGCGCGCCGGTGGTCGGGTCGTAGATTGTGGCGAATCCCTGGAAGTTGCCAGCGACTTGTGCCGTCGTCGGAGCGAGACCGGTGCTTTGGGACGCTACGTTTTGACGATAGCCCTCGTAGGCGCCGAAGAAGAAGGTTTTGTTGCGGCCGTTATACAGCTTGGGGAAGATCACCGGGCCGCCGACGGCAACACCAAACTGATTCTGCTTTAGAGCATTGCGCGGCGCGCCCAGTGAGTTGGCAAAGAAGCCATTCGCGTCCAGGTCGTTATTCCGTAAGAACTCCCAGACCGTGAGGTGGAAGGAGTTGGTTCCCGATTTTGTGACGACATTGACAATCCCGCCCGGCGCCTGCCCCCATTCCGCCAAGTCGTTGTGCGACTGAACTTTGAATTCCTGCACGGCGTCTACGATGGGCTGAACGTTGTAGTTGCCGATGAAAGACCCCAGGTCAACAACGCCGTCTAACAGAAACATATTGCTGCGGTTGCGCTGACCATTGAGGGCGGGGTAAGCGAACGAGCCGATGGCGTTACCGGCGAAGCCGCCGCCGCCCCCACTATTCTGCGCCACGCTGATCGGACTGGCGCCAGGGGTCAGGGAAAGCAACTGCGTAAAGTTGCGCCCATTCAACGGCAGATCCTGCACCGCTTGCTCGTTGATGACGGTTCCGAGTTCGGAGGTGGAGGACTCAATGGCCACAGCGCTCGCTTCCACTTCGATCGTCTGCTGCGTCACACCCACCTTCAGCTTGAAGTCATACGTGGCCGTCTGGTTCACCTGCATGACGATCCCGGCTTCTTCCAGCGTGTTGAACCCATCCTTCACCACCTTTACGCTATAGGCCGCCGGCATTACATTTACGAAGTTATAGATGCCTGCGGAGTTCGACTGAGTCGTGATAGACTGTCCGGTTGCGCTGTTGGACAGCGTGATGGTCGCCCCGGGAATAACTGCGCCCGATGTGTCGGTCACGGTGCCGTTAATCGCCGCCGCCGCCTGCTGCGCGGAGAGGGTTACGGGCTTGGCCAGGAACAACAGGCAGAGAGCGATGCCTACATGAAAGGCGTTGTTGAGATTTCGATGGGAGCGACGTTGCATAGGTTTAACTTGAACCTCTTTTGTTGCCAAACGCTGGCTACATGGTCGGTGTATACATTTTCCGCACAAATTGACGGCTAAGTACTCCGCCGGATTCCTTTGAGGAAGCACGGTGGAAAGAAGCATTTTGCGAGAAACGTGGTCGCTATACGAAGTTCTCAGCGAAGCAAGCGCCACGGTACTGCCATAGCTACCTCCTTTGCGAAGTCGTAACCGATTATGTGTTCCAGCTAATATGTCATTCTTTTTGCCTGGTGTCAATCAAAAATTAGTAGATTTCTATTATTCCTGGGCCGGATGGTTCAGCCCCGTAAACGGTTACGTAAACGTTTAAGTTGGTTATTTGGGATGCCGGTGCGGAAGTGCTTATTTTGCAGATAGATTGGCGAACGGGCGGCGTGAGGCGCCATTGCGCGAGCTGGACTCCCTCACGACGAGGTGAGGCTGGAGGAGGACCGTTCGGGTTCCGCGCGAGCGCTTTTCAATCAGATGTAACAAGAGTTGCGCGGCGCTTTGCCCCACTTGCGAGCTATTTTGGTCCACGGTGCTGAGCGGAACCCGCAACTGGTCTGAGTAGTGCACATTTCCGACGCCAACCACGGCTATATCTTGCGGGACTTTCAAACCCGCTTCCAAAATGGCCTTGACGGCGCCGGCAGCCACCGGGTCATTAAAGCAGAATACTCCGTCAGGCTTTTGTTTGAGGGTCAGTAACCTGCGCATGGCTTGGTAGCCGCCGTCATCTTCGGAACCGCCCTTGAGCACACACGCTGGGGGGGCCGAAAGACCGTGCTGCGCCAGGGCCTTTCGGTAGCCCTCCAGCCGTCCGAGAGCTGTGCTGACTTTGGGTCCGCCGATGTGTGCGATGTGTCGGCAGCCGCAGGAAATGAGATGCTCGGTCGCCATCCGGCCGACCTTTTCGTCGTCCACGCCGACGTAGTTTGCCTTTAGCCCCATGATCTTACGATCTATAAGTACGTACGGCACCTTACATTCCTCTATAGCTTGGAACAGCTCTGGGCAGGCGACGTCCGGTTGGGCGGAGGCCAGGACAAGGCCGTCCACGCGCCGGGCCAGTAGCAGCTTCACTTCTTCGCATTCCAAGGTTGGGTTCTCCTCAGAGATGGAAATCACTACTTGATATCCAAAAGGGCGTACCCTTATGGAAAGCCCGCGAGCCACCTCTGCGAAGAACGAATACATCAAATCGGGAACGACTAACCCGATGGTATGCGTACGGCCACTAACCAGGCTCCGTGCAATCCAGTTGGGCTGGTAGTTCAGCTCTTGCGCACGCTTTAGGATGCGCTTCTTGGTTGCGGTGCTAATGTCGCTTTGGTCTCGCAGCGCCTTGGAGACCGTGACCACGGAGACATTGAGATCACGGGCGACATCTTTCATGCGAACAGGCATCGCGACTCGTTTGAACAAACCTTAACACAAGTTGGCGAAAAGTTTCAGCGAATATCGCGCTGGCCCAGCTCTACACGGGCTGCTGCGGGGCGGGGGTAATCTTTGAACCCAAAGCGTATTCCCCCCGGAGTTGATTTGCCGGAATGACCAGCTGCCCACGAATTCAACGAGCCAGAGTAATATGCCTTACTTGTAATTCGGCGGGATCGGCAATGTGTCCTCCGATTGCGGACATAAAGTGATCCACACGAGTAGCCAGAGAGAGCGCGCTCCCGCATGGCGGAAAAAAAGTTTCACTTGGGGTGTCGCGTCGCGGCAATGATATCGAGCGCTTTTTGAATGTCGACATCGTGCGGCTTGAGCGACTTGGCGATCTGGAGATCCTTTTCTCCGTTGTCGATGTCGCCAGACTTGCACTCAATCAAGCCCAGATCTTTGTGGAGATCCGCTTTCGACTGACAATCTCCACACTGATTCAAAGCCTCGTGAAATTGGGAAACCGCCTGCGAATAGTCGCCTCGTTTTGCGGAGGCTAGAGCGAAGTTTCCTAAGGTGTCCGCCTCCGTCAACAGCTGCTTTTGCTGCTGTAGGGCGACCAACCGGTCACGGTATTCCTTCGCTTTGGCCGGACTCGTATTTAAGAGCGCTCGCGACAGGTTGTAGAGAACTTCCGTACCGCTAGGATCGATCTCGACAGCCTTCTTCCAAGCCTCGATCGCCTCATCTGTCTTATTGAGTTTCTGGTAGCTTTGCCCCAGCAGGAACAAAGCGTCAGCATTCCGGGGCTGCAGAGCGATCAACTTTTCGAGCGCATTCACAGCTTCTTCATAGTGAGTTAATTTGCTCTCGTTCAAGCCGAGAAAATAAAGTGCCGCCGGGTAGGACGGCGCCAGCTGGCAGGCACTCTTCAACTCAGCCACAGCCTCATCAAAGTGGCGCAAATCGTAGTAGGCGCGGCCCAGGTTATAATGTGGTGCCGCACTGCCCGGGGCTAACTGGACAGCTCTTCGGAACTCTTCGAGCGCTCGGTCACTGCGATAGTTATCTGCGAGCGCGATGCCGAGGTTCAAATGAGCCTCTGAAGAGTTGGGCTGCAAGTCGGCAGCACGTTGTAAGATCGCCACGCTGTCGGCTCCACGATCGAGTTTCTTCTGAAGCATGCCGAGCGCTGTGAGGGCTTTTGCATTTTTCGGATCGATATCGAGGGTCTTTTCGAGATCGCGTGCCGCGTCCGCGAACCGGGACTGACTCGCCTCAATCAAGCCGAGATTCAAGAACGCCTCCGGCAGCCGTGGGTTATTTTCGGCCGCCTTGTGAAACAACACTTCGGCGTCGTGAAGACGGCCCATGCCACCGTACAGTACGCCAAGGTTGCTCTGGGCATCGGCAAACTGTGGATCTTCTTCAATGGCCTTTTTGAAGTGTTTCTCCGCTGCGGCGGTTTTGCCCTCGGCCGCATCGAGCAGGCCCAGCTGGTTTTGCGCCAACGTGAGTTTCGGATCGAGTGAGACGGCCTTCTCGAGGGCCTCTCGCTGCCCGGATTTATTACGCATTTCATCCAGAGCGATCGAAAGATTGAACCAGGTTTTCGCATCGTTGGGATCGTGCTCCAATGCCTCGCGGTATTTTGCCGCCGCCTGCGCCGCATCTCCCTTTAGCAGAAGCTGGTTCGCGCCGCCGCCGGCTGCTTGGGCCATGCTTTCTTCCACGCCCCGCTGCTTCGAGTTGCGGAAGATCTCGAGCTCTTTTTGGGACTCCTCGGTCCTTTGCAAGGCCTTCAGGACATTGGCCAGCTGAAAGTGCGTCTCCTCCGAATCGGGCCGCAGTTCCAGCGCCTTCCGCAGGTGAGGAAGGGCCTCCTGCGGCTTTTCTTCGCGCGCCAGCACAAAGCCTAACTGGTACTGCACACCGTATTCGGCGGACCCCTTTCGTGACGCTTGGGTGAGTTCTCGCTCAGCCTCACCGTATCGGCCAAGACCACGGTATGCGCTCCCGAGGATATAGTGCCCTTCCCAATCCGCCGGCTTCCGCTTCACATAGTCACTGGCCTCCGCGAGCGCTTCTTGATAGTTGGCAGATTCGGCGTAGGCTTTTGCGAGCGCCAGGCGGGTCACGTCGTTGTCCGGCTCCAGCTTCAGCGCCGCCGCATATTCATCGGCAGCTTCTTGAAACCGTTTATCGCCGGCGTAGATTGTTCCGAGGTTGAAGTGAGCGTTCGCCAGACTCGGGGCGTCCTGGACCACGTTTTTGAGAATGTCGATCGCTCGTTCGGAGTCCTTGTTTTGCGCATACGCGACAGCTAGCTCAATCTTAATGTCGGGATCGGACGGAGAAAGCCGGGCTGCTACCGTCCACCTCTCGATGGCGGCAGCAAACCGGCGTTGGGCGGCATAGGCCTGCGCTAAATGATCGAGCAAATAGGCCGACTGGGAGTCAATGGCGAGCGCGGCTTCCAGTTGAGATTCGGCCTCGTCCAACTGGCCCGACCCCTGCAACGCGACTCCCAGTGCTCCGTGCGCCGGTGCATCGGATGGCTTCAGTTTCACGGCCACTCGCAAAGCGGACACCGCTCGCCCCGGCTCGTTGGATTGCAAAAGGGCAAGGCCAAGATTGAAGTGACTGGGAAACGACGCCGGGTCTAACCTGGCGGCTTCCGTGAAGGCTGACACCGCGCAGGCTGGTTGGCGGTGCTCCGCGAACCAACCGCCTAATGCGTTGTAGACATCCGCAGAGGGCTTTGCCTTAATCTGGCGATCGAGATCAGGCGGACGGATGCATTGGGCAGCAAAACCAGATTGCGCAAAAATGGGCGTAAGGAGAAATAGCGAAGATCTAAGCCACATTCAATTTGAAACCCGAGCGAGGAGACTCCGCATGAATGTGTCTCCGGGAAACAGCCCGACATACTCTTCCATGGCGTGTCTAGCCTCAGTGTAATGTTTCAGCTTGATGTATTCAAGAATCAGGTGCTTCCGCGATTCGGCCCGATACGGATCGATATCGATTCCCGTCAAGAAAGCGGGTATGGCCTCGTCGTCGCGGCCGAGATTGGCCAGCGCTATGCCCATATCCTCATATACGGCCGCTTCGCCTAAGCGGACGCCCGTTGCAAGATGAACCAAGGCCTCTTCGTTCCTGCCCTCGGCGAGAGCCTGGTGTGCCAGGGCTGCCTGGACATACGGATTGTCACCTTCGGAATGGCCCAACTTATCCAGCAGGGCAAGATACCTGCTTTGGTACTCCGGCGACTGGCCAGCCAAGTCGTTATACGCGCGCAACAAAGCGATGTCGGAAAGTTGGCTTGACTTCCCTTCGGGCTGGTTGACAATTGGGTTGACGATTAGAAGATCGCTCGCGGCAGTCGGCTTCCAAGGCGGCAGCGGTTGGTCAGGGCGCGCGGGAATGCGGTGATTAGTCAACGCGGAGTGCGAAATTACAGCAACGTTGCGCTTGGGCATATGGCACTCAACGCAATTATCCGCGCGGCTCTGGCGCACGGCCACGGATAGTCTACAACTCCGCTCGGTATGGCAGGTGAGACACTTCGCTTTGAAGTATGTTGAGGCCTCGGCTTCGCGCGGTTGGACGTGGGGGTCGTGACAGGTGAGACAACTCAGTTTGCCGCCGCTTCGAGTAAAACAGCGGCTC
>Ga0208691_1000311_pt1 | contig 17628 bp, 17 predicted proteins | sample June2015DPH_20_1_FD_184719 | JGI IMG/M metagenome (GOLD analysis project Ga0208691, IMG submission 184719) | Peatland microbial communities from SPRUCE experiment site at the Marcell Experimental Forest, Minnesota, USA - June2015DPH_20_10... | ecosystem: Environmental > Terrestrial > Soil >... | reverse complement strand
GCACCACGAACGTGGCCAAAAATCTCCGCCTCCATCAGCTCCTTTGGGACGGCCGACATGTTCACCGCGACAAAGGGGCGCCGGCTACGGTTGCTTCGCGCGTGGATGGCGCGTGCCACCAGCTCCTTGCCCGTTCCGGTTTCACCCGTGACGAGTACGGGGGCGCTCGATCGAGCGACTAGGTCGATGGTGGTGCGAAGGGCGGTCATGGCGGGACCGGAGCCGACGAGATCGAAGCCTCCGACCGGTGAGGGAGGGCGAGAAGGTCTCGCAGACTTGGTGCGGTGGCGCCGCGTCTCCAGCGCATCGCGTACGATCCGCTGCAGCCCGTTCGAGTCGCAAGGCTTTACGACATACTGGAAGGCGCCGCGTTTGATGGCGTCGACTGCATGGGGGACGGCACCGGCCGCGGTGATGAGGACAACGGGCAGCGCCGGGTGGGTCTGCTTGACCCGATCGAGCGGATCGAGCCCGCTCAAACCTTGCATGATCACGTCGGAAACGCACACATCGACGCGACGGCTGTCGAGGCAGGCCATGGCGGAAGCGGCGTCCGAAGCGAGTTCGCAAGCGTGCCCGTGCCCGTCGCTGGAGAGGAGGCTGTCGAGTAACAAGCGAGTGTCGCGGTCGTCGTCGACGATGAGCACGCGGGATTGCATGACCCTCCGAATGTAGTCACTTTCACCTCACTCCTGCTGCTCCGCATCGCGCAGGTCGTTCACGACTACGGAGACGTCTGTCAGGTGGTCACCGAGCTGGCGGTCGAGGAGCAGGCGCCGATCTCGGGCGAAGAGTTTCGGACGCTCAATCTCTGTCTTGACGATGCCATTGCGGGGGCGGTGACAGAGTACGCGCGTCAACGCGAGCAAACGATCGCGGATCAGGGGACTGAACAGCTAGGCGTCCTCGCCCACGAGCTGCGCAACGTGATCAACACGGCGATGCTTTCGTTTGAGGCTATCAAGAGCGGCCGCGTTGCCCTGGGCGGCAGCACGAGCCTCCTACACGGCCGTAGCCTGATGCGTCTACGTGATCTCGTCGATGGCTCACTCGCGGCCGTGCGTCTAGATGCTGGGACCGTTCGTCTCGAACGTATCTCCGTTGCGGACTTCATCGGAGAGATCGAGATCGGCGCGGCGTTGCAGGCGCAGGCTCTCGGTGTCCACCTTATGGTGACGTCCGTCGATCCTACGGTGACCGTCGAGGGCGATCGACAGACCCTCGCCGCGCTCATTTCGAATCTGCTTCAGAATGCTTTCAAGTTCACGCGCGACCACGGCGACGTTGCCCTGACGGCTCGTGCGACCGCCGACCGCGTTCTCTTCGAGGTTGAGGACGAATGCGGCGGCCTCCCGCCCGGAAAGACCGACGATCTGTTCCGCCCGTTCGAACAGCGAGGCTCCGATCGCAGTGGAGTGGGGCTTGGCCTCTCCATTTGTTTCAAGGCCGCCAAGGCGAACGGCGGCGAGATCCGCGTTCGCGACCTCCCCGGCAAGGGATGCGTCTTCACCCTTGATCTCCCAAGGAAACCGCCGCCTCCGTTGTCGGCAGTTGGTGGTGGAGCGAAGCGGACGGCAGGCTCTGGGGTCGCTGGCGCCGACGCGCGATCCACCGGGACGAGGAAGAAGGCCCGCGGTCGCTGAATGGCCTGCCGAAGGTCCGGGTTATAGTGTCCCGGTCCATCAGCCCCTTAACCTAGGGACAGCCGACGGGACTTTTACTCCCAGGCTTTCGCCGATCCGATCGTTCTTCACGGCGCCGGGTATAACTACGATGGTAACGGGTTGATTCCATTGGCAAGTCTCTCACTTGCCAGAACGACAGCTACTTCGCCGCACTTGCAGTGTAAGCCGTTCACCAACGACGTCCGGGACGGGATTGAGCTGGGAACGGCTTCGTGACAGGCGACCGCCTGGCGCGGACCTCGGCGGGTGGCTCAGCGGACGAGAGCGCGCGTGGCAGCGGGCATGGGCAACGCGTCCGGATGGCCGACGTAGCGACAGACTCTTCGGGGTGCGCCGATCCGCTGCCAGTGCAGCATGCGCTGCTCGCCGTCGCGCAGTCCTAGATACACGGCGATCGCGAGACTCGGAGCGCGTCTTCGGGAGCGTGGAGTGAGCATCGAGTCGACGACGAACGCGTTCGAAGGGGAGCCGCAACTGAGCCTCGTGTCCGGCAGAAGGCCGCAGGCGGTCCTTCAGGAAGGCGATCACTCGGTCGAGCGCCTCGCGGGTCGGGTGCCCGGGCCGATCGACGAGGTGCATGGTCAGGACCGAGTGCGACTTCGGATCGATGCCGGCGGCGTTGCCCGGCGACGAATCGATCTCGATCGCGATGAACGCGTCGCCCAGCTCGCGTCGCAGCTTCGCGAAGCGTTCCGCCGGGACGCCGTTGTCGCTCGTGAAGCGGAGCCCCATCACGCAAAGCCCGTCGCGTGTGCGCGTGCGCTGCTTGATGCGCGCAAGGTCCGCAGCATCGACGCTGACTGCCGCGCGCTTGCGCGCCGAGATGGGCGCAGGCAGGCCCGGCTGGCTCATCACGGGGGCGAGGACTGACGGGTCGACGGCCATCGCAAGCGCGTAGCTGCCCGTGAAGCACATGCCTACCGCCCCCACGCCCGGGCCACCGCACTCGGCGCGCGCTCGCGTGGCGAGCGCGCGCAGCCACGAAATGATGCGCGGCGCGCGATCGGCCAACAGCGTGAACTCGCGCGCCACGCAAACCTCGGCTATCGCACGCATCACGGCGCCCGTCGTGAACGGCCGACCCGGTCGGCCGAAGAGAGAGGGCATGTAAACGGTGAAGCCGGCGTCGACGAGCCGCTGGCCGAACTGCGTGACGAGCGGATGCAGCCCGGGCATCTCGTGAATGACGACGACGGCCGGACCCGAGCGCGATAGACCTCACGCGTCGTGCCGTCGTGCTGAAGGTTCACGACCTCGAATCCGGGGACCTGGTCAGTCATGCGGCGCGCAATCTACCGCTGGAGACGCCGCAGTTCGAGAGCCTCGTGGCTTTCTCGCTCATCGCGGGCCTGATTGAGCGTATCGACAAGCGGCCCGGAGCTGGCAAAATCGAAGCCTCCCGTCGCTCCGCCGAGACACATCGAGTCCTTCCGCAGGGTCGACCGGGTCGCGCCCGGCGAGTGGACTGTTCGCTGGACTGCCCCCCTACTCCGGGGTCGCATCCTGCGACGTACCGTTCTTCTCGCCGACCCCAGAGTCTCGCTGACCAAAGCGCCGCTTTGGAGGGCTGCAGCGATGAGTCACGGCCGTTTCGAGATGTGCGTCGTCGCAGGGAAGGTGCAGAACGGACGGGCAGCGACAGGCCGCTTCGTGAATCTACCAGGCTCCCGGCAATCCCTATCAGGGATGCTCGACCAGCTCCCGGCGCGCCGCCTCGGCTTCGAAGCCGCTTATGGGCACCGTGGCGAGGCCGTCAGCTACTCGTGGGGGAGCCACGTCCGACCGAGCGCCGCGCGGACGATGGTTACCGCGTACGCGTGGTCGACATCCACCGGCGTCGTAAAGGACAGCCCGCGCCGCCAGCTCGCGGGAGCTTCCGGATGAACGCCGATAAGGATTACCCAGCCACGTCCGGACGTCCCTTCGACGATGGCCGGCGTCCCGTCAGGGTACTTGCCGATCACCGCGCCCCAGCCTCCAAGCTGCGGGCCGTCCTCCCAGTACTGCTCGAGCGTCGGTGTCCCAGGGCCGGCGATCACCACGGCAGCCTTGTGAACGCGGTAAATCGGCGTAAAACCCGAACTGCACGTCCGCGAGGTCGAGGCTCGCATGGTGGGTGGAGCGTCCCGCGAGGAATGCGCCCGCACAGATGCCCAAGTAGCCGAGACCGCTCTGGACCGCGTCGTGGATGCGCATGATGGCGCTGGGCTCGACGTTCCTGCCGATCTTCAAGAAGTTCCCGCCGGGAACGATGAGCAGCTGGTACGACCGGAGCTCGGGCTCGGTCATGGCATTCAGCTGCGAGGTGCTCACGAGGGAGTAGCCGAGGTGGATCTCCCTCAGGATCGTCTCGACGGTTGCAACGTCTTCTGCCGATGTACCGGCTCCAGCGAAGAGCAGGATGGGCGCGTCGCTCGGGGGATTCAGGGCCGCGCCGCGGTTTTCGCAACCAGGAAGGGCGGCGACGCTAGTAGCTAGCCCCCCACCCGGCGGGGCGCCGGACACGCGATGCGGGAAACGGGCGGCGAGCGTTGTGGCATGCTGGGGGGCGCGTCGGCACAGAGGTCGGGTTTTCTATGGTGTTACGAGCCCGTTAGCTACGTTGCAGTGCGATTTCGGCGTTGAGGTGACGCGTGGCTTCGAAAGTGCAGGCGAGGTCTACGCAACCGAAACGCCTGCCGGCGAAGCCGCCATTGCCGTCCACCGCGGCCCCTACAACCGCATGAGCGAAGCGTACGACGCGATCGAAAAATGGATGGCGGCGAATGGGAGGGAGTCCGCCGGCAACACATGGGAGATCTATGGAGACCCGACGCCAGATCCGTCCGAGACCGAAACCACGGTCGTGCATCTCCTGAAGTAGTGACGTCTCGCTGCGCCGCGATCTACTGCGGGTGAGCTGCGACGAGCAGAGGTGCTAGAAGCAGCGCCCCCGACGTCGCATCGTGCGCGTGTACTCGGACCGCGTACGAGCGAGCGGTTCAGCGTTGGCCGTATCAGGTTCTCACAGCCGGCTTCTGCCGCCGCCTGCGCCGCCGCTCGCACCACGCGTGACTGGTTGATTGCTTCGCCCGTGGATGATGCTTCCCCACATGCGACACGAACGGCGCGGAGCGAACAAATAGAGGGATGTGCCGAACCGAACCCGAAGGGCAAAGCCCTCTTCGCTCTCATGGTTTGCCGTGCCGGGCGGCTTGGGTAAGCAGGACTCGGGAGAGCCCGGCTCCAAGGCTAGACGGCTCCGGTTCACCGTCAAGGCCCTGTCGGTCGACACGCGCGTTGCCGGCGAGCAGCGCGTCGACCGCCTCAGTCGATCCTGCCGATACGGCGAGGTGCAGCGGGGTCTCTCCGTCGTCGTCTGAGACATCGGGGTTGAGCCCGTTCGCCAGTAGCGCCGGGATCGCAGCGATGTGGTGGGTCCGCACGGCCCAGCACACGTGCCGGTGGTCGCCGCGCCCCCAGCGCGCCGTGCCGGTCGGGCGAGCACCCCGCACGCACGCGCCGATCAGGCGATCCGCGTCGCTCGCCTCGGTGTCATGTGCGCCGCGGCTACGGAACAGCGCCGCGGCATCGTCGCGGGCGACGCGCACCGCGATTGCGAGCGGCGTGTGCCCCTCGATGTCGCGCGTGGCGATCGACGCGCCGCCGTCGAGCAGCACTTCGAGCATGGGCACGCTGCGCCCGAGCAACAGTACCGCGTGCAGCGCGCCGCCGCGCCGGCCCCATCGCCGGCCGGCATGATCCACCCACGCGCCGTGCGCGCGAGCAGGATCCGAGCGGTCTCGCGATCGTCACGCTCGACCGCGATCTCGAGCGCCTCGCGCAGCTCCCACAGCTGCGCCGTCTTCAGCGCCTCATGCACCGACGCGCCGCGCGCACCGCGACGTGCAGCGACGGTACGTGCTGATGCTTCATCCGCGCCCGCCCGTTTCGATCATTGCGGCCGTAGCTGAGGTATCTCCCCGGCGGGAATGAGGAGGGCGATGCTTCTGGGCTGTCTGTGAAGACGGCGAATCAGTCCGCGTCGTTCCAGTTCCACGACCATGCGATGAACGGAAGGGGGGGTGACGCCAAAGTAGCGCTGCATGTCGGCCTCGGCGGGAGGTCGACGGTGCAGCAGGACGTACGTATGAATGAACGCGAGATACTGGCCCTGCTTGTCCGTGAAACCGGCTTGGGGGAAACGATCGACATGGGGGCGGTCTCCGGATCCGAGGCTCCGCGGCGAACCATCACGCGCATACACTATCGCGTCACGCTGTCGTCGGAGAAACGGGGTCTACACCTCGCGCGGTTCCACGGATCGCGAGGAAGGCCAGCGATTCACGCCGCCATCACGAAAGACCGCTTCCGGTCTGATGGGGCAACGTCGGCCAGCTCGCTCGGCTTCGGCGTGTGGCGTTACCCCGTGGCTTCTGCCGCGCTCGAACTGCGCGCGTCGTAGGGGGACTCACGCTCGTCGTAGGGGGAGCCGTTTTTTACTGGGCCGCTGCCCGCCGCGTGGCCGGCAATGATGCATGGACCCTGCGGAGAGCGCGATTGTGCGGCGCGCTGATCGTTGGGTTCGGGCTGCTGACGCTGGGACTCAGTATTCGGGGGACGTGAATGCACGCCGACAGGCGACTGCAAGAGACCGCGATCTGACTCCGCGCACGAGCCGGCGGCTCGTCAGCCCGCGGTGCCGATCGAAATGCGCGCTGGGCGCAATTTTCGCCCTTTGCGACCCGTCGGCCATCGTTATCCACGGAGGCTGCCTTGACCGTATCGAGCGGAGACTTCAACGTGGCATGAGCGATGCGAAGGCGGTCTCCGCGCGAAGTGCATGCTCATCGACAGGAAAGCTCAATGCGATACGGGCAGTTGAAAATTGGAATGGTCTTCGCGCTGGCGCTTGGGCCGATTGCATGCGGCAGTAGTGCGGGCACGCCGCCGTCTGGCGGGGCCCCGGGCGATGGGTCGAGCGGCTCGGAAGTGGCCGTGCATTCCGGCGCAGGGACCGTACCCGCCGGATCCTCGTCCTCGAGCAGCAGCGGCACGTCGACCGGCAGCTCGTCGGGCGGCTCAACGCCTCCGGGCGGCGGCCAGCCCCCGCCATCGTCGGTCGCCTCGGGGAGCAGCAGCGACGCCTCCGCAGGCAGCCTTAGCAATGACGGCGGTGGGTCGTCTCAGAGCGGCGATGGCGGTAGCGGCGATGGCGACACGGTCGGCAGCGGATCGACGAGCGGTGACTCGTCAGCCGGCGGCGGCGATGGCGGCCAGCTGAATCAGAGCGCGCTTCCTGCCATCACCATCCATATGGCCGGCGATTCGACAATGAGCGACTACACGGCCGCGACGACCCAGGAGGGTTGGGGTCAAGAGTTCGGGCAATACTTCATCAGCACGGTGACCATCGACAACCAGGCGCAGCCTGGCGCGAACATCCAAACCTTCTACGCGGGCAAGTGGAAGACCCTGATCGCCAACGTCAAGGCTGGAGACTACGTGATGGCGGCGTTCGGCATCAACGACAGCGGCACCACGCACGGTCCAGTCTCCGTCCCGGATTTCACAACCGAGATGGGCGTCATGGCCAGCGAAGTGGCCGCCAAGAATGCGACGTTCATTCCGACCACCTCTTCGCCGCTTCAAGTATGGGTCAATGGCGTGGAGACCAACACGCGTTTGCAGCCCTACGTCGACGCGACGATCGCGTTTGGAATGACGAAGGGGCTGCCGGTCGACGACCTGAACGCGCTCGGCGTCGCGTACTACAACATGGTCGGTCAAACGGCCGCGGCCGCGCTCACCTTCAACGGTGACAAGGCCCACTTCGACAAGGCCGGCGCGACCGAGATGGCTTCGCTTGCGTCGCAGGCTTTGGCGAAAGCCAATAGCCCTCTGGCCGCGTACTTGAGGTGATCGCGCGGATGGGCTCGGCGGCAGAGGCGCCATTTCGAGGTCGAAGTCTGCTCGGTCGGATCGCGCGCTGGTGCGACGGACGACATCGACGCCAACCCGGGCGCTCCGGGGCCGACAACGTCGCTGCCAAATGGGCCGACGCGTTTCCCGTCCGAGTGGCCATCCATGACCTGCTCGATGCCGTAAACTAGATATCGCGACGACCGTTACCGAAGCCAGCAACATGGCATCTACTCGCCCATCTGGCCGGAGAAGAGCGTCTCCTGATCTATGCGCTCGCAAGCCGCGGCTTCGGCCCCGTGGTTCCAAGGACGCCGGCGGAACGCGCGGCGTGAATCGCGCCGGTCCGGGTGTGCGTCCAGCTAAGGCTGGCGCGTTTTGTGGGAGCCAGTCCCACCGAGGCTAAGAACCAGAGGCCTCGTAGCTTGAGTGGTAGGAAGGAGAGAAATCGATGACCTAAAGCCCACTGACAAAGCCATCGCAAAGGATGGTGAGCGAGTCCCCGGGCCGTAACGAAAGTGAACGCAGAGGTGGCCCCGAAAAGGAGAAACCCCGGAGGCCGAGCCCTCAACCGGAGGGTGAAGGCAGCACGGCACACCACAAACTGGTTGACGTGGTGGACCGCTCCGGCGGGGTGGTAGCGACGGCACGGAGACAAGAACGCGCTGGAAACTGGAGAAGCCCTCCTCGCCCCGACGAGAAATCGACGGAAAAAGGTAGGTCGTATAACCGGCAACCCCGGGAAGTCGGCCGAAGGCGAAAGGGTGGCGGAGGGGCCGGTAGTAGCGTCGAAGCGGGGTAATGCCCGTGGAGCGAAGCGGCCCTGCTGTTGGTAATTCCTCTTACGAAATGGAAGGCAGGGGCGATATGATAAAGGCGCCTATTAGTCTGCAGGACCTGAGACGGAGGATATACGCGAAGGCGAAGGCTGAACCGACCTGGCGTTTCTGGGGACTGTACGTCCACGTCTGCAAGACGGGAACGATTGAGGCCGCCTACGAGATGGCCAAGCAGAACGATGGAGCGCCGGGTATCGACGGCGTCACCTTCGAGGCCATCGAGGCAAGCGGCGTCGAGAAGTTCCTCGGGCAGATACGGGACGAACTAGTCTCGCATCAGTATCGACCCATGCGGAACCGTCGGAAAGCGATACCGAAGGATGGGGGCAAAACTCGCGTCCTCTCGATACCTGCAATCCGCGACCGTGTGGTCCAGGGGGCACTCAAGCTCATTCTGGAACCCATTTTCGAAGCTGACTTCCAACCGGGGTCCTACGGCTACCGCCCGAAGCGGTCGCAGCATGGCGCGGTCCGCCGGGTAGCGGAGGCCGTCGTCAGGAATAAGACCCGGATCCTCGACATCGATTTGCGAGCCTATTTCGACAACGTTCGGCATCATGTGTTGCTCGAAAAAGTCGCAAAGCGCGTGAACGACGATGCGGTTATGACTCTCCTGTCGATGATTCTCAAAGCATCCGGTAAGAGGGGAGTTCCCCAAGGCGGGGTAATTTCACCCGTGCTCAGCAACCTGTACCTCAATGAGGTCGACAGGATGCTCGAGCGCGCCAAACAGGTCACGGCCGAAGGCAAGTACGCATATGTCGAATATGCGCGCTTTGCTGACGATCTTGTGGTCCTCGTGGACGCCTACCGACGCCATGCCTGGTTGCTGCAGGCGGTCAACCGTAGACTCCGGGAAGAATTCAGCAAACTTCACGTGGAAATCAACGAAGACAAGAGTCGACTCGTGGACCTCTCGAAAGACGAGAGCTTCGGATTTCTCGGCTTTGACTTTCGTCGCATCCGCAGTCTCCGCGGTGAATGGCGCCCGCATTTGACGCCGCAACGCAAGAAACGGACGGCGCTGCTGCGCAAGCTCAAGGACGTGTTCCGACGTTTTCAGTCCCAGCCGGTGGAGCGGGTGGTGCAGATTATCAATCCGATTCTACGCGGATGGGTGCAATACTTTCGAGTGGGTCACTCGAGCCGATGCTTCGGCTTCGTCAAGGACTGGGTGGAGAAGAAGGTGAGGCGACATCTGATGCGTGCCCGGAACCTGCCCGGTTTCGGCTGGAAGAGGTGGAGTAGGTCATGGCTCTACGGAACGCTCGGGCTCTTCAATGGGTACCGAGTGGCTCCGCGGCAGGACATGCCGAAAGCGCTCCCAGCACGATAGGTCCCATAAACCTTGGCGCGAAGCTGGCAGGACAGCGGAGTGCGGGAAATCCGCCTGCTCCGTTGGACGAGGCGGGGACTGGAAACGGAGCGATGGAGAGGCAAGTGAGGCACCGTCAACCGAAAGGGACGGAAACAGATTGGCCCCCCTGCACGCCACCGCGCCAGTCCTCGACCCTACCGCAACGCCGAGCTTCTTGTACGCGTTCTTGAGATGCCATTTCGACGGTGTCGAGCCCGATCGCGAGCGTGGCCGAGACGTCCTTGTTGACCATTCCTTCTTCGATCAGGCGAAGGATCTGGAGCTCGCGAACGTTGAGCGGCTCAATCAAACGAAGGCCACACGCCCGCCGCGGGCGCGGCGCCCGTCCCCACGACCGGTGCGACCGCGATTGTACCCGCGTGCGCGACCCCCAGGAGGCGCCCGACGTACGGTGACGCGGGCAGTCGGCGAAGCAGCGGGTGCAGCGCCTGGCCTTCGTCAGCAAGCGTTCGGACGGCGCCCTGCTCTTCGCCGAGGACGAGCGCGGCGGCGACTTCCGCGCGCGCGGCGGTCCCGTCGCCGGCGGCTTGAATTGCGAGGGCGGTGACAACTCGCACGGAAAGCTCGAACCGACGTCGACCTTCGGCTTGGGCGCGATCCCGAAGATCGGCGAGCAGGGGCAGCGCGGACTTCGCGTGTCCGCGGGCGATCGCGACGCGCGCCCGGGCGAGCACCCAAAGCTCCCACGGTTGCTGACGATGCGCGTCCGGTGGACGGGGGGCGCTCGCGGCGTCGCATCTCCGGGCCGCTAGATCCACCTCGCCCGCCGCGAGGTGGATGCGCACCTGTTCGTGCATCGCCGCCGCTGCGAGGCGCTCGAGCCGCCGCGATGCGGCCTGACGCGCGCACTCGTAGAGCTCCGCGAGCGCCGCGTCGTGGTCACCCCTCTCGTCACGGCGCCACGCGCGGCCGCCAGGTGCCCGCGGCGCAGCTCGGCGAACGCACGCACGTTCGCCGCCACGCCGAGCAACCACGGCTCCGTGCGCAGGTGAGGCATCGCTCGTTCGAGCAACGGCGCGATGCGCTCCGGATCGTCGAGCTCGAACCCCACGTTGACCGAGCGAATGAGGTCGAGCTCCGCGGCCTGCGCCGGGTCAGTCGGTGCGAACGCGTCGAGCATGGCGCCGGTCTCGCCGGGCAAATGCAGCAGGCACCTGGCCCAGGCGATCGCGACCTGGAGACCCGGTCGATCGGCAACGACCGAAGGGGAGAGCTTGTCGACGAGAGCGAGCAAGAGAGACATCCGGCTCTGCTCGACGAGCAACATGGCGTCGCGTTCGACGAGCTCGACGGCACGATCGGCGGCGCTCGCCGAGCGCGCGTGGCTGACGGCCTCTTCGATCAGGCCTTGACTCGCGAACCACGCCGACGCCGCGAGATGGAGTTCGCGGGCGGACGAGTCCGGCGAGGCAGCGAGGCGTCGTCGCAGGAATTCGACGAACACCTGATGGTAGCGGAACCATCGCCGTTCGGCGTCGAGCGCGACGAGGAATAGGCCGGCCTCCTCGGTTCGATCGAGCAGGTTCTGGCTACCAGTCTCGCCGGTCACCGCATCGCACACCTCGGCGCACAATCGATCGAGCACGGAGGTCTTGACGAGGAAGCGCGCCCACTGCGCATCGAGGCGATCGAGGATGTTCTCGGCCAGGTAGTCGGCGACCGCGCGGTTTGCATGTGCCAAGCCGGCGATGACTGCATCGGCTTTGCGATGGGCCGCGCCGCGTAGCGAAATCGACACGAGTCGGAGCGCGGCCGGCCAACCCTCTGTACGGTCGCACAGCTCGCGGATGGCGGCGGCGTCGAGCACCGGCTGGCCGCTCTGATTGAGCAGGGCATCGGCCTCGTCCGCGTCGAACCGCAGCGCCCGTGCGTCCACCTCCGTGAGCTCGTCGTGCGCGCGCAACGCGCCGAGCGGAAACGGCGCGGGCGGCCGCAGCGTGAGGATGAAGTGCAGGTTTTCCGGACTTCGCGCCACGAGAAAGCGCAGCAGCTCGCGCGCGCGCGGATCGGTGATGCAATGACAGTCGTCTAGGATCAGGGTGACGCTCTTCGTCGCGGACGCGATGGCGTTGATCGCGGCGGCCAGGACACGCGACGGCGCGTCGGGGGCTCCGTCGGCGAGCAGTGACGCGAGATCGCTGTCAACGGCGGGCTGGGCTCGATGGAGCGCGGCGAGCAAGTACTCGCAGAGCCGCTCGGGGCTATCGTCGTCGGCTTCGAGGCTGAGCCACGACACCGCGTCGCCGGCACACGCGAGCCGCTCGCCCCACTGCGCCGCGAGCGTCGTCTTGCCGAAGCCGCCGGTGGCAGCGATCACGCACGCGCGGCAACGCCGAGCCTTGTGACGTGCGGCGACGTCGGCCAGCACCTGCTCCCGCGTGATCCATTGGGTGCTGCCGCCCGGTGGGCGGAGCTTCGTCGCGATCAGCATGCGGTGACCAACATACGCCACCCGAGCGGGTAGTGAAGATCGCCACCCCCCGGGGTGGTGCCTTGCTCGCGGGCAGGGCGTAACTGTGAGCCCACAAGGAGACGGTCACATGGCCCTCCCCGACAGCATTCGGGATCGTCTCGCCACGTCGTGCGCGCCAACGCCGTGGTGTTCGGTCTGCTCGTCACGGCGCTAAACGAACTTCTGGTCGATCCCACTGGAACGGCCGACGCAATCGGCAGCGGTTTGAAAGGAAGGAACGTCATGGAACGCATAGAGAGAGCAGAGCCATCGACAAGAAGATCGTGATTGTCGGCCTGGTCGCCGGGGTGTTCGCCGCGATGTCGTGCTCTACCCGGGCTCTCCGATCACGGTGGTCAATCCGATCTCTTTGATGTGGCTCTTCTGGGCCTATCCATGTCATTCCCGGCGTGGCTCGTCATCCTCGAGTTCTTCGCCGTCAACCTCTGGAGCGCTTTCCAGCCGAACGACGCGGGGAGTGGAGTCGCGTTCGTCGCCCGTCGGAGGCTTCATCGCCGGGCTCGTTCCTGTCGCAGCGCCAAAGCGTCCTCTGTCCCTTCCCGGGCCCTGCGTTTCATCGCATGATCTTGCGCATGCCGCGCGCCCCTTACGTGCGCTTCCACGTCCGAGCCGCCGATCCAGGTCGCCGAACCTCGGTCCAGGACATCGTCACGACCCTTGTCGAAGACATTGGTGACGGGCGCCTTCCGCCCGGCGCTCGCTTGCCTCCCATACGGCTGCTTGAGCAGCAGCTCGGGCTGTCGAAGAATACGGTTCAGGTCGCATACGACGAGCTGGTCGCGCGCGGTCTGCTCGAAACACGGGAGCGCGAAGGCGTGTATGTGGCGACGGCTGCGCGGGCGATCGGCACCATCCGGCCGATCGCGAAGCCGCCGGCAGCGCGCTTGCGCCCCGCCGCGCTCTCGACCCAAAGTCCGCCGCCGGGAACGGTCGCGCTCTCGTCGGTCTTCGTCGATCCCGCGCTTCTGCCCCGTGAACGTCTCGCCGAGTGCGCCCGCTCCGTTCTGCACGGACACGGACTGGAGGCGTTTTACGAGCCGCAAGGGTACGGTCCGCTCCGCGAGCTCATCGCCGAGCGTCTCCGCGCGCGCGGAATGACCGATGTGCGCGCCGCAAACGTTCTGGTGACGACCGGGTCGCAACAGGCCATCGACGTACTGGCCCGGACGCTCTCGGAGCGCCGTGTGGCGGTCGAATCGCCGGTGTATTGGGGTGCCCGCCTGCTGTTCGAGAGCCACGGCCTGGCGACGACGGGTCTTATGCTGGACCCGTTCGCGGGCGTGCCCCTCGACGAGTGGGAGAAGCGCATCGTGTCCGGTCGGCCGGCCCTCCTTTACGCCATCACGAGCTACCAGAATCCGACGGGGTACTCGTACACGTCGCACGAGCTCGAGGCGATCTTGACCATGTCCGAGCGGCTCGGTTTCGCCATTGCCGAGGACGACTGGGGCTCCGATATGCTCTCGGGCAGCGAGTACCGCCCGATGCTCCGCACACTCGGAGGTCCGAACGTGGTTTACATCAACTCATTCACCAAGAAACTCTTGCCTTCCCTTCGCGTGGGCTATCTCGTCGCCGGCGACGAGCTGATGCCGGCACTGCTTTCGGCCAAGCGCCTCGCCACCCTCGGAAACGCCTGGATCAGCGAAGCGATTGTCGCCGAATTTCTCGGGCGCGGGTACTACGATACGCACCTTTTGGCTCTGCAGCGGGAACTCGACGAGCGTTACACGCGCTGCCTCGAGCTACTGCGCGTCTGCATGCCGGAAGGAGTGCGCTGGACCACTCCAGGGGGCGGCCCAACGCTTTGGCTGGAGCTTCCCAAGGCGGTGGCCCTGGACCGACTCGGAGCGCGTTTGCGGGACCGTGGAGTCAGCATCGAGTCGACGACGAACGCGTTCGAAGGGGAGCCGCACCTGCACGGCTTTCGCGTGAGTTACGCCTTCCTCCCACCCGAGACTCTCGAGCGGGCCGTCGAGATCGTCGGAACGGCGATCGCCGAAGAGCGGTCATGACCCTGGCGCTCGCCTATTCAGCCGTCGCGTCTACTGTCTTGGCGGGTGCGGGCGTGGATGGTTGGGCGCATCCCCACGCCGGTCGACAGCGACCTCGTCGTCTACGAGACCGCGGCGATTGTCCCACACCTAGGCGACCGCGCCGACGCCGAGCTCGAACACGGATGAGTTCAGGCGGGGGGCGCCAGCTGGATCGACCGCGAAACGGGGACGAAATCGAAAACGGAAGGTTCATCGCCATGCGCTCGAGCGTGGGCTAGAAAGGACCCGGACCATGGAAACCAGGCGAATTCGCAAGGTGGTCAAAGCTCGTGCGACTGTGGAGGGGGCTGGGGTGCATCTGCATCGCGCGATCGGCCTCGGAGAGCCCGAGGAGTACGACCCCTTTCTCTTGCTCGACGACTTCCGCTCCGATCTTCCCGAGCAATATCGTCGCGGCTTCCCGTGGCACCCGCATCGGGGAATGGAAACGATTACCTACGTCCTTCGCGGACGAGTCGAGCACGGGGACAGCCTGGGCAATCACGGCGTGATCTCGCCAGGAGACGTGCAGTGGATGAGCGCCGGCAGTGGCATCATCCACCAAGAGATGCCCCAGGGCGATGAGAGCGGCGCGATGTACGGCTTCCAGCTCTGGGCGAATCTGCCCGCCGCGAACAAGATGTCGGAGCCGCGCTATCGGGGGATCCACAGCGCCGACATCCCGGACGTGACCGACGCGAGCGGCGCGACGATCCGAATTGTCGCCGGCGTCGCCAACGGCGTGACGGGGCCCGTACGCGATGTCGTCACCCAGCCCGAGTACCTCGACGTGACGGTGCCGGCGGGTCAGACGTTTACGCGTGCGACCCCGCGTGGACATACCGTCTTCGCCTACGTCATCGCGGGCAAGGCGGTCTTCAACCACCAAGACGATCCGTATACGTACGAAGCGGAAGGGGACTCCTACTTCGACCAAGAGCGCGACGGACTGATCGGCGATCGGCACCTGGTACTTTTCGCAGACGGCGATGCCGTGGTCGTTACGGCCGCCGGAGACGGGCTGCGCTTTTTGCTGATCTCGGGAAAGCCTATCGGGGAGTCGATCGCTTGGCGTGGCCCGATCGTCATGAACACGCAGCAAGAGCTGCGGGTCGCCTTCGACGAGCTCGACCAGGGAACGTTCATCAAGCACGCGCGTCGCACGCGCCCCTGAATTGAGCGGAACCGAGCTACTACGACAGCCGCATCAAGGAGCCGCCATGACCACCCATTCGAAGAAAAACGCACTCACCCGAGAGACCCTCCTCGCGCTGCTCACCGACGCCGAGGTGGCGAAAGTCAGCGTGGCCGAGGATGGACCGCGTCTCATTGAGGGCGACGAGTACGTCGACCTCGCGGACCCGGCCGCGGGTGTGCAGCAGGTGCAGGCGACGCCGCGAACTCCGCCGGGCCACGCCCTTCCGCGGAGCGCCGTATCGGACGCGACCTGGGCGAAGATCGTTCGGGCCGTGGCGAGGTGAAAGTCGGGCGTGTTTCGCGGCGTCGACCGAAGCGGGCGCGAGCTCCGACTCGACCGCGTGTAGATCTCGAACGGCTTGGGCCGTCAGCCGCGGCTGCGTACCGGCGCGAGGGCCATCGCGACAGCCGGTTCATGACGGGCGACAACCGCGACTGCGTCGACTTCATGCGCGACCCGCAAAACGGCTTCCCGTCCATGCTGGTCCCGTCCAGATTCGGTACCGAGTACTCCCTCCGGACGTAGGCCGGTCCAGATCGCGCCGTCGAGGGGATGGGAGGCTGAAGGCGGCTTCGCGGCTTCACCCGCGTGGTTGGATGGGCGCCTGTGTGCGCCGCCCCCACGCGACGAAGAGCGCGAGCGCAATGAGCACGAAGTTGAACGGTGTATTCGCCGCCTCGCCGCGCGAGACGTGGAAGACGATCGCGCATCCCTGCAACGCGACGCATCCCAGCGCGGCGAGCACGGTGAGGCCGGGCTTGATCCGAGTGATCGACGGGAGCACGAGGCCGAGGCCGCCGAGGATGTCGATCACCGCTGTGGTGTACAAGAAGCTCGGCGACACTTGCCCCATCCACGGCATCTTCGACGCGAGCTCGGGGACCGGCGTGGCCACCTTCCAGAGCCCGCCGCCGACGAACGTAAGCGCCAGGAGGCCCTGAACGATCCACAGGCCGAGGTGGAGGCCCTTGCGCGACGGATGCATGGGTTCCCGTTGGGTGGTTGCGGTCATCGTGCTTTCCTCTCGCGTGCCTAGACGGTCGCCTGGGTATCGGACAGGCTGCGCGAACAGACCGTCGGACTGCGTGCCGGAGTACTCGGCGGGCCGCGTTACCTTTGTTCCACGTAGAGTTCCATGACCTCGGCGGCGCTCAGCGCCCGATCGTAAATGCGAAATTCGTCGACCTCCCCGTCGAGGTAATGATCCGTGACGTACTGCGAGCGCCCAATCCAGTTCTGCGTGGTGACGCCCAGGGCCGCCGGATCGAGCGTCGTAGCCGCACTTTGAGCGACCGCGGCCCCATTGTGATAGAGGGTGGCCGTCGCAGCAGCTTGGGTGACGGCGAGGTGTTGCCAGCTTTTCAGGGCAAGAATGCCGCTCGTCAGCAGCGTCTGTTCGTCCGGGTGGCCGCCCCTCGTCACGGCATAGCGCAGCGCGTTCCCATCGGTCGTTATGAACATGTTAACGGTCGTTCCGGTGCCGAAGTCGAACAGGCGGTCGCCGAAGCCCACGGCGCCCCGGGTCTGGTAGATCCACGCAGAGATCGAGAAGTCCGTCAATGCGCTGACGATGCCGATCGGCAGCATCACGTATTGATCCGTGCCGTTGAACGTTGCCGCGTTGCCGCGCACCCCCGGCGAGAACGTCGCGCCGTTCTCCATCGTCGCCGTGGAACCGTGGCCTGACGAATCCGCCGAGGTGGTGCCACTGGTTTCGTCGAAGTGGTAGAGAGCCACGAGACCGATGTCGAGGCTGCCGTCCTGGGCATCGGATTCGTCCGGCGCGCTGTCCGTCGCATCGAGGGCAGGTCCGTCGGCAACCGCGTCCGGCTCGGTCGACGCTTCGGAAACGCTCACGCCGGTCGCGGACTCGCCGCCGCTCGACTCGCTGCTCGTCGTCTTGTCCATGATGGTGTCGGCTATGGAGCCGTCGCCACCCCCTGTGACCGGCGCGTCGGTCGATGCGCCGCCAGAATCGTCGACGGCGTCGTCACACCCGGCGCCCACGCATGTGAGCCCAGTGTCACAGCAAGCCCCGCTGGCGTCGCCGGTGTCTCCAAGTTCCGGTACCTCGGGAAACCCGATGATGCCCGCGCAACCGGCAACGACCATCGGGGT
>Ga0208691_1000305_pt1 | contig 17744 bp, 16 predicted proteins | sample June2015DPH_20_1_FD_184719 | JGI IMG/M metagenome (GOLD analysis project Ga0208691, IMG submission 184719) | Peatland microbial communities from SPRUCE experiment site at the Marcell Experimental Forest, Minnesota, USA - June2015DPH_20_10... | ecosystem: Environmental > Terrestrial > Soil >... | reverse complement strand
GACCTCGAGAATGCGACGCTCGGCGACTGCGGCTCATACCCGGGGGCTTCGACGCGAATCACGTGGCTCCGGTCATCGCGGGGACGTTCAGCCTCGTAAGGGTTGGTCGCGAGCGCCACGCCGTCGAGGAATATCTTCGCTCCGGATGGCAGCGCGTCGATCGAAACAACGATCGGATCGGACGCCGGTGCGGAAGCCGAGGCCGACGGCGCCACGGCCGGCGTGCTCTCGATCGCGCGTTGGGGATCCGTCTCCTTCAGACCGCGAGTGCACGCGGCGAGCATCGAAACGCCTGCCGGGAGCGCGGAGATCCCCACGACCAAGGCGACGATGGGTGGCCAGCGACGCGCTCTGCGCCCTGGGGCGAGCCGCATGCCGGCATCGCCGAGCGTCGGGATGACGGGATGCCCTCGGTGGAATGGCGTCGGGCCAAGCCCGACCACGTCTGCTTTGGCCATGGTCGCTTGACTCGAGCCCTCGCGCACCACCGTAACCCAGGGATGCGTACGTTGACCCGCCAAAACGTACGCCTTCGAGGCGGCGCACCCGAGCAGGGTCACGCGTGGATCGGCGGGTACTCGAACGACTCGAGGGTCCACGGCTCGGTGCGAGCCGCGGCCAACCACTCTTCCATGGCCGGCAGCGCGAGCACCGCCGCGCAATACTCGTGCAGCCGAGTGTCGATCTCCACCTCGTAGGTTCGGAACCGCAGCACGACCGGCGCGTACATCGCGTCGGCAATGGAGAAGCGGCCGAAGAGGAAGGGCCCGCCGCGTCCGAAGCGATGGAGCGCATCACCCCAGAGCGAGCGCACCCGCTCGATGTCGCGCAGCGACTCGATCGTCCGACCGCGCCCGGGCAGTCGCGCGCGTGCGTTCATGGGCATATGCGTGCGCAAGGCCACGAAGCCCGAGTGCATCTCGGCGCTGATGGACCGGGCGACGGCGCGCGCGCCGGCGTCGTCGGGCCAAAGGTGGGCCTCCGGGAACGCCTCGGCGATGGTTTCGCAGATGGCGAGCGAATCCCACACGACGACCTGCCCATGCTGCAGCACCGGCACCTTGCCCGACGGAGAAATCTTGCGGATCGCGTCGGGCGAGTCCGGACGGTAAAGCGGGATGACGACCTCGTCGAACGCCGCGCCCGTTTGCTTGAGCGCGAGCCAGGGACGAAGCGACCACGACGAGTAATTCTTGTTGCCTACCGCCAAGACCCATTTCGCCATTCGGATAACCGAAACCGTAGTGGACTCCGAACCAAGAAGCGATCGACGGGCAGCCTGCGACTACGAAGAACCGTCGACTGGCTTTTCGAATCCCTTGAAGCAAGGCGACCGACCGGCGCGCAAGGCCAGGAGAAGGCGTTCGCGGTGGACGAACGCCACAAAGGCCGCTTGCGGTCAAGGCGGTTCGCGCCATGCGGGAGTGAATCAGGCGTTCAGTCACGCCGTGCGAACCCGGGGTTCGGACGCAAACCGGTCCCGGACACCATCCATCAATGAGGCGTGTCGCTTTTGGTGATCGCGGCGCCCGTCGTCGGCGATGACTCGACATGCAGATTCGGGCGGTCCGTTGTCTCGCGGTCACGCTCCTGGCGGGCACAGTGTGCCGACCGGGCGGCGCTTCCGCGCAGATCACGCCGGTGCGTGTTGCGTATGCCGCGGCGCCACCGTGACCACCACGACTCAGCAAGGCGTCCGGGTCGACAACGGTCTCCAGGGCTTCGGGACCGTAGGGCTCGGGCTGGACCTGACCTACAACATGGGGCGTCACTTCAGTGTGGGGCTCAAGACGGGTGGGGCTGTTATTTTAGGAGGGCTCAAAGCCGAGGCGAGCGACGGCGCAACCCTGATGCAGTCCTCGAAGTGGAGCCTCCACGGGATGCTCGGCGCGGGTGGGCACTTCTGATGGCCGGGGGGTCGTTCCTGCGTTCCGACCCGGCCGACGCGGCGGATTCGGCCGACTGCGAGCCGTCCAAGGTGTCCACTTCCGATCCGCGCCAGGACGCGATTCCGAGGGGCGCCGCCTCCGAGGTGGCGATGCGCCGACTCTTCGAGACGCACTACACGTCGATCTGGAGGCTTCTCCGCCGTCTTGGCGTACCGTCGGGCCAGGTCGATGACGCCGCGCAACAGGTTTTTTGGGTAGCCGCCCGAAAGCTCGCCGAAATTCATCCCGGCAGCGAGCACGCTTTTCTCTACGGCGTAGCGATTCGCGTGGCCTCGCAGGAACACCGTCGGCGTCGAGCGGCATCGCCGACCACGACAGTCGACGATCGGGCGGGGATCAGCGATTTCCCATCGCCCGAGGAGCAGCTCGAGCAGCGGCAAGCCCGAGCCTTGCTCGATGCCGTTCTCGATCGGATGACGATCGAGCTACGCACGGTGTTCGTTCTCTGTGAGCTCGAAGAGCTTCAGGTGCGCGAGGCCGCGGCGATCGAGCGGATCCCGATCGGCACGGCAAGCTCTCGACTGCGAAGGGCGCGCGAGGAATTTACCGCCATCGCGAAACGCGTTCGCGCCACGTGGATGGCCCAAAGAGGTCTGCGATGAGCTTCATCGACCGCGGTGACGTTGAGTTCGAGCGCGCGCTGCGACACTCCGCAAGGCGCGACGCGCCGGCTGCCGACGCGACCGCGCGGGCGTGGTCCCGGTTTTCCGTTCGGCTGGCGACCTCAGCAAAGCTTGAATCGCCCGAGTCAGTCGCGGCCTCTCCGGCCGCGAGGCCGGTCAGCCGTTTCAGGAATGCGGTTGCGACCGCGAAATGGGTGGTGCTGGGCGCCATCGGAGGCAGTGCGGTCACTTTCGCCCTGGTCGGCCGTCATGCCGGGCCACCCGCGCGGGCGATCTCGCCGGGCTTACCGTCGTCCCTTCGGGATCCATCGGCGGACGCTCCGGGCGAGGCAGCCCCGAGCCCTCGGGAAGCCCTTCCGCCGCAGCCTGGCGCGAGTGCAGCCTCCGTCCCTTCCGTGTTGCCCTCCCCGGGGCCCGCGCTGGCACGAAGAGCGCCGCCTCTCCCGAACGTTCCGCGGCGGGGCTTGGCTGCACCTCTAGAGGCCTCGACCTTGGCGGCCGAAGTGGCCGCACTCGACGCGGCGCGCAGTGCGCTCGACGCCGGCGCGCCAGACGACGCGCTCGCCCTTCTGCATCGCTATCTTCTGGACTTTCCGAAGGGCAAGCTCGTGCCCGAGGCGGAGGTTCTGGCCATTGAAGCGTGTGCCGAAAAAGGTGACCGCCTCCGGGTGACCCGCGAAGCGACTCGCTTCTTGGAGCGATATCCGAATGCACCGCAGCGGACACGGGTGGAGCAATTGCGCCGAGAGGCGAGCCCTCGTCAGAGTCCAGCTTCGCCGTGACGACGGGAGCCGATCCGCTTTGCGATCGTTGGAGGTCCGGGTACGATTCCTGTCCTGGATGGCAAAGCCTCGAAAACGCTTCGCAATCTACTGGTGCACGACCGCGGACGGCGACGAGGACTGGTTTGTGGTCGCCGACTCCGCCCGTACGGCTCGGCGATTCCATGAGCAACAGGAAGGCTACGAGAGCGGGGACGCCCGTGCCGAGCGGGTCACACCTCTTCCCTCTGAACTTCAGGTTGAGGGCGGCTGGCGGAACGGCCCTACGGGCAGCGTGATGGATGACGCGTGGTGGCCGAGCGACGATCTCCTTGTGGCGTGCGGCGGCGAAATCGCACGACAGCCCCGTGAAGGCTTCAGAGAGATGATGGGGGTCGTCTGCAAGGATGTACGCTTCGGCGAGCGAGTCTTCCGGGCTGGGGACGTCGTCACGAACGTGCATCGGGCATTCGGGCGCAAGGAGCCACGGCTTTCGGTGTTCAAGGGGAGCGGAGGCTCCTGATTGCGGTTGTCCGATCGCCCGTCGTCACGACTTCGTTCGGAGGTGGGCCCCGGCGAGTCGGAGGTAGTCGCGCAGCACGAGGGCAAGACGAGCGACTTGGAGGCCCACGCCGCGCAGAAGACGAGCCACGCGACGGTGCAGGCCAAAACATCTCCGGTCACAGTACGACACCCTAACGGCCTTCGGCTGCCGGCTCAAGCCGGGGCCCACAGCCGGTACGGAACCGTTCGTTTCGTGGGAGGCGAAGGTCTATACGCTGCGGTCCTGATTGGCGCCGCGGCTCGCTTCGCGACGACTGTCGCCGACGCCAGCAACATGGCATCTACGCGCGGCTCGCTCGTTCGCTTTGGCCAGCACGGTTCGATTCCATTGTCATCGCCGTCCTCGACCCGTTTTCTTGTCGGACCGGGCCGTGTTCCCGATTGGTTGAGCCGTTTGATGACCGGCGTGCGTCCGCTCGATGTCGTTTGCACCATCGTTGCGGTGAAAAAATGCGTACGGGTCCGAACATTGCGAACAAGTTTATGCGCATGGTGCTCTGCGGCGCGGTTCCTGCGGCTTGGTTCGCGGCATGTTCGTCGAGCTCCGGCACCCCTGATCCGGCCAATGGTTCCGGAGGGTCCGGGGACCGCTCGGGAAGCTCGGCCATTGCGTCGAGCGGCCCGTCCGATACGAGCTCGAGCAGCTCGTCGGACAGCAGCCAGGAGCGCGCGTCCTCCGCCGGCGGCTCGGTCAGTTCGTCGAGCGGCCGCTCGGACAGTTCGGCGCCGGCATCCAATAGCTCGTCGGGCGACGGCGCCGAAGCTTCGGCGGACCTCGATGACTTGGGGGTGGACGCTTCTGCTGATTCGCCGGCCCGATCCGAAACCGGGATCTCGGCGGACGGCAACGGCGGTTCTCCCGACAGCGGCGGCGAGGCCGGGCATGCCCACACCGGTGTCTGGCGGATCACGCCGATCGGCGATTCGATCACCGAGGACACGTGCGGACCGCAGCTCATGTCTCAGGAACTGATCCAGAACGGTCACACGAACTTCATTCTTGTCGGCACCGAAACGAACAACCAAAATTGCTCGGGCGCCCCCAGCGTCGAGAGCGAAGGACACGCCGGTTACTTGGTCACCGATCTTCTTCCACCACCTCACCAGCCAACACTGGCCGACCACTCCGCGGAGCTGCCCATGTGGGCGGCGAACGACAAGTCGGATGTCCTCTTGATGCAGTTTGGCACGAACGACGTATGGAACGGTGTCGCGACCCAAACCATTCTGCAAGCGTACACCCTCGTGTTGACCGACTACCGCGCCGTCAATCCGAACGTCATCCTCTTCATCGCCCAGATCACCCCCTTGCACCCCACTGGCTGCGGGACCTGCGAGACCAACGCCGAGGCGCTGAACGCGGCCATTCCGGGTTGGGCGACGAGCCAGAGCACCGCAGCCTCACCGATTTACGTGGTCGACGTGTGGTCCGCGTTCACGGCTTCGACGTATCTCCCGGATTCCATGTATACGGCCGACGGCGTGCACCCGAATCCGGCCGGAGCGGCGCTCGTGGCCCAAGATTGGTACAACGCATTGATCGCGCAGGGCATTCCCTGATGGGGCGAGGCCGTAGGGGCACGCTCTTCGTCTCGCTCAGGTGGATAATCACAGCTCTTGGAGCGCGCGGTGCACCATCTGGACGCAGATCGAGCCCTCACCGACGGCGGAGGCCACGCGCTTGACACTGGTCGATCGGGCGTCACCGACACAGAATACGCCGGGGATGCTGCTCTCCATGAGGTACGGACGGCGGGGCAGCGGCCACCTGGCGCTCGCAAGATCTTCGGGGACCAGCTCGAGGCCAGTCTTCACGAACATCTTTTCGTCAAGGGCCACGCAGTGTTCGAGCCAGCCCGTATTGGGATCGGCGCCGGTCATCAGAAACAGACTGCGGATGCCGCGCGTCTCCCGCTCACCGCTGTCGACGTGAAGCCATCCGATCCGCTGGAGGCCATCGTCGCCCTCGAGCGCGTCAATCTGCGTGCGCGCAAGCACGGTCACGTTGGTGGCGTCCTCGATGCGCTGGATCAAGTAGCGCGACATGCTGGCGGCAAGGCTGCGACCGCGCACCAGCATGGTGACCTGCTTGGCGATGGTCGCGAGGAAAACCGCGGCCTGCCCCGCCGAGTTGGCTCCGCCCACGATGGCGACTTCCTCGCCTCTGCAGAGCTGAGCCTCGAGGTGGGTGGCCGAGTAGTAGACGCCGGCCCCCTCGAAGCGGGCGAGCGACGGAAGGTCGGGCCTTCGGTATCGCACTCCGCTGGCGATGACAACGCTTCGAGTTCGCAGGACCGGACCGTCCGCCAGATGGACACGGTACGGCCGCTTGTCGCAGTCGAGGCGGGCGACCGTGCGGCCGATGGCGACCTCGGCCCCGAACTTCTCTGCCTGCGCTAGCGCGCGGCCCGACAGCGCCTGCCCAGAGATCCCGGTGGGAAAACCGAGGTAATTCTCGATGCTCGAGCTCGTGCCCGCCTGCCCGCCCGGCGCCGTGCTCTCCAGCACCAGGACATCGAGCCCCTCGGACGCGCCGTAGACCGCCGCGGCGAGTCCCGCCGGGCCCGCGCCAACGATCACCACGTCGCGCACCTCCTTGGGATCGAGCTCCGCGCTCAGGCCGAGCTGCGACGCCAGCGACTCGATCGTCGGGTTCTTGAGGATGTGGCCGCTGCGGCACACAAGCACCGGCACGTCGTTGACGCCGATGTGAAACCTGTCGAACAGCTCCTGCACGCTCGGGTCTGTCTCGACGTCCTCGTAGGTGAAGGGTTGCCCATTGCGGCTCAGGAACTCACGGAGGTGCTGCGTGCTCCCCGAGTGTCGCGACCCGAGCAGCACCAGGTCGTTGTTGTCCTCGGAAATCAGCGCCGTCCGCCTCAGGATGAAAGCGCGCATGAGGATCTCGCTCAGCTCCGAGTCCCGCTGCACGAGGGTACGCAGGGCGGCGCGGTCGACGACGATGACCTCTCCGTCGCTGGTCATCCGCCCGCGCCCCAGGTTGCGTCGAGCCGACAGCATGTTGAGCTCGCCGGTGAACTCACCCGGTTGGTACACCCAGACCGGCTCCTCGCGATCGCCGATCAGTCGTACGGCGGCGACCGTGCCCGACACAACGACGAAGAGAGGCGTGTTCTGGTCGCCCACGTCGAAGAGCACCTCCCCGGCGCGGACGTTGCGCCGCTGCCCGGTGCCAGAAATGCGCTCGATCTGCGCCGGCGTAAGCCGGGGGAACATCTGCGCCGTGCGGTCCGTCATGATGGCCATGAAGTGTCGCGTCCTGCCCGCAATCGGGTCCCTGACGATCGAGCTGCCTTCGGTCGTCGGTGCGCGCGCAGCTTAGTGCAAGATCGTGCCCAGCAGGCGCAGGCACCGCGCCGCATGAGGGCGCGGCACGAAACAGGCTTCAGCCTGGCTGAGGAAAACGCTGCGGGCGTAGTGCGAAGAGAGGATTTGCAAGAAGCCGCAAAAGTGGACGGGGCGAACCTCGGTGGCCTCCGCAGCTCGCCCCCACCCTCGACGGGAACCGCAGGCTCGGCGCTGCCCGCCGATCTCCCGGCCAACAGCAGCCCGGGCATTGCGAGCGCCGCCGGGGTTGCGCCGGCGTTCGGACCGACGGTGGTGGCCGCCGTCGCGCCGCCTCCCATCTCGGGCGGAACGCTGCTCGTTTTGGCCGACGGCGTGACGGCGATCGTCTCGGATCCCGACCGCGACGCCGTCTACGTGGTCGACACGGCGACGGCCACCGTCACGGCCACCGTCGCTCTCCAGGCGGGCGACGAACCCGGTGCTCTCTCCCGATGGCAATACCGTGGCCGTCGCGGCACCCGGTAGCGCGTTCCTCACTGCCCTGGGGCAGAACCCCGTCATCTTGTTCGGCCTCGACGGCACGAACACGATGCAGGCGCCGCCGTCTTTTGCGACCGCGACGGCAGCGGGGGCATTCGGCGGCATAGGCTCGGTCTCCGCGCCTCCGACTGCGAAGGCCACCGCGACGCCAACGGGGACATTCAGCGGCACAATCTCCCCGTCGCCGGTCTCGGCCCCCCCGACGACCGCGACGGCCGTGGGGACAAGCACCGGCCCAACCGCAGTCGCGCCGAACGGCGCCGTTCCGCAGCTCGGCGGCCCCGATTCGGCGACGGACGCCGGAAGCTCGGCGGTTCTGCTGGCCGCGAATAGGCCCGGCATCACTTCCAATCAGGCGATTGCGGTCGCATTCGATCTCGTGGGAGACCTTCTCGTGCAGACGCGCGAGCCCGCCCAGCTGCTCATAATCGCCAACCAGGACGCGGTCCTCGGTTCACCCACTGCAGTCAAGCTCTCGGACGCCTCTCGCGACGACTCGGGGCACGATATCTTTCACACCGGCGCCGGCGCGCTGATCGCCTGCGCATCGTGCCACCCCGAGGGGGGTGACGACGGGTTCGTGTGGACACTCAACGGCGATTTGCGGCGCACGCCTTCGATGCGCGGCACGATCGAGGGCACCGCCCCCTATCATTGGCCCGGCGACGAAGCGAACTTCTCCGTACTCACCAACGACGTGTACACGAACCGAATGGCCGGCGGCCCGCTCGAGCCCGCTCAGTTGAGCGCGCTTCAGGGCTGGGTCCAGACGATCCCTGCGCCCCCCGCTCCATCGTGGGTTGATGCCGCCGCCGCGGCGCGGGGCCAGGTCCCCTTCGAGCGAAGCGACACAGGATGCTCCACCTGCCACTCCGGCGCGAAGTTCACGAACAACGAGACGCTCGATGTCGGAACGGGCGGAGCCTTTCAGGTCCCGCCCTTGGTCGGAGTCAGCTGGCGCTTTCCCTTCCTGCACGACGGTTGCGCTCAGACGCTCGCAGAGCGCTTTGCACTCGACGGCGGCTGCGACACTCCTGCGCACGGCACGACCTCGCAGCTGTCGGCCCAAGACCTCTCCGACCTCATCGCCTATCTCGAGTCGATCTAAAGCCATCAAACGGGCCGGCTATCGTGTCAGGGCTCGGGCCTACCGACTGGTTGGTCCCCACGCGCCGCCCCCAACCGCGAATCTGACCCCTCCGGTTGGCTGTGGGCGGGCCCACTCCCGGTGGCCCTTGGGCCGGTTGCTGCCCCTGCGGAGGAGCACGCGGACGGACGGCCACACGTCCGGGTCCAACCGGAGACGGCGGCTTCTTTCCGGCTGGAGGTCGAAGACACGGGGCCGGGCATCCGAGCCGAGGACATGGGGAGGCTGTTCGTCGAATTCCAGCAGCTCGATGCCGGCCTCACGAAAAAGCACGCGGGTACGGGCTTGGGCCTAAGCCTGACCAAACGAATCGTCGCGGGCGCCTTGCGCCGTGCCGGTTATACGGTCGAGCTGGCGACCACCGGGTCCGAAGGACTCACCAAGTTTCGGAGCGCAGTCTTCGACGCCGTGACATTGAACCTCCTACTGCCGGACATGAGCGGCCTCGACGTGATTTACGAAATGCGCCAGCATCCGGTCGGCGGTGAGGTCCCCGTGGTGATCGTCACGGCAGTGACCGGAGAGAGCGAGCTCATCGGCCTGACCGTTCGTGATGTGCTGAGGAAGCCCATCGATGCGGTCAGCGTTCTTTCTTCACTCGTACGGGCCGGAGTCGTCAGCAAGCGGCCCGGGGACGTATTGATCGTCGTCGACGACGACGAGCGGACGTTGAAACTCTTGGAGGTGACGCTGACGGGACTCGGGTACACGGTCCACCCCAAGCTGGATGGGGTGTCTGCCCTGCGCGCAGCTGCGACGGTGTCGGGCGAGCGCGGTCATCCTCGATCTCCTCATGCCGGACATGAACGGCTTCGAGTTCCTCGAGTGCTTTCGACGACAGGCGCAGAACCGCGACGTGCCCGTCATCGTCTGGACCGCAAAGGATCTCACGGCCGCGGAGCGAGAGCGTCTGCGAGAACACGCCGCCGCGGTCCATAGCAAAGCGCGGGGTGGCATGGCCGGCGTCGTTCGCGAACTCGAACACGTGTTGCGACCGATCGCAGTCGCGCAAGCGGACCGTTGACGATGCTCGGTGAACCGATCCTCGTCGTCGAAGACCAGCCGGCCGGCGAACGCCACGCTGGTCTCGTTTCGCCCTGACCACGAGCGGATACGACGTCCGTGTGGCTGCAAGCGCTGCTGAGGCCCTCGCATATCGTGCGCGGGCCCGAGCCAAGCGGGCGCGGACGGAATGACGCTTTGTCTCTCCGCCGCTCTCGCGTTTCTCCTGGATCGCCTGAAAGGGGGCCCCGCCGGGCCCCCTGGCCGGGGGATCGTCAGGGGCCCGCGACCGCCGTGCTTCCGACCCACACGACTTCGCCCGACATCTGGCTGTACGTCTCGACGAACGTCAACGCGCCGTCGGCTCCGATTCGAAAGACCGCGACGTTTGGCAGCTCTGTTGCGAGCGTGGCCCCTTGCCGGACGTATTCCTGCTTTTGATTCCCGACGATCAAAAACTGGTGCGATGGATCGATCGTGAAGGTTCGGGGCTCGATGCCGTGCGTATCCACGGCGGCGACGAACGTGGGCGCCCCGGTCGTCTGATCGATCGAGAAGAGGGCAACGTTGTTCTCCCCGCCGTCCGCAAGGACCATCACCGGCGCGGCGTCCGCCGCGCCCGCGTCTGCGCTGGCATCGCCACCGGCAGCGTCCGCTCCTGCATCGGCCGGCGGCCCCGGGTCAGGAACGACTTCGTTGAAGCGATTGGTGATCCAGAGATATTTGCCGGACGGATCGACCGTGATGGCCCCGGCGCGCTGAGCGTTCACGGCCTCTGTGTTGTCCGTGATGACCGCGTCGGCCGGTACCGCGACGCTCGTGACGTCGAACTTCTGGGTCAGCGTTCCGCTCTCGAAGGTGTACATGATGAGGCGATTGCCTCGCTCCGCGGACAGGTAGACCCACGGCTGGGTGGGGTGAAAATCGAGGTGACGCGGACCGACACCGGCGTCGAAGGGGATGTTCTGCTTCGGCGTGAGGACGCCATCCGAAAACGAATACACGAGTAGGTGTCCAAATTGCTCGGGCGTGGTCACCGTGCCGGCATCGGTCGTCGTAGTCGTCGGGTCATTGCCGCGGTCGCAAATGGTGACGTACTGCCCCGACGGGTCCACCCGGATCTGGTGCAAGTACGCGCCGACGTTGGTGTCACCCCCATCGGGCTGTGCCACCAGGGCCCCGATGGTGCTATCCGCCGCAATGCCGAACACGGAATACAAACCGGTTACGTTGTGAACGCTCAAAAGGTACTTATTGTCGGGAGTCAGGGTCAGGTTAATGACGCGGCCATTGGGTGAAAGCAGCGGGGTCCCGAGCTCCGTGAGAAGCCCCGAGCTCGCGATCGTGTAGACGTAGTAATAATTGCTGGTCGTGGTCGTGGCGCCCACGTACAGGTGCTGTCGACTCGTGTCGAAGTCCGCAAACTGAGGGATCTGGGGGACCACGGTGGGCGTCCTGGGCGTCAAGGCTCCTGTGGTCGTGTCGATCTCAAACACACCGAGCGAATCACCCGAGTTTGCGTACAAGATCTCGGTCAGGCTCGCATCCGAGGCGTCGCCCGGCACCGCTGCCTCGGACGCTGCGTCCGCATCGCCGACTGAAGCATCCGGGGCGCCGTTCGAGGAGGAACTGGCGCTAGCGGTGCTTGAAGCCGTGCTGCCTGTGCCGGAGTCTATTCCCGTGGAAGTGGATCCCGTGGAAGTGGAACTGCTGGAGGTGCCTGAGGGAGAGGTGCCGGAGCTGCATCCATACGTGGCACTAAACGTTAGGGCGACAAGCGCACAAAACGCCCTCATAATCCTGACCCATTTCGCGTCATTCATCAGACTCGCCCTCCAAACGTCCCCGATTCGCCGCCGCGCGGATCGCGGCGGAAGATTGGCTCTGTATCATAAAAACTTTGACAGGGGCCCGTAGATCGACAGCCAGTTGGGAATCGCCGAAAAATCGAATGATTCCAGATGGGCTCAGAACGGCAAAAACTCTGGATGCGTAGGGGCTCCCAGCCACCCACTACGGGTTGCCGTACGAACGCCACATGTAACACGGGAAAACTCCCGCGGTATCATGGGAAACCCTTGGTGGACGCGCCGATCGCCGCAAAGGACTGGGCAAGGTCGGCTGGGTCACGTGGCCGACTTGGCGCGGGCGCTCGGCTACGATTTACCTGGTCGAAGCAGGGCTGACCGCCGAACTCGAATCCGGTCGGAATGCTTCGACGTTTCCTGGGGACCCGGCGGGTCGAGGGAGCGCGTCTTATTCCAATATTTGAAATACAGGCTTATGCGGCCGCTCGGTCCTCTAGGATACGCAGTTTGGACCCTAGGACCGCTCGTCTGCGTCTCCGCCAAACCATTCGTCACGAAGGAAGGGCCGCGCCGCTATTTCGGGGGTACGCGTCGAGAGGACTCTACTGCAATCGGCGCGGTGGTCGTCCCAACGTCGGCGGCTGCCCGGCGCTTGCGCGCCTTCCAACAGTCGCCGCACCGCCAGACGGCCGTCCATCGACCATCGAGAGTCTGCTCGCGTGTCAAGCGCCATCCCAAGGAGCTCGTGAGCGTCCGCTCCGGACTCGTTTCGGGTGAGCAGACGCCACAGTCCGCGCAGGTCTCAACGGCAAGCATTTCGGATCGACGATGCGCGCCCGAAAAACGCGCACTCAATCACAGCCAACGGTCAACGAACCCGGACCTTGAGCTCAATTTTTGAATCCGCGACGGCGGAGGCTAGAGCCACGTCGATCCGCCGATGACGGGCGTCGTGCTTTGCGCCCCTGCGCGCCGGCGAGATCCGCGGACGCTGGGTCGCCTACACCCCGATTGCACGGACGATGCTGTCTCTCTACGGCGTCGGCTGTCTTACAGACCTACGAAATCGCAGCGATTATGCAGGAATCCGCTGAAGCTTTATTCGAATGCTCCGTATTCATCCTTGAAGGGCGAGCGTGGCGGGTGCGCCGCCGGTCCTGAGGGGGCGGATCCATGTTCAGACACGGCAGGCGTTCGCGCCTTGCGGCAATCTCGTTTTGTACCACGGTGGCGGGGCTGTTCGCGTGGGCCGCCAGCGCGCAGGCGTACGCGATCAAGCTCACACCGCTCGGGCTGCCGGTGCGTTGGCCAGAAGCCCATGTCGGGTTCGTCGTGGACCGGGCCGTCGATGAGTCCGTGAGCGGAGGCGTCCAAGCCGTGACCGCGGCCGTCGGTGCGTGGCACGTTCCCAGTGCGCCAGCCCTCACGGTGACGACCGGACAAACGCCGAGTGTCCCGGCCGTGGACGGACAGAACTCGGTGATCTTTGCCGCGAACGGCTTCTTGCCGGCGGGCAACGCGTTGGCGGTCACGCTCGTCAGCTTCGACGCGGTGACGGGCGATATCGTGGACACCGACATCGTGATCAACGGGATTCACGCATTCAGCGTACTGCCGAGCGACGCGACGCCGCCCGCCGATGTGCAGGCTGTCGCCATGGAGGGAGGCGCGGGGGTGGATGATCCGAGGAGCCAGGCCCACCTCGCATTCGATCTTCAGCACGTCGTGGCGCACGAAGTCGGACACGCGCTCGGACTCGCGGATTCGACCGACTCCAACTCCGCCCTGATGTACTCCTACACGAAGCCGAACGACGCATCGGTGCGAGGACCTGCCGAAGACGATACCGACGGCATCTCCGACCTCTACAGCGGCGCGGTGGCGCCGTCGTCCTCATCGGGGTGCGGCGCCAACGTCGCAGGGGCGCCCGTTCGGTCCCGGGACGCGGGCGCGGCGCTCGCACTCGCCGTCATCGCCGGCGCCTGGGTCGCTTCGCGCCGGCGTGCGCACCGGCTCGTGCCATTCGGAGCCATTCTGCTCGCAGTCGGGGCCGGCCCGCTCCCCGCCCACTCCGCACAGCGCCCGGTCCCGTCGCGCGTTTACGCGACGGCGCATGTCGTCGGCGCAACGACCGACAAGGTCGGGGGCGTCTTCCAGACGACGCTGGATCTCGTCCCGACCGCATGCAGGGGCGCCACCGACTGCCCCCGACGCGTGCGCGTCTGGGGCGGCACGATCGACGGGATCACCCAAGCGGTCGACGGCGCGGTCGCACCGCGAGTCGACGACGACGTCGACGTCGCGTTGGCCGCGACGCCGTCCGGTCCCGAGCCGCAAGAGGCCACCGTGATCGCCATGCGAACGCCGTCACGGCGTCGGTGATCCCCACCCTCCCGTTGGATGGACCGTAGCTCCTCGAGCGGAGGCTTAGCCGCCGCGTCGATGACGCCGAACATTCTCGCGATTCGCAGTCGGGCACGTCGTGGGCATAACGGCGCTCGACGGTGTGCGACGGATGAATCGCTGCCCGCGTGCGGTCGCTTCCGCGACTTCGTGACTCGGACTCAAGGGTTTCCCGGGCGGCCCGTTCCCGGCTTTGGGGACAGCCGTGGCAAGCCGTTATCTCATCGTGCGTGCGCTCGCCCTTCGCCTGCTCGACGGCGAAGTCATCGAGCACGTGGACAAGCAAGGACGCCGTTGGAGGGCGACGGCGACGGCTCTCACCCTACTGGCGTCCGAGACCGGGGACACCCTCGTGTTCGAGGGCGACGCGTACGAAATCGCCGAGAGACTGAGAAAGCTCGGATAGCGTTCGATGCCGACACGGGATCGGTGGGCCGGCCTTACGCGGCGCAAGCACGAGGGTACGCGCGCGCGGCCGACAACGCGGGGTGAAGGCAAACCTCGCGGGGGGCGAGGGTGTACCGGATCGAAACCGCCGCGGTCGCTCGCCCGCCGGTCCGGTCCAGCGATGGTTGCCGGCTTGCTGGCCACATCGATCGAAACGCCGTCTTCGTCGTGCGCTCGACCGATGAGCCGCCGCCCTTTCCCGTCCGCCACGGACCGCGTAGGATCGCCATCATGGGGCCTGAGGCATGAAACCGATCCTCATCGTCGTGCTGGTCGTTGTAGCGGCCATGTTTTTTCTTCGCTCTCGGGAGCCGAAGAAGTGAACGACGACGTGCACGCCGACGTCACGAAGTACCCCCAAGTCGCCGGGTCGCTCGCCGCGTTGGGCCCTTCACCCAAGCTCGCCACGGATTAGGCTGTTCCGCCCCGGTCCGAGACGAGGACGAGGACCTTTCCGCCCGCGCCCTGCTCCGCAAACTGCTGGGCCTCGCGGATCTGCGCGAACGGGAATCGCTTGGCGATGGGGATGACGAGGGCTCCCTCGGCGACGGCGCGCAGGAGCGCGGCAAGGCGCTTGGGGTCCGGGTGCGCCCAGTGGTGACGAACTTCGAGCCCGCGCTCCTGAGCGCCCTTCGGGTCGCTGGCGACGCATGCCACCACGCCGCCCCGCCGTACTCGGTCGAGGAGCCGCTCCGTGACGGGCGCCCCGACGGTGTCGGCGATTCCGTCGAGCGTCGGCAATCGTCGACAGTCGATCTCGTCGTCGAGGGCGACGACGCCGTCGACTGCGAGGGCCCGGGCGGCATCCGTCTGGTTCCGTCGGACGCCAGCCCATACCCTCACGCCGAGCCGCTTCGCTGCGAATACGGCGCTCCGTCCGACGCTCCCGAGCGCGCCGGTCACGAGGATCGTCGCGGACGGCGGTGGAGCCAGACTCTCTTCGACGAGCTGCGACCCGGTAAGAGTCACGAGGGGAAGTGCCGCGGCGTCAGGCAGGCTCAATCCCTCCGGCACCTCGGCCCACGCCTCGTCTTTCGCGACGACGCGCTCGGCGTAGGCCCCCATGACGAGGCCCGTCACGCGTGCTCCAGGACGGAACCGCGTCACGCCCGAGCCCACCTCGACGACCTCGCCGGACGCGTCGCGGCCGAGGATTGCGGGCAGCTCGAGCGACATTCCGGGGCGCTTCATTCCCTCGCGTAGCTTCCAGTCGATCGGGTTGATGCTCGTCGCGATCACCCGGACCTTGACCTGCCCAGCTGCCGTGTTCGGCTCCGGGACCTCGCGGAGCTCCAGCTGATCGACGCCCCCGAACCCCACCAGCACGGCAGCCTTCATGACGTACGAACCGCCTTTCCCGTCGGAGCTTACTTCAGATCCCACCTGACCAGCGGGCCTCGGAGCCCGGACTGCGCTCGCTCGCCCGCAGGACCGAACTGACCGGCACGGCACGCGCCACGCCGTCATGCGCGCGGCGGCGTGTCGAGAGGCACAATCCCTGCGAGGGCAACGGGGCTTGAAATAGGGTGAAATGGACACGGGGCCAACCGATCGGTTACTGACGGCCAGAGTTCGCGATGGCGCTGTCCCAGTCAGGACAGCCGCCAGACAGGTGGACCCAACCAATCGGGGGGCGCGTTGCGCCCGCGGGGAGAGACTATGTCCATGAAACAATCCGCTGTGGGGATGATCGTCGCGGCCGCCGCGGCGCTTTCGGGGTGCAGCAGCGCCCGGTCGACGAGTGTGGAAACAACGGGAACGCTGAGCGTACCGCTCAGCGTGACGACGAACGGCTCGACCTACATATTGGCCAATGCCTCTATCTATATTTATCCGTCGTTCTGCTGCGCCGGCGGCACAGTAATCACCACCGGGGGCGATGGGGGTACGGCCGAATTCACCACCACGCTGCAGACGGGAAGCTGGTACGCGGACCTGTATAATTGGACGCTTGAGCGCGAAGATCCTCTGGGCGGATTCGACCCCGTCGTCGCGACGCTCACGTCAAGCAACTACGTCCCGTTCACCATCGACAACGGCACGACGACGACCGTAACGTTCACGTTTCAGACCGACGGCGTGACCGTCACGACCGGGTCCGGCACACTCAACGTAGGCATCGCCGTCAACCAGACCGATGCCGCGTGCACACCCTTTGGAGACGACTGCGCCGCAGGCTCTTGGTGTCCGCCGGCTTCGCTCACCGCGGCCGATCTGGCATGTGTCGTGGCCGGGACGGTTGCCTTGGGCCAACCCTGCACCGAGCCGCTTGATTGCGTCGCCAATGCCGCTTGTTTTACAGTCGGCGATGCGGGCGCGGTCTGCGCCGCTCTGTGTCCTGGGAGCGACGTGAACCTGCCCTGTTCGACGGGTGGCACATGCCAGTCCGCAACCTCCGCCGACTACGGCATTTGCCTGCCGGACTCGACCGGGGGCGGTGACGCGGGTGACGACAGCTCTATCCCCTGAGTCCCCGAGATGGGACGGTGCGACCTTTTCGGCGTCTCTTCGTCGGCCGATGCGCTTTGCGTTTGGCTACTCGCTCACGCGCGCCGCGGCGGCCGAACGTTCGAGATCGGCGAGGATCGCCGAAACCTCGCGTGCGCTCCGCATCGGGCGCTGCTCGCCCAGGTAGGGCCAGACGGCGTCCCGGATTTCGTGGGGAAGCACGGTCTCGAGGTATTCGAGAGCCGTTCCGCGCAGACGCTGATCGCTGGTGTGCAGAGCCTTGAACGCGATGGCGAGTGAGCCGCGATCCAGGTTCAGCGCCAGTAGGTTGAAGACGTGCTCGAGGCTGCGATCGACGCGATCGCGCAGGAGACGATCGATGAGCACCGGTTCGCCAGCGTCGTCGTCGAACTCCGGCTTGGGTTGGCTCTCCCAGACCCGTCGATCGAGCGATACCTCGGTCTTGACGATCTCGATGACGCGGCTTGGCGAGACCGCGAGATTCGGGTTCTTCTGGGTGACTTTCAGAAGAGCGCGCCCGCATTCGTAACGAACCTCGAAGCGCGCGTCCACGGCCCCCTGCAGGAGGGCTTCGGCCACTTGCTGCGTAGGGCATTCCGAGAGCAATCGAGGAACGCGACGGCGGATATCGCAGTGGACGCGCGGATCGGCGAGAGCGTCCGCGAGCTGTCCGGAGACGAGCGGGGCGACCTTTCGAAGCGCACGAATGGCGAGGGTGTGAA
>Ga0208691_1000303_pt1 | contig 17756 bp, 14 predicted proteins | sample June2015DPH_20_1_FD_184719 | JGI IMG/M metagenome (GOLD analysis project Ga0208691, IMG submission 184719) | Peatland microbial communities from SPRUCE experiment site at the Marcell Experimental Forest, Minnesota, USA - June2015DPH_20_10... | ecosystem: Environmental > Terrestrial > Soil >... | reverse complement strand
GGCAGAAATCGCGGCCGCGTCCGCGGAACAAGCATCCGGCATCGAGCAAGTGAATAAAGCGGCCATGCAAATGGACCAGGTGACGCAGGCCAACTCGGCGCAGACCGAGGAGATGTCTTCGACAGCGCAGGGGCTCAGTTCCAACGCCGAACAACTACAGGCGCTGGTGGCGCGCTTCCACCTGGGTTATGATGCCGTCAAGGCTCCGCCGGTTCGGCACGCCGGAAAGCGGCAAAATAAACCTGCTCCGCCGAGGATGTTGCGGGAGAAGAATGAACCGGCGCTGGCGGCGTTGGCTCAGAAGGTGGGAGTGCAGGGTAAGGAAGATTTCGAGGAATTCTAAGCCATGGTCGCGCCGACGGAGCTGGCTCCGCTTACTAAAACGGAGTTTCACCAGTTTCAGGAGTTGATCCTGTCTGAGGCTGGGATAACGCTCAATGAGTCCAAGCGGATCCTGGTGCAGTCCCGGCTGGCGCGGCGGTTGCGTGGCTTGGGCCTTTCCACCTACAGCGATTATCTTGTCTATCTGGCGAAGCAGCCGCCGCAGAGTCCTGAGCGCCGCGAGATGATCAACTGCATCACCACCAACAAAACCGATTTCTTCCGGGAAAACCACCACTTCGATTTTCTGCGCGACCGCGTGATCCCCGAGGCCCGCGCGCGGGCACAGCAGGGAGGGCCGAAAAAACTGCGGGTCTGGAGCGCGGCCTGCTCCACCGGGGAGGAGCCGTATTCCATCGCCGTTACCATCCAGGAAGCGCTGGGCCCGGAGCGCAACTGGGATGTCAAGATCCTGGGGTCCGACATCGACACGAACGTATTAGCAACCGCGGAGGCAGGCATTTATGACGCGGAGCGCTTCGGCCCGGTCCCCGATGCGCTGCTGCGGCGCTATTTCATGCGCCGCAAGAGCGACGGCGCGTTACTGGCCAGTGACACTTTGAAGAGCATGATCCGTTTCCGGCGGATCAACTTCATCGACCCGGCCTGGCCGATACGCACCACCTTCGATGTCATTTTTTGCAGAAATGTCATTATCTATTTCAATCGCGTCACCCAACAGCGCCTCTTCGAGAGATTGGCCCAATACCTAAAGCCAACCGGCTATCTCTTGGTGGGCCACTCGGAGAATCTGCATTGGATGAACGCATTGTTGGTCCCGGTGCGGCATACTATTTACCAGTTGCGGAGCTCGGAGTGAAACGCGTAAGCATCCATATCGGAGAGTTCTACGCAAGCCGCGAGCCGATGGTGGTTGAGACGCTGCTAGGCTCCTGCGTGGCGGCCTGCCTGTATGATCCGCTGAATCGCGTGGGCGGGATGAATCATTTCCTGCTTCCCCGGAAATGCCAGGATGACCCCGCCTTGGCCCGCTATGGCGAATACGCCATGGAAATGCTGATCGATCGAATCGTCGAGCTGGGTGGCAAGCGGTTCAATCTACGGGCCAAAGTCTTCGGCGCCGCCAGCGTGCTGAAAATGGCGGAAACCCGGCACAGTGTGCCGCGGGCGAACGAGCGTTTTGTGCGTGAGTTCCTGACCACGCATGATATTCCGCTGCTCGGCGAGCGCATGGGCGGAGAGCATCCCATCAAGGTGCGGATGTCCACCGATACCGGAAAGGCCCTGGTACGTGCGATCCCGAGAACGCAATTGGATCGCTTATTGGCCAACGAAGGCGAGCATTACACTGCGGCGCTGGCACGCCGTTGGGCCTGGTTCGAGGAGGGAGCCGGATCTGTTTAAGATGCGGCCAACAATCGCATGGCAAAAATCAAAGTTCTGATCGTGGACGATTCAGCGGTAGTCCGGCAAATCCTGCGGGAGATCCTCTCGCGCGATCCGGCTATCGAGGTGGTGGGTGTCGCAACCGACCCCGTGGCGGCGCACGATAAGATTCTCCGGCTGCAGCCGGACGTGCTCACGCTGGATGTCGAAATGCCGCGCATGGACGGCCTCACGTTTCTCGAAAAACTCATGCGCTCCCATCCGATGCCGGTGGTGATGATCTCTTCGCTCACTGAGCGCGGGTGCGAGACCACTCTGCGGGCGCTCGAACTGGGCGCACTGGATTTCGTCAGTAAACCAAAAGTCGACGTCGCGGATGGGACCGTGCTGCTGGCCGGCGAGATCCTGGAGAAAGTGAAAGCGGCGGCCCACGCCAAAATCATCGGCGTGCGGAAAAAGCTATCGGCTTCGGCCATCCGTCCGCTGGTCTCGAATGCGCTCATCAAATCCACCCACCAGGTGATTGCCATCGGCGCGTCCACCGGCGGCACGGAAGCGCTGCGTGAGATGCTGGAGCCGTTGCCCGCGGATTCGCCCGGCATCGTCATCGTGCAACACATGCCCGAAAAATTCACGCGCTCATTCGCCGACCGGCTGAATTCGCTATGCCGTATTCGGGTAAAAGAAGCCGAGGATGGAGACCGTATCCTACCCGGCCACGCTTTGATCGCGCCCGGCAATTTCCACATGGAAGTGCTGCGCAGCGGCGCCGAATACCGCGTGCGAGTTTACTCGGGCGAACCCGTGAATCGCCATCGGCCTTCGGTGGATGTGCTGTTCCACTCCTGTGCGCGCTACCTGGGGTCGAATGTGGTCGGTGTGATTCTTACGGGCATGGGCGCCGATGGCGCGCGCGGGATGCTCGAGATGCGGCAGGCGGGCGCACGCACCATTGCGCAGGACGAAGCCAGTTGCGTGGTATTCGGAATGCCAAAAGAAGCCATCGCCATGGGAGGGGCTGAGGAAGTTCTGCCGCTCACTAAAATCCCAGCCGGGGTTCTCCGGCTGGCCGCAACACCGCTCGAACGCGTGTGACGGCGAATCGATCAACCGACAGTGATAGACTCATCCCGTGGCCACCAGCACAGCCGCGCCCGCCCGAGTGGTTTCGCGCCTGGAATGGTTTGTCCTTATCCTTCTGGTTTTCTCGGTTGCCATAAACTATGTCGATCGCGGCATCCTTTCTGTTACCGGCGTCGCTCTCAGCCAGGAGTTGAGTCTCAAACCTCACCAGCTGGGATTCCTGCTCTCTGCATTCTTCTGGACCTACGCCGGTTTCCAGCTCATCTCGGGCTGGCTGATCGACCGTTACAACGTTCTGCTGGTTTTTGCCGCCGGCTTCGCCATCTGGTCCACAGCCACCGCGCTCACCGGCGTGGCGAAAGGGTTCGCCGCGCTCTTCGTGCTTCGCCTGCTGCTCGGAATCGGCGAATCGGTGGCATATCCCAGCTGTTCGAAAATCATTGCCGCGGGTTTTCCGGAGCGCCAGCGCGGAGTGGCCAACGGCCTGATCGATGTGGGATGCAAGCTAGGACCAGCAGCCGGTATGATCGTCGGCGGCTTGATCCTGGTGCGCTACGGATGGCGCATGGTCTTTCTGTCCATCGGAATTGCAAGCTTGCTATGGCTGATTCCCTGGTTCATCGCGGCTCCGAAAATCGGTTCGATTACCAGCATGCGCGCCCGGTACAAAGGCCCGGGATTTTTAGACATCCTTGCGAAAAAAGATGCATGGGGCACGCTGCTCGGGTTATTCTGCTCCAACTATGCTTGGTACTTCATGCTGACCTGGTTGCCCCAGTATCTGCTCATGGAGCGCCATTATTCCACCCGCATGATGGCGCTTACGGGCTGGCTTCCTTTCTGCGCCACCGCGGCCGGCGCTACCGTGGGAGGCTTCCTCTCAGATGCGTGGATTCGGCGGGGCGCGAGTCCCACACTAGCTCGGAAGACGTTCGTGGTAGGGGGAATGACGGGTTGCGCGGTATTCTTGCTCCCGGCAGCCGTCGTGGGGGACCAGCTGGCAGCCATGTCGCTATTGATACTGGCGGCGTTCATTTATGGATTGTATAGCAGCAATCTCTGGACCATCACCCAGACGCTGGCAGGCGCGGTAGCGGCCGGAAAATGGACCGGAATTCAGAACTGCGCCGGCAATCTGGCCGGTATCGCGGCCCCGGTTGTGACCGGATTCATTGTCGAGCGAACCGGCTCGTTTTACTTTGCCTTTGTCTGGGTATGCGTCAATCTCGTGATTAGCGCTGCATCGTACCTCTTTATCGTGGGGAGGGTTGAGCCAGTTTCCTGGGGCCGGGCGAGGGTCCGGGCGGCCTCTCTGTAATTGCAACCTTTATTGAAATTGGCGCGTCTCATAGAGTGGATAGCCCGGATTGTCCCTTCGCTCCCAAAGAGCGTCTTCGAGTTAGGCAACTTTGATTCGCGAAAGCAGCTCAGTTGCCGGCCGGTGAGCATCTTCCTCCGAGTGCTCACCGGTTCTTAAATTCTGGCGTGTTAAAACGGATCGGCGAAATGCTTACCCGGCTCTAAAATCATTCGTTTCCCCGAGTAATCCAAGGTCACAGAGAAGTGACGGAAAACGGCACCTCCGATCATGTTTTCGTTGCCAGGATTGCCGCAGCAGGTGGAGGGCGCATCTCGCAATTCAAACTTACCCAGCCGGAGTAGCTCGACGCGCCCCGAGATACCGGAACCAGCCTTCCCGAGACCCTCGCCGGTTTTCGTTTCCTGTAGCGCGGCTTTTGATTTCTTGAGCAGCGCCGTGTCCACAGCGTCCATGGAACCGGTGTCGACAAAAAGCTGGAGCGCCTCCTCCGGCACTCCCGCCACTTTGATAGTGCCTGGAATATAAATCCATTTGCTCCGCCCTCCGCCAAAGGTCAAAGGCAGGGCTTCTCCCGGACCGCGATATTTAAACTCAGCCGGATCGGTCAGAATAAGCCTGTGATTGTCTTCGTCAATGGTGACAATCAGTTTGCTGAAAAAATCGTAGCCGAAGATGCCGTCTAACGGACGGCCCTGGGCAGCCAAGCTGCTCAAATCGGTCAGCAACACGTCAAATCCTCGCAAGGTGAGCCCTGGCAACAGAAAGGTCTGGCTCTTCACGACGCCGGTCTTGATTTCGCCGGAGCCCGCCCCGACAATGCTAGCCTCGCCACTGGGCTTGAGCCCCAGCTTGGCTGCGGTGAGGGAATCCAACAACGTAAAAGATGAGCCTGAATCCACTGCGAATCGCAGGGGACGTGAACTTCCCGCCAGGATTACTTGTATCTCGGGTGAATCCCCATGAAAGTCAGCATGGATATCGACCTGGTGGCCGCCGGAAAATTCGGCGACAGGGCCTTCCGCCCAGATCGTCACGGCGCTAACCAACAGCAGCGTGCGTACTTTCATTTCGAACTAAAATCCTCCGGCAGCCGCGGTAGATTTGTTTTCCTTGTCCCGATCGATGGTTGCGCGCAATCCTGCCTGAGCTCGGAAACTCCCTGGATATTGCTCCAAAGCCCGCTTGAATGCAGACTCCGCTTCAGTCAGCCGGCCGTTTTTCAGCGCCACCTGGCCAATCACTTCGAGCACGGGCCTTGGATAATACGGAGGCTCGGAATAAGTCATGCGCCGTTCCAGCGTCGCCGCCTGTTCCAACTTTTTGAGAGCAGCATCCAGTTTGCCTTCCGCCAACTTCAAGTGGCCGTTCAATTCCTCCCGGGCGGCCTCTAACGCCTCGGGGACCGGCATCTTCACTTTCTCCTTGTATTCGGCGAGCGATTCGTCCATGTGCTTCGATTCGGTCTGCGCCAGAGGGATATTGTTCTTTCCAAGATAAGCGAGCGACATCGCCCAATGCCGCCAAGCCTGTTCCCGGGGCTTGTCATAAACAGGTAACGTCGTACCATCCAGGATTTCGTCCCAACTCTCGGATTGAACCAAGGAGCGCATCATCGCAAACCAACCCTGCCGATAGGCACTGAAGAATCCATCAATGGATGCGATCTCACGCGGATTCTCCTTGAATCCAAGCAGCTCGCGCGCAGCGTCCTTGGCTTTGTCGTATTGGCCTTGAAAGGAGTAAGCCGTGGCCAGGAAATGGACGTTGTGTCCGTGATGTCCAGTGCCGTACAGCCGATCAGCATGCATGTAGCCACGCTCGTTTCGAGCAGCCGCGGCGAACGAGTTCACTGCATCTTCCCAGCGCCCGGTCTGCGCATAAATGTGGCCGGGCATATGCAACGCGTGCGGAATATTGGTAACCAATTCGGCGTAGCGTTTGCAACTCGGCCAGGCGTCCCGGGCGAAAGTGGAACCTTCGAAGCCGTGGATCACGTAATGGTGAACACCCGGATGATCGGGAGCTTTCACCAACAAATCGCGCAGGATGGCCACCGCTTCCATGCTGGTGCCGCGAGGAGTTTTCTCCGGTTGATCGAAGCCGCGCATCAGGTGCAGGGCCAGGTACGTTCTGGCTTCAATCTCATCGGGATTTTGGGCGACAATGGCACGCAGTCCCTGGATGTAGGCTTCCTCCGGGTCCTTCGATTTCACGTCGCGGCGCGCTACAATCGACGCGATGTAGAGCTTCTCGACCGGCGTCGCCTTGCCGGGCACTTGCGCCAGCTCATTCGCCTTGCGTGCGGCTTCCATGGCGCGCGCCGCCGCTTTTAACGGATTGCTCTTTCCGAATAACTTATCGTAAGTGTCCAATTGAAAGCGTGGACGGTAATCACCCGCAGCCACCATCGCAACACCCCAGTAGGGCATGGGCGCTTCCGGATCAAGCTCGGCGGCTTGCAGGAAGGAGCGCTCCGCTTCCACTGCCCAGAAAGAATGCAGCTGCGCTACGCCTTGATCGAAGAACTGCTGCGCTTTCGGGTTCGATGTTGTGATAGCGAAATGCACGGTTCCCTGCCCAGTCATGATCTTGGCCGGCAGCGCCGGCGCAGTGCCGCTAGGTGGCGGGACGCAGAGATCCGGCTGCTTGGACTGGCTAAACGCAAGGGCGGCTGTGAGCAGCACTAAAACAGAAGCTTTCATATTTGGCCTTCCGTTTATCGTAACGCAATGATGCCGGCCAAATGCTCAGGTACACTGAAAGAAAGTGGAAGAAGAGGTCTTAGGGAAAGCCTACGACGGGCGCCTCATGCGGCGCCTGCTAGCTTATATCCGGCCGTACAAATCGGAAGTCCTGATCGCGCTGGTCTTTCTGCTGATCAACGCGGCGCTGCAAGTGGTGGGGCCGCTGCTCACCAAGCTGGCGATTGACCGGTATTTGGCGCCCGCAGCGCGGCCCACGCGGACGTTCCTCGATCCTTACCTATCCAGCAGCGCCTGGACCGGCCTGCTGCAGATTTCCCTCATCTACCTGCTGTCCATCGCCGCGGCGTTGGTCTGCGATTTCGGCGAGCAATACCTCATGCAGTGGGTAGGACAGAAAGCCATGCTCGATCTCCGCCGCGAGCTGATGGCGCACCTGCAACGCCTGGATATCGCCTTCTACGACCGCAATCCGGTAGGGCGCCTGGTGACGCGCCTCACCACCGACGTGGATGCGCTCAACGAACTGTTCGCGTCCGGATTGCTGATGATTTTAGGCGACCTGTTGATGCTGTTATTCGTCATCGCGGCCATGCTGCAGCTCAGCCCCGGCATGACCGGCTTCATGCTGGCGGTGATGCCGTTCGTGGTATTAGTCACCATCAAGTTTCGCCGCAGCGTGCAACAAAGCTACCGCCGCATCCGCGTGGCCATCGCGAGAATCAACTCGTACCTGCAAGAGCACGTCAATGGCATCGCCGTTCTGCAGCTCTTCAACCGCGAAGAAAAAAGCCGCGCCGAGTTCGACCGCATCAATCGCGATCACATGGAAGCATTCAAGGACGCCATCACCGCTTATGGATGGTTCTATCCGGTGATCGAGTTCCTGGGAATGCTCGCGCTCGCGCTGCTGCTGGCCTACGGAGGCTTCCGCATTCGCGGTGGCGCGCTGAGTCTGGGCATCCTGGTAGCTTTCTTCCAATATGGCCTGCGCTTTTTCCGCCCCATTCAGGATTTGAGCGAGAAATACAACATCCTGCAATCGGCCATGGCCGCTTCTGAACGCGTGTTCAAATTGTTGGATACTCCGGTGCAGATTCAATCCGCGCCGCAGCCGAAGCCGTTCCCTGCGAGGCCGGCGGCTATTGAATTCGACCACATCTGGTTCGCGTACAAAGACGAGGATTGGGTGCTGGCCGATGTAAGCTTCCGGATTGAGCCAGGCGAGACCATCGCGGTAGTGGGGCACACCGGGGCGGGCAAAACTACGCTCACCAGCCTGCTGCTGCGCTTCTATGAGGTGCAGCGGGGCAGCATCCGCATCGATGGAACCGACATCCGCGAATTCGATTTGGAACAGCTCCGGCGCAATTTCGGCGTAGTGTTGCAAGATCCGCATCTTTTCACTGGAACCATCGCCGAGAACATCCGGTTGGGCGCTTCCAGCATCTCGGACCATCAGCTTGCTGAATCGGCCGAACGCGTCAATCTGCTCGATTTCATCCAGACCTTACCGGAGGGTTTCGCACAGCCGGTGCGCGAGCGCGGCGCAGGATTCTCCACCGGGCAAAAGCAGCTCATCAGTTTCGCGAGGGCGCTGGCCCACAGTCCCGGCTACCTGATTTTGGACGAGGCCACCTCGAGCGTCGACACCGAGACCGAGCTGCGGATTCGCGACGCGCTGGCCCGCCTGGTGGAGGGCCGAACGTCAATAGTGATCGCGCATCGGCTGTCCACCATCCAGCGCGCCGACAGAATCCTGGTGATGCACAAAGGAAAACTCCGGGAGCTCGGCACGCATCAGGAATTGCTGGCGTTGCGCGGAATTTATTGGAAGCTCTATCAGCTTCAGTACAAGGATCAGGAATTCGCCCGCGAGCCCGAGGCGGTCAGCGGCGATTAGGGTGCTTCTGGCAGGTTAAAATAGGACGAAGTAGGAACATCACCGAATGACCATTCAACTTCCAGAGGATCTTGGAGCAGCGCTGAAGGCGCAAGCCAACGCACATGGCATTTCCGCCGACGGTTACGCGCGTGAGATTCTTGAACGTGAGCTTGCGGCGTCACTGGAAGCGGAATCGTCCGGTGTGCCCTTCAAGACTGGACGCGGCATGTTTGCCAAATACGGGCAGGCTCCATCGGCTGAGGAAATCGACGCTAACCGGGCTGATATGTTCCGGAATTTCGGCGAAGACCATTGATAATCGCTGGTGTCGCGGATACTCATGTCGCACTGTGGCACTTATTTGACGACGCCCGACTATCCACAGCAGCCGGAGCGTTTATCGGCCAAGCAGCTGCCACAAGACGCAAAATAGCTGTTTCGACCATCAGCCTCGCCGAGGTGGTCTATTTGATAGAAAAGGGTCGTCTGCCGTCCTCGGCTTATGATGAACTGACGCAGGCACTCGCCGAACCCGAACATGTTTTCACAGAAGCTGTTTTTACCAAAGCCATCGTAGAAGCTATGCGACAGGTACCACGCGCCGAAGTTCCGGACCTGCCTGACCGCATCGTCGCGGCTACTGCGCTCTATTTCGATGCACCGGTTATCAGCCGCGACAGACGCATTCGCGCGACCAGCCTGAAAACGATTTGGTAGAGGCTGGAGGGACAATTCGCACGTTAGCGGAGATTCGCGGATGACTTATTCAATTCCTGCTCGCACCTCGCCATGCTGCTCTGCGCTTCCTTCAACGTAGCTTGAGCCATCTCCTGGAAAATCCCGTTGGTTGCCGCGGTGAGATCCGGCAAGCTGCGCTGATAACACTCGAGCGCCTGCTGCCAGTTCTCCCGTCGAACGCCGGGAGAAAGTCTCGCATCAGAGCCCAGCAGCGCGTGCGCCTGGCCCATCTGGAATTGATCCAGCGCCATGGTCCACAATAGGTCGGCGTTGACTGAACCTGGTTTCGAGAAACGGCGGCCTTGGACCAAAGAGTTCTCTAGCTCCACCAGCGCAGCTTTCGCATTGCCCTGTTGCAGAAACGCGCTCCCTAAACGCCCTGTGGCGATCGCCACCAGCACCTGCACCTGCACGTCGTTCACATCGGCAGCCGATAACGCTTGCAGTTGCTTCAAGGCCGCACGGTATTTTTCGAGCGCCACTCCGGCGTCTCCCTGGGCGCCGATCTCATCGCCCGTGAGCAGTATCTCCCAAGCCTCGATTCGCCGCAAATCGATATTGTCCGGATCTTCCACCAACATGGACTGCACCAGGTCCACGGCTTTTTGGTGCATCGCCAAAGACTCCGCGCGCCGATGCGCAAAACGGGAAAGCAGATCGCCGTTTCGGCTATACGCCAGCGCTAAAAGGCGGCGGGATTTTTTGTCGCCGGCGGCCACTACGGATTCGAGCAGCGGCAGCGCCTTCTGGCAGTCCTGGAGCGCCGCCTGCCATTGATCTTTATCGGCCCGCTTCGAGCCGTAATCCAGATAAGCCAGCGCCAGGTTTCGCCGCTCCGCTTGATTACCGGGATCGGCCGAGGATAGCCGTTCCGCGATCGCTACCAATTGCTTGGATTGCTGGATGCCGTCCGTCCGGTCGCCGGCCAGCATCAAAATATCGCTGAGCTTGCCATGAGCACGGATTAATTCCCGCGCGGCCTCAACATTCGAAGGATCGGCGGCCGCCACTGTTTCGAGAATCGCGAGAGACTTACGATAGCTCACCGTCGCTCCGGGTGTATCGCCGAGATTCGCTTCGCGAAACCCGCCCTGGACATCGCCGACTTTCTGATAGGCGGCCGCCAGTTCGCGCTGCAGCGAGAGATTGCCCTTGGCTTCTTTGGCCAGCGCGTCCAGATACCGCAGCGCTCGGTCGACAATCAGCTTGCGCGCGGCAGTGGAACCTGGCAAGTTTTGAATTGCGTCATGCACTTCAAACAAGAGGGAGTTCGCAAGCGCCCGTACGTCGTTGAAGCGCTGCTCGGCGCGGGCGCGTTCCTCACGTGCCACATAGGTCTGCCGCAGCGCGATCACCAAGCCCGCTATCAGCGCGACTGCAGCTAACGCCAAGCCTGCAACGCTGGCCTTGTTCCGATTCACGAATTTCCCAGCCCGATACCAGAACGTGTCCGGACGGGCGATCACCGGCAGCCCCTTCAAGTGACGCCGGATTTCCTCGGAGAATTGTTCGACCGACGCATAGCGCCTCTCGGGCTCTTTCCGCAGAGCCTTCAGCACGATATTGTCCAGGTCACCCTTCAGGCGACGCCGCAATTTCTCCCGGTTTTCTGGCTTGGCTTCCTCGCGATCGACAGCGGTGCTGGGCTTTTCGGGCTGCGCTTCGCAAACCGCTTGCGCGATCTCGTGCGGCACCCGGCTGGTTCCCGGATAGGGCCGCTGCCCAGTTAGCAAGCCATAGAGGACTACGCCAAGCGAATAAACATCGCTGGCCGTGGTAATTGGTTCTCCACGCACTTGTTCGGGACTCGCGTACTCCGGCGTCATCGGCGGCAGCACGGTGACCGTGGCATTTCCGGATCCCACAAGATCTTCCGGGTCCAGAATCTTCGCAATTCCAAAATCCAGCAGTTTCGGTTCACCCGAATCAGTCACCAGAATGTTGTCGGGCTTGATGTCGCGGTGAATCACCAGATGCTGATGCGCATAGGCTACGGCTGAACATACGGTGCGGAACAACTGCAGCCGCTCCGCCACCGGCAATCCGCGCGAATCGCAGAACTTGTCGATCGGCTGGCCTTGGATGTATTCCATCACCACATAAGGCTGACCGTCTTCGAGCGCGCCTCCGTCCAACAGCCGCGCGATATTCGGATGATCGAGATTGGCCAGGATTTGACGCTCAGCTTTAAAGCGATGCCTACGAAAAGCGTCACCCACTCCGCCGCGTACTAACTTGATGGCTACCTGCTTGCGGTACTGATCGTCGGCGCGGATGGCGCGATAGACGCTGCCCATGCCGCCCTGTCCGATTTCTTCCACGATCTGATAAGCACCGATCCTTCTTCCGGCCAGCGATTCGGCGGCTATGGAAGCCCCGTCGAGAATGGGTGCAGCGAATGCTCCGGGCTCCAGAAAATCCGTGCTGGCCTGTTTGTCGGAAGCGATGAGCGAATCCACTTCCTGGCGCAGCGCCGGATCTCCCGAGCAGGCGGACTCCAGATACTCGGCGCGCTGTTCGGGCGCGAGATCGAGAACCTGCTCCAGAATTCCCCGGACTTTGCCCCACTCCTCAGGCGTCAACGGACCCTCTGCTGATTTCGCGAAATAGCCAGGCTCGCGCCGATGCCCACTCGCGCTTCACAGTGGGCGCCGACACACCCAACACTTCGGAAGTTTCCTCAATTGATAACCCGGCGAAGAATCGCAGCTCCACCATGCGGCTTTGACGTTCATCCAGTTTCGCCAGGCTCTGTAACGCATCGTCCAGCGCTAGCAGATCGATTTCGCGGCGCTCCGGGGGTACCACAGCTTCGGTCAATTCCAGCGTCAAGGCGCCGCCACCGCGCTTGGCGTAGTGATGGCTTCGCGCGTGATCCACCAGGATCCGGCGCATCATTTGCGCGGCCACGCCAAAGAAGTGCGCCCGGCTCTGCCAGGGGAGCTTTTGCGTCACCAGCCGCAGGTAGGCTTCGTGAACCAAAGCCGTGGGCGATAGCGTGTGCCCTGGTTTTTCCTGTTTTAAATACCGGCCAGCCACGCGGCGCAGCTCGCCGTAGACCAGTGGCATCAGCGTCTCAAGTGCCGCGCGGTCGCCCTTACTCCATTCGGCAAGCAACTTGGTTACGTCTTGGGAAGACTCATTCACAGGACGATTCCGGCGTTCGTTCCAAGTATAGAATGATCCGATTGGGCCTGTTTTCTCGCGTATCGTTTCAGGGCTCAGCCGCGATCGAAATAGATGCTGCGCCAACAACAAGATAGGGGATAACTATATGAAACGACTCGTTTTTCTGACCGTCCTCGTGGTTGGGAGCGGAACTTGGCTCGGGGCGCAGCCCACAGTTTTCACAGGCGGCGTGGTGAATGCCGACAGCTTGGTCCCTGCCGGCTTGCCCAACGCCAATATTGCGCAGGGCTCCATCTTCTCGATATTCGGAACTAACTTAGGACCCTCCCAGAGCCCTGGACTTACTTTTCCTTTGCAGACCATGCTTGGCGGAGTGTCGGTGCAGGTGACAGTCGGAGGGACTTCGACTAACGCGATTCCTTTATTCGTCGGCCCAGGTCAGATAAACGCGATACTTCCCTCCAATACGGCGACTGGCAGCGCTACGTTGACCGTTACTACCTCGGCTGGAGCCAGCGCGCCCGCCACTTTTACGGTTGTGGATCATAGCTTCGGGATTAACAGCGTGAATCAGAGCGGCGCCGGGCCCGGAATCGTGGACAATTCCAACTACAATCTGATCACCCAGAACTCAGCAGCGCAAGCCGGCGACGTGATTATCATCTGGGGTACTGGTCTGGGCGCAGTAACGGGCAACGAAGCGAGCGGTCCTCTACCGGGCAACATGCCAAATATTCGAGCGAAGGTCTTTGTGGGATCTCTCGAGGCGAAAATCAACTATCAAGGACGCTCCGGCTGCTGCGCCGGCGTGGACCAGATTGCCGTCGTGGTTCCCGCGGGCGTCACCGGATGCCATGTTCCGGTGGCCGTGGAAATCGATGGCGCGGAAGAAATCGTAAGTAACTGGGTGACTACTTCCATAGCTGAGCTGGGCGCGAACCGTGTCTGTTCCGACGCTACCGGTCCAAGCTCCGGGGTTTTAGAAACGTTCTTGTCGAAGGGAGGCAGCTTCGGCTTTGTGGGTCTCAGCCGGGATACCATTACATCGCCCGCTCTGCCGCCTCCTTTTGGAACCGGTTCACCAACCACAACCACCACGGATAGCGGATCGGCGAGCTTTGTGAAATACACGCCCCAGCAATTCACCATTGCTGAGAATATCTTCCAAACGTATACTCTCGGCGCCTGCACCGTCTTTGTATTCAACGGACAGTCCGCCATCTTCACGGATCCGACCGTGCCGGTCGGCCTGGATGCCGGAAGTGTGATTAACGTGAACGGTCCGAATGGAGCGAAGCAGTTGATGCCACTCTCCAGCGACAAGGGGACCTATACGGCCACACTTGGCGGCGGATCGGGTCCCAGCGCTCTACCGCTCTATCTGGACCAAGGCACATACTCCATCGATAACGGAGCCGGCGGCGCCGATGTCAAAGGTTTCAAGTTCAGTCTTACGCTCCCGCCAGCACTGACTTGGACCAACATGAACAGTGTGGGTCCGATTATCAGGGCAAACGGTCAGCTTGTGACCTGGACGGGGGGCGACCCGAGCGGCGTCGTAACAATTTCGGGCGATTCCATCGTGATAGGTACCGATTCGAATGGCAATAGCACAGCGGTAGGCGCTTTCTTCAGTTGTCACGCACCGGTCAGTGCCGGTCGGTTTAATATCCCCGCTCCGGTTCTGCTGAGCTTGCCGCCGAGCTCGGTGATCTCGCCGGCTCCGGGCGTCTCCATTGACGTCGGATCACTCTCGCTCGGGACTTCTTCGCTGCCCGTACAATTTACGGCGACGGGCATAGACTACGGCTACGCTGGCTCGTCAGCGAGCTCCGGCATAACCGTCGCCTACCAGTAGGGACTCGGAGGAAGGCGCAGGCCGAATTGGTCCTCCGGCTTGCGCCTTTGGAGGGGGGAACGCGTCACGACAACCGCGTCACGACAACCGCGTCACGAAAAACTGAGCCGCGACCGGAAGGGAGCAACGCGTGATCGCCGCTAGCGGCATTCGTCGTGGCGCTCCCTTCTGGTCGTGGCTCGGCTAAGTTCGCTCTGGCTGCGTATCATAGACTAGGAGCGAGATCCCCTTGACCGAAATCAATTCCATCGGGGTCCCTGCGGGAGCCAGGGCTCATAAACGCGTCGGCCGGCTGTTCGGTGATTTGAAAGTGCGGCCCAAGCTGATGGTGTTGCACAACGTGTTCTTTGCGATCCTGGCGCTGGGCGTTTATTTTGCGCTGTACTCCTACCTGCCGGACCAAGCTAAGACCAACCTGTTTGTCGTACTGGGCGCCATCTACCTACTGGCCGTGTTGGCGCTCGAAACCACCATCATGCCGCTGTATGTGTATCGGCCGCTGCGCCTGATGTTAAACGCCGACCAAGCCACCCAGCATGGCGACCGTGGGCATGAACTGATCGATGAAAACATGATCCCGGGCGACGAAATCGGCCAGATCATGCGGTCGCGCAATGCCACCATTCTCGATCTGCGCAAGCGCGAGGAAGAGCTGGAAGAAGCTCTACGAAAACTGGAGGCGCAGGATCGCCTGGTGAGCCTGGGGTTGATGAGCGCCAGCGTCGCGCATGAGCTGAACACGCCGCTCGCCGTCTTGCAAGGCTCCATCGAAAAGCTGACCGAGACCACGCGCGATCCCGCGGCGCTGGAACGTCTGGCGCGCATGCTCCGCGTTACACAGCGGATCCGGAAGATTAGCGAAAGCCTGGTGGATTTCGCGCGCGTCCGCAAACACTACCTCGAGCCCGTACCGCTGCGGCACCTGATCGATGACGCGTGGAATCTGGTAGCCATCGACGAAAAGGCCGCGCAAGTGAACTTTCGCAACGGGGTGGGCGAAGGCGATCAGGTGACCGGTAATGCCGACCGCTTGATCCAGGTCTTCGTCAATCTCTTTCGCAATGCTCTGTATGCCGTCCGTCCCACGGGCAACATCGTGGTAAACGCCCGGCGATGGAACCGCAACGCGCAATCCTGGGTCTCTGTCACTGTCGAAGACGATGGCCCTGGCATCCCGTCCGACGTACTGCCTGAAATCTTCGAGGCGTTCGTATCCAGCCGCCTGGATGCCAAGGGAACCGGGTTGGGACTCACCATTGCGGAAGGCATAGTGCATCAGCACGCCGGTACCATCTCAGCCGCGAATCGTTCCCAAGGTGGAGCTTGCATCGAAGTCACACTGCCGTCCGCCGAAGCGCGGCGAGTGGGGAGTCACCCAAGACAATGAAAAATCCCTCCGAACAGGTTGCCGATTCTCCTACGCTGGCCGGTCAAGTGGACCTGGCCATTCTCGATGACGATCCCGATTTCTGCACTTACCTGGACGACGCCCTCAAAGACGACGGCCTCTATTCCATCCGAACTTTCGTACACCCGGACGAGTTGTTCGCCGGCTGTGAGCAGCGCTTGCCGGACATCGTTCTTCTTGATATGAAGATGGGCGAATTCAAAGGCGACAAGGTGCTGGAGCAGCTCCAGACCGCTTATCCCGGGCTGTGCGTGATCATCGTCACCGGTTACCCGTCGCTCGAAGACATGCGCGCAACATTCAAGATGAAGGTGTTCGATTACATCTCGAAGCCGTTTTCGCTCGCACAACTCCGCCAGACGCTGCACAACGCCATCGAAAAATTCGGACTCGGACGCACCGCTCAGGACCGCTTGCGCGAACGGCTGGGCCATCACATCAAGATGCTGCGCGTGGAGCGCGATTGGTCGCTCAAAGATCTGGCGGCGGCCACCAAACTGAGCATCTCGCAGATCAGCTCCATCGAGCGTGGCGCAAACCTGCCAAGCATCGAAAGCTTGCTGGCTATCTGCCGGGCCTTCGATAAGCGCCCCTCGGAGGTTCTGGCGGCGATTGAGTTTTGACTATTTAATCACCGGCACTGCGGGCTCGAGGAATTTGGAAACTATGCTGCCAATGTCGGGGAATTGATACGTCAGCCAGGCCAGTACCGGGAGAGCCCCGTACGAGGCAATGCGCAGATAAAAATCCCACCCTAATTCGTTGGGTCTAGTATTGGTGATCCGGCTGAGAATGGCATTGCGATGCATTTGGGCAAACACCCAAATAACAACCGTGCCAAGGGCCAGCAGAAAACCCGTGAACATCCAATCCACCCATTGCCGCGGCTGGAACGGGTAAGAGTTCCACGCCACCATTGCCAGGACAAAAGACGCTGTTACAAACATCATCAGGTAACGCATGTTCGACAGAACCGCCCGAATGAGAGAGATGTACCGGATGGCCAAAAATTCCTCAGCTACTAAAATCCGTTGGGGCACCTCTGAAGGTGATCCGGCGTGGAGCTCCATGGGAACCGAAGCTTGCTCCAGATGGGTCTCTAAACGGCGAGCCCTAATTGGCAGTTCTTGAACGTCATCACTTGCCACCAATCCGACGCGCTCGTCTTTCCAATAGGGGATCAGGACGAAAGTCAGGAGTTTTTGGCTGAACCCGGCAAAGTCTTTTTCAATATTCTTCATTAGGTCGTAGTCGCACTCCCCCTCCTTGCGTTGGCAGGGCTTCTCAGCCATGCGTTCGAGGAGTTTCCCAATCTCTCCCAGAAGGTTGCTGTTCTCGTTGTTGAGCTCATTCCAGTCGGATGTGTTCCCGGTTATGTCGCCTTGATGAAGCATTTGACGCATGGATTCCAACGACCGTGCCATGTCGTTCCACTGCTCTTGCAGGCCTCCATGCCGCAACATCGCCATCCAACCCGTTACTTTCAATCGGCTGAACGCGAACCGAATAGGCAGATTCTCCAGCCGTTCCAGCAAATCACTCTTGAGCCCTCCCCAAACCAGAACCAGACGGAAACATCCGGTCATGCCCATCACGATAAGCGGAAACGATAACAGGGCCACCAGCATTTCATATGGGCTGGAACGATAGTTGCCCGTTTTCCAAAGAAAGTGATCCGGGCTATCGATCGGCGTGAATTGGGAAAACAAAGCGAGGGCGAGAACATAAACGGCGACAGCCACCATATCGATCGTCAGCCAATCGACCTGTTCCGGCTGCCGAACAAATCGCAGGAGTTGGTAGAGCATCTCGCGCGTGATCATCGGACAGGTGATTTTCCGGTAGAGCGGAGTGTCTCGCGGACGTCGGCCGGACTCAAGATCGTTGTCGGAAACAAAGAGCGG
>Ga0208691_1000298_pt1 | contig 17890 bp, 14 predicted proteins | sample June2015DPH_20_1_FD_184719 | JGI IMG/M metagenome (GOLD analysis project Ga0208691, IMG submission 184719) | Peatland microbial communities from SPRUCE experiment site at the Marcell Experimental Forest, Minnesota, USA - June2015DPH_20_10... | ecosystem: Environmental > Terrestrial > Soil >... | reverse complement strand
GAGGCTCGCTTGCGTCAAAGCGGGTGTCGCCGACCACTCCCACGATTGTGAATACGCCGGGACCATTGCTGCGTAGTTGTTTGCCGATGGGATCTTCGCCGGGGAAGGTGACGCGCGCAAATTCCTGCGAGATGATCGCCTCGGTTGCGTGGCCAGGCTTCTGGTTGTCATCAAACGTGTGCCCGCGCAGAATCGGGATGCCGATTGCTCCGAAGTATCCCGAATCGGCCCAGCGGTGCATGGCGTATTGTTGTTTGCCCTGCGGGAGAGGCGGACGGCCCACAATCTCGAAGCCGTTGTCCCCGCCATAACCGTCTCCCGGAACCACGGGAAATACAAATCCTGCGGCCTTGACGCCAGAAGTATTTCGTACTTTTTCGAGCAGGGTGTCAAAGAAGCTGTCTCGCTGCGCCTGTTGGCTATAGCGCGCCACGGGCAACGTGAGATCCATTTTGAGGACGTTTTGCGTGGTGCATCCAAGGTCGGACGAGCGGAGCCTGGCGTAGCTTTTCATCAGCAGGCCAGCGCCGATGAGCAGCATCACGGTCAAGCCGACTTCGAGCGAGAGCAGCGCCGCGCGCAGCCTTGCCCGGCTCTGTCCGGCGCTGTTGGCGCGCGAAGACTCCTGCAAGGTTGCCAGGATTTGGCCACTGTTGTTTGAGAATGCCGAGATCAAGCCGGCAAAGATGGCGCAGAGCACAATCAGGGCCGCGGCAAACACTGCTACCACACCATCCATGTGGATGGTTTCGACACGGACCATCTCTGGCCGGGTGCTCACAAACCATCGAATGACTCCAGTGGCGAGAAGAAGGCCGACTGTTCCTCCGGCGGAGGAAAGCACGAGGCTCTCCATGAGTTGCTGGCGCAGGAGGCGCAGGCGTCCTCCACCCATGGCGGTACGGATTGCATGTTCCTTCTTTCGCGCTGCCGCGCGCGCCACGAGCAGGTTGGCGACGTTGAGGCAGGCAATGAGCAGGACGCATCCGGTGGCGGCGAGCAAGACGTAGAGGGGCGTCCTGATGTTGCCGACCAGGGAATCGAGCAGCGGACGACTGGTGGCAGAGATGCTTACAAACGGGTCGTCAAGATGCTGGTTGTGAAGTCGCCGTGTTATCAACGTCAGATCGGCCATTGCCTGCGCGCTCCTCACTCCAGGTTTCAGTCGTCCAATGGCCAGAAAATCGTGGGAATCGATCGCGGTGATTTCATCGTGTGGTTCGTTTTGGTAGATCGGAGTCCAAAGCTGGACAGCCGCGTTGGGATAGGCGAACCACGCGGGCAGGACGCCAACGACCGTGTAGGGCTTGGCGTTGAGCAGGATGGTTTGATTGAGGATGGCGGGATTGCCGCCGAAACGGCGCTTCCACAATCCCCAGCTCAACATGACGGTGGGATTCGCCGAGGGCTTGTCTTCGTCCTCAGTGAAGTTGCGGCCCAGGGCGGGCTGCACGCCAAGCATGGGCAGGAAATTTGCCGAGAATACGCCGGCGCGCACGCCTTCGGGCAACTGATCGCCAGCGCCAGAAAGGTTGTAGCCAGCATATCCGGCGAGGGCCATGTCACTGAAGGACTTGTTCTGCTGCTTCCACTCAGCGAAGACGCCGCCGGCGCTGTCGTTGAAGGGAAACTTGCCGTCGGAACTCTGCTCGTACAAGCGAACGAGATTTCCAGGATCCTTGAACGGGAGCGGCTTTAGGAGAACCGCGCGAACGATGGTGAACATGGCGACGTTGGCGCCGATGCCGAGGGCCATGACGAGAATGGCGATGATGGCGAAGCCTGGCGTCTTGATGAGGGTGCGCACCGCGTAGCAAATGTCGTGGGAGAGGAGTTCGAGCCAGGTCCAGCTCCAGGTGGCGCGGGCTTGTTCGCGGAGCAGGGCTGGGTTGCCGAAGGATTGGAGGGCGGCGTAGCGGGCTTCTTCAGCGCTCATGCCGGCGGCGAGGTTTTCGGCGATCTGGCGGTCGAGGTGAAAGCGAAGCTCGTCGTCGAGGCGGGAGGCGGCCTGGCCACGCTTGAAGAGCATGGCAATTCTCATTTGCAACTTTGTGTGCCAACGCATGGTGAACTTCCTTTCGAATGGGATCAGGCTTCGTCGACGATCAAATCGATGGCCGCGGAGAGACGCGCCCAGTTTGCGGTTTCTGATTCAAGCTGCTTACGTCCGGCGGCAGTGAGCGAGTAGAACTTGGCTTGGCGGCCGGTTTCACTTTCGGCCCATTTGGCCTTGATCCAGCCCTGCTGCTCGAGGCGGTGCAAGGCGGGATAGAGCGAGCCCTGCTGCACCTGGAGTACTTCGCCCGAAACCTGTTGGATGCGTTTGCCGATGGCCCAGCCGTGCATGGGTTCGAGGCGGAGGGTTTTGAGGATCAGCAGGTCGAGGGTGCCTTGTACGAGATCGTTTGGTTTGCCCATACCTAGATTATCTACAACAAAGTTGTGTAGACCGTCAAGGTATCGAAGGAGATTTATTTCGAGCTGACGAAGGGGCTTACCAGATGAAGGGAATGAGATGGTAGCGGGTGCGTGCGCAGTAGGTGGTGTAACCGGGAAGGTTGGCGCGGAGGAATTTTTCTTCGCTGAGCAGGCGGATGGCAAAGAATGGAATGATTAGCGCGAAGGCGGGCAGGGCGACCCAGGAGCCAAGCGCAAGGGAAATGAAGGTCCACAAGACTACGGAGCCGAAGTACATGGGGTGACGAACCCAGGCATAGGGTCCGGTGGAGACGACCGTCTGGCCGGGATCGACGGTGATGGTGCGCCCGGCGAAGCTGTTGACTTTGAGCACCCAGAAGACGAACAGATATCCGCCAATAATCAGGGCGAGGGAGATGAGGGTTACCCAGGCTGGAACGTCGCCGAATAACCTGTGCGACCAACCGAAGCGGCGGTCGAAGCCGGGCAGAAGTGCGGCACCAAGAAAGACCAGTAACGTAAGGCGAATGAGCAATTTTTGTTCTTTGAGTGGTTCTCTGGACCTCATTCTGCGTTCGACGAGCGCCCTGTCATAGCGGAGTAAGTAAAAAAATGCCAGGAGAGCGGGAAGATAGAATGCCGCGAGGGTGGCCCATCCCTGCCAAAACCGCCAGGACCCCGCGGGAAGAAAGATGACTGCGGTGGACAAAGCCAGGATAAACAGCATGCGAGGCGCGACCATGAGTCCCAGGTTCATCGCGATGCTCCTCTCATTTGTATGTTGGTCCTATGTGCTGGATTCGCTGCCAATGATAGCCCTTCTTCAGGATGGCAATCTGTGATGTACGAGGTTTCTTTCACCGGGTGACGAGTGCTTTTGGGAACCGTCGTCGGAGGCTTCCGCCGGTTTTCTCTATTCCGCCGAGCGAGGAATCCGTTGTATTCTCCATTCGCGGGGGTTTCTTTCCCATGACAACTACTCCCATCCGTGTAATTACCGTGGAACGCGAGTATGGATCGCGGGGCGGCGAGTTTGCCCACGACCTGGCGAAGCGGCTTGGCTGGCGGCTGCTGGATTCGGAGCTGCCTTGCGCGGCGGCTAAGGCGGCCGGCGTGCCGCAGGAACTGGCAGCGAAGTATGACGAGCGGCTGGATCCGTGGTACTACCGCTACGGCAAGGTCTTCTGGCACGACTCGGGTTATTCAATGGCCGGGTTATCGGAGGACCAGATTTTTGATTCCGACCGCATGCTGGCGCTGATTCAGAAAGAGATATTGAATGCCGCGAAGCAGGGGAACTGCGTGCTGGTGGGGCGTGGGGCGGCCTGTGCGCTGGCGGGGCAGCCGGGGTGCTTTCACGTGTTTGTGTACGCCACGGCGACGGCCAAGCGCGAGTGGTTCATGCAGGCCTTTCCCAAGCAGGCGCAGCAGGCGGACCAGTTGCTGGCGGCGTTTGATAAGCGGCGGGCGGCGGTGATCCGCAAGGCGTATCAGCAGGAGTGGTGCTGCCGAGGGCTTTACCATATGCTGCTGAACTCGGCGATGGGGACGGACGCGATGATTGAGGCGGTGCAGGGGGCGGGCGGGTTGTTTGAGTGCCCGCAGGCGATGGAGCAGGGAGTTTAGGGGTCTGGATTTTCTCGCCGTCGCCGGGTGTTGGCAGGGGAGTAATTTCTGGTTTGGCGACCTCCGCCCACGACCAGTCAAACCGCCTCAGAACCCCTCTTAGTCGACGCCAAGGTCCTTAGCGATCCTCGCATCGCAAGTCACTTCTTCGGCTCTTAATGCCAATTGATCTACGAAGACGGCGATCACGCAATCCCACACGCTCTGAGCCGACCAAGGCAATGCTTCGGCAGGGGCAGGCAAAGGCGTGTGACGGCTTAAGAATAGGAAGACCTTTTTGCGATGCGTGATGACCGGCAGCTCTTTGGAAGTCACTGGAGATCGCGACGGAGGGATGTGCAGCTTGGAGCAGATCAACTCGTAAAATTGTCCCACCGTCTCGACGTTTGCAGCTTCTTCATCGTCAATGTCGATGGCGAATAGCTCTTCTACTCGAAGGATAATTTCGACCGCATCAAGCCCCATGTTTCTAGACTAGCGCGACGTTGGCAGCTCTTGGGTGTATCACCGGCCAACTGAACGGAACGCTAATTCTTGCGTGATGTCCGAGTCGAAGATGTTACATCCAGGGCTCATAAAGACCTGACCGCATTCAGGCTCGGAATGCGCATTGGATTGCTCTCGCCATTCCAGTGCCCATTAACGTCCAGATTTATGCAGTTGATACGCCTTCCTCATAGGGCCATCCAGGCGATGACGAGCACCGCTACGCCAATGAGCTGGCTCATATGGTCGGTCAGGGCAAAGGCTACCGGGTCCTCGTCCAGTTCGCCGCGCGAGGCGAGCAGCCAGACCCGGCAGAGCCACAGGATCATGAGCGGCATGATCAGCCACAAACGGCCTGGCTGGTGATAAAGATGGATCACGTCGCGGCCGCTGATGTAGTTGGCAAAGACCACTACAGCCGCGAATGCGCTCGCGGTACCGAAGCTGCGCAACTGCCCCAGATCCGCCAGCAGGTAGCCGCGTCCGTTCTTTGGCACAGAGCTGCTGGCGCGCAGATTCTCGAGTTCCGCAAAACGCTTGACGATGGCAAGGGAAAGAAACAGGAACATCGAAAAGCCGGTGAGCCAATGCGAAATCACTGTATGGGTGGCCGCTGAACCGGCCTGCAGGCGCAGAATATACAAGCCTGAGAGGGCCAGCACATCTACCAGTGCAATTCGCTTCAGATACCCGGAGTAAGCGAGTGTCGAGACCAGGTAAACAAGCAGCCAGCCAAGGAACTGTCCGTGCAAGAGCCGCGCTCCCGAAATCGCCATCAGCAAGAACAACGCAACAACGGCTAGTCCTGAAAGCGCAGAGAGATCGCCCGACGCGAATGGTCTCTGGCTCTTGCGCGGGTGACGCCGGTCGGCCTCAATGTCCAGAAGGTCGTTCACAATGTATGCCGCCGAAGCGGTGAGCGAGAAGCAGCAGAAGGCCGCGAGCGCCGTCAGGAGCTTGTTCACGCTCAAGGCATGCGAACAGAGGAGCGGGACAAAGATGAGCAGGTTTTTGGCCCACTGGTGCACTCGAACAGCTTTCAACAGGGACCGGAACGGGTGACGCCGCTCAACGAATTCACGTGCGGGCTTGATGCCGCGCGCGCGAAGGCTAATCCGCAACCTCATGGTCGGATTGGTGATCATCGGCTCCTGTGCGCAAGAGAGGAGCGGCAGATCGGGCGTGTCGTTGCCGATGTAATCGAAGGCTCCATCACCGAGGCAGGCGCGCAGCCGGTCGAGTTTATTCGCGCCGGTTAAGTTGGTGGCTCCGTCTGAACCCAGCACACCGGTAAAGATGCCAAGATGGGCGGCGACGCGATTGGCCAGGCGCACATCCGCGCCGGTTGTCAGAAAGATTGCGCGGCCTTTGGCGCGTTCGTGGTGAAGGTATTTGAGCAGCGGTTTGTTGTAGGGCAGATTCACTACATCGAGCGAGACCGATTCGGTGACGAATGCCTTGAAGGCCGCTTTGCCGCGCAGCACGCGCCCAGGCAGCTTGAAAAGCAGCGCAGGATGGGATCGCGCCAGTGCCAGCAGGGAATCTACGAGGGTGTCCGACTTGACCAGGGTTCCGTCGAGGTCAACACAGAGCGGCACATCAACCGCGCTGGCCTGGGACCGATGGAGTGTGGTCTGCGTCAACCGTTCACCTCGTTCGAAAACGCTTCATCATCCTGATCAAGCCTGCGGCGAATTTTATGATTTCTGTCGCCTTGCTGGGCAAATCAAGTATACAGTCGGTGGAAAATCGATTGAAAACCGATACTTGCCCAGACGCTGAATGCTCTCATGAAGAATCTGTTTGACGAATCAAACCAATTGATTCATTCTGCCCCGTATGTTGGAAAACAAAGTCGGCCGGCTGATGGCGGCCTATCCCACAATTTACCTGGCATGTCATCGCGAGCACCTGCGCGAGGACGAGGCCGGGAACCCGCTGACGGAGAACCAGGCGAGCGTGCTGGATCATCTCCACGCCACGCGGCCTACGACTCTGTCGAAGCTGGCTGAGCACATGGGGGTGGGGCGGTCAACCATGAGCACCACCATTGCGCGGCTGGTGAAGGGCGGCTATGTTGCGCGCAAGGTGGACAAGAGCGACCGCCGGGCATTGGGACTCACCTTAACCCCGGCCGGCAAGCGGATTCAGGAGCAAAACACTGTTCTCAATCCTGCGCTGGTGCGGCAGATGTTGAAGCTGATGGGAGCGGACGAGGCCGACCGCGCGCTCGATGGAATCGAACGCCTGGCGCAGGTGGCCGCTGTTCTGCTGAAGCGGAGAAAGCGAGAGAGAGACGGATGAAGATTTTCTTGTTCGTGACTGGAGCATTGGCGCTGCTGGTGTTGTGCGTGGTGGTGATTGGAGCCATGCTGCCGAAACGGCATGTTGCCGCGCGCAGTGCTGCCTTCAAGGCCGATCCCAAAACGATCTTCGCGCTGATTGCGGGCAGCCAGGACTGGCGCCCAGACGTGAAGTCCTGTGACCTGCTCACGAAGGATGGCAAGCAGTTCCAGCGCGAGACATCGAAGCGCGGCGAGACGATTCTGTATGAGTTGCAGAACAGCAGGCCGCCGGTTGCGATTGAGCGCCGCATCGCCACTGAGAACCTTCCCTACGCGGGAACATGGAGCTTTGCGCTCACGCCGGAGGGCGGCGGGACGCGGGTGCGCATTACCGAAGACGGGGAGGTCTATAACCCGGTCTTCCGCTTCGTTTCGGAATTCATTCTGGGGCAAACGGCTACGCAGGACGCGTACCTGAGGGCGATGGGGAAGGCAATGGGCGAAGAGGTTCGGCCGGAGAATTGAATCATAGCTAATCTGAAGCGGAGGGCAAATCCCGAAAAGCAACCGCAGGTCCTCGAACTCGCTACGCCCGCTCAGGATGACAGCGCATTTTGGAGCGCGATATTTTGGGTATTACGGCAGGAGGGATTTGGTGGAGCTGAGCGGGATCGAACCGCTGGCCTCCTCGTTGCGAACGAGGCGCTCTCCCAGCTGAGCTACAGCCCCACGACTTAACTATCTTACCAGCGATTCCGATGCATGGGAAGTTGAGCAGGCAACGGGGGCAGGGTGCCCTGCGGTTTTGGATGGACACGATCGGGCCGCTTCGGATTTCTCAGCGGGCGTAGGTATAGGTGCCGCAGAGGTTAGACGAATGACTGATGGCGTCGAAGGTGAACACGGGCGGATCTTCGCCGGAAAAGAATGCCACATTGAGTGTTTTGCCGACGAGATAGACGGCCATCCATTCGGTCTGTTGAGCTCCGCACAAGGTGTTCTTATGCTGGAATCGCTGCTCGGCGGGGATTCTCAGGCGGTAAAGCGTGCCGGTGGCTGCCGAATTCGCGTCCGCGTCAAAGACGGCACTGACCTCGGCCGGCTTGAGGCCGCGAATGGGCGCTATTGGGAAGGATTTGAAACCGATAGTGACCTTCGCATCGGAGAGCGAGATGTCGCCAGTCACGGATGTGGCGCTGTTGCTGGCCGCCTGCCAGTAGCCGCGATCCTGTGCGGCGCACAAAAGGGAACTGGCCAGAGCCAGGGTTGTGGCGAAACGGAGAATGATGTGAGTCTTCACTCTTTGAGGATGACACCCAGGCTGGGATGCGCGCAAACAGACGGAACGCGCGTCTGGATTAGGAGCTCATCGGTTCTCAAACGCGAATTAAACCTGGGTAAGACATGGAAGCGGCACGAGACAGCCGAATGGGGATTGATGGGATGTTTTTGAACAAGGTCAGCAAACTAGCGTCCGCTCCGCGGACATCGCGGGTTCGCAGGTTGGCGGGAGGGTCTGCGCGTTGGAGTTTCATCGCTTGTGGGTCGGCAACCCGGTGAATGACTGATACCAGGCGCCGCCAAGATGATGTGGTTTGTCCATTTATTTCTTCCTCGTCACGGATAAAACGAGAACCGGGTCGTGGATGGTCATCAAGGTTTCTCCTGCTTCGTCCTTGAATCGAATGCGCACGGCGGAAGCGCCCCAGGGGTAAAACTCGCGACTGCCAAGATGGAAGAGGGGCCTCCCCATTGTTCCTTTGCGCGTCCAGGTGAGTACGCCCTTGTCCGCGGTCATCAGGATCTGCTCGTTCTCGCCGGGGCCAAAGGGATAGTCGCCGGCGATGGCATCGATGTCCTCCTTTGCCAGAGGGACCTGGGGATCGGCGCCCGCATCGCCGAGGGAGAGCAGAAACTCGTACGTTGCGCGCGCGGCTTCTCCGCCAGCGTTGGCGTGCGCCAGCAGGCTGATGCTGTGCGGGCCGCGAATTCGCTGGATGCCGGGCTGGGCGGCCACGAAGGCCTTTACCACTTCAAGCTGTCCGAGCATCGCGGCAGAGAAGAGCGATGGCCGGGCGCCGTTGGCAATCAGAAACTCGGCGATGGGGCGATTGCCCATGTGGGAGGCGGCGCCAAGAGCGGACTCCCAGTCGCCGAATCCCCAATCCCATGCGGCACGGGCCAGGGACGGTTGCGCACCAACGAGCTCCTGCACACGCTTCGGATTGAAGTGAGAGACGGTGACCATCTCCCGCACCAGGGACGGAGGTTGCGTGGGGAAGGCGTCGCTCAAGGACGGTGTAGAAGTTACGGCGCTGGATGTGCCCCGATTTTGCTGGCTAAGTGGAGCTGCGAAGGCAAGCGCTTGCGATGACACGGCGAGACCAGCGAGTTGCAGGAATGTGCGGCGGGCTGGCAAAGGGCGGAGAAAGGGAACGGAGTTGGGATTTGCTTTCATCGCGGGGATCTCCTCAATGGATCTGAGATCGAAGATGAAGCTCCTGATTTCCAGGATCAACCCAAATGAGCAGGCTGCAAGGTCAGTTCTTTGTTAAGAAGAAACTTTTCTGGAATCAGTGGTTTGGTGCGGGAGATAAATTCTTTCCGGCGGCTGCGGCGGCAAGGCGGGGCGAAAACTCGGAGGCGATCTGCTGGGCGACGCTTGACTGATATGCGAGGGTATCGTCGAGCAGCTTGTCGACGCGAACTACCCAGACATGAGTCTGGTCCGGCATGCGAATGAGGTGGGCGAGGACGCGGGTCTGCGAGCCGCTCCGCTGAACCTGCCCGAGCACAATGAATTGTGCGTGCAGCGTGGAGGCGATGGCGCCCAGGTCGCGCTGGTCGCGGGGCACGCGCAACAGCGCTGCATTGCCGATGACGCGGAAGCGGTCCGGGTCGGAGCGGGTAAGTTGCTCGACCAGAGTGTCGGTCAATCCATCGCTGAGACGGGTCAGCGATGGGTCTCCCGTTTCGTTGTCGAATCGTACAACTGCAACGGTCACGGGAGCCGGCGGTGATTTTGCAACAGGGTTCCAGCGCAGACCAATCGCGACGGCGACCGCAACGATCAGCAGTGCGGCACTTGAGAGTGCGATGATGCGCCAGGTATGACGGCGCAGGACAACGGGTTGGGACGCGGGCTCCTGAATGGAATCGGCGAGGCGTTCCAATGGGGCAATGAATTGATAGCCATGCCGCGGAATCGTCCGGACATAACGAGGAGAGACTGAATCATCGCCGAGTGCGGAGCGGATCTGCGCGATGCAGACGTTGAGGCCGCGCTCAAAATCGACGAATGTCTCTTCGCCCCAAATGGCTTGGTGCAGCTCTTCGCGGGTGACCACCTCACCGGCGCGCGAAAGCAGATGCGACAGGACTCGCGCGGGCTGCGCCTGCAGGCGAATCGGTGCGCCCTCGCGCTTCAGTTCTCCGCTGGAAGTGTCGAATACGAAGAGACCGAATCTGAAGCGGCGAAGTTCCATAGTGTGCTCAGGGATGCCGCCAGTTCGTCGTTAAGCAGAGCGTGGTACTGCGCGCCCTGCTCGACGTGGGATGCCTACAGCTGGTTCATGTTTTGCAGGAACTCGGCGTTGTTGCGCACCTTCTCAAGGCGCGTAATCAGGAGTTCCATTGCTTCCACAGGAGACAGCGGGTTCAGCACACGGCGCAGGACAAAGATGCGCTGCAGGTCTTCCTTGGGGATGAGCAGCTCCTCTTTACGCGTCCCGGAGCGCTGGATGTCGATGGCCGGGAAGACGCGCTTGTCGACGAGTTTGCGGTCAAGGATGATTTCCATGTTGCCGGTGCCCTTGAACTCTTCGAAGATGACTTCGTCCATGCGCGAGCCAGTGTCGACGAGCGCGGTGGAGATGATGGTGAGCGATCCACCTTCTTCAATGTTGCGGGCCGCGCCGAAGAAGCGCTTCGGGCGCTGCAATGCGTTGGAATCGACGCCGCCTGAGAGCACCTTGCCCGACGGGGGCACGATGGTGTTGTAGGCGCGGGCGAGGCGCGTGATGGAATCGAGGAGGATCACGACATCGCGCTTGTGTTCGACGAGTCGCTTGGCTTTTTCGATGACCATTTCGGCCACCTGCACGTGGCGCGCCGCGGGCTCGTCAAAGGTGGAGCTTATCACTTCACCTTTTACAGACCGCTGCATGTCCGTGACTTCTTCAGGGCGCTCGTCGATCAGCAGGACGATCAACACGACTTCAGGATGGTTGGTCGAAACGGAGTTGGCGATCGACTGCAACAGCATGGTTTTGCCGGTGCGTGGCGGAGCTACGATCAAGCCGCGTTGGCCTTTGCCCACAGGAGTTAACAGATCCATGACGCGGCCGCTGATGCCTTCGCGCACGGTCTCCATCTTGATGCGTTCCTGGGGATAGAGCGGCGTGAGGTTGTCAAAGAGAATCTTGTTGCGCGTCTCCTCGGGCGACTCGAAGTTGATGGCTTCGATCTTCACCAGGGCGAAGTATTTCTCGCCTTCGTGCGGCGGCCGAACGTTGCCCGAGATCGAGTCACCGGTCTTGAGATCGAATTTCCTGATCTGCGACGGCGAAACATAAATATCGTCGGGGCCGGGCAGATAGTTGTAGTCGGGAGAGCGCAGGAAGCCGTAGCCGTCGGGCAGGATTTCCAGAACGCCTTCGGCGAAAATATGGCCTTCCTTTTCGCTTTGAGCCTGGAGGATCTTGAAGATCAGATCCTGTTTGCGAAGGCCGCTGGCACCTGGGATCTCCAGGGTGCGCGCAATACGGCTCAATTCGGTGATGTTCTTCTCTTTAAGTTCAGCGATGGTCATGTTCACCTGCAATAAGGCGGGATGGTTGTGAGGGGATACGAGAGGGGGAAGTGCTCCAGGGGAAGACCGGGTGGGAGCCCAGGAAGCCGCGGCGCGAGGCCTGCTTCCCATGTCTCCCGAATTCAATTGGAATTTTGAAACACCGGAAAAGAGCAGCTACGCTCAAAACGAAGCTGCCATGGAACCGTTGCCTTGTTCAACTATACCCTTTGGGACTCGCGCTTAGGCGGCGCGACGCCGTTCAACCGGCTGGGCAACCGTCTCCGCTACCGGAGCGGCCGACCCAGGATTGGTGGTGTGAAAGCGGCCCAGGACTTCATTGGTCGTATCCTGCAGCCGTGTGTTCGGCTTGTGAAGCTTACGGGTTGCCTTGCTGGCCAGCTGACAAAGCTGGTAGCGATTGGACACATGAGATAGTGCCCCAAAAACTAAATCAGAACGCATAACAAGTCTCTCCTTCGTTGTTTCCCGCCCGGGCGGAACTTCCTGGCGCCGCCGGTGCAGCAGGGTAGCCGGCTCCTTGCAGGGCTGCCCTAATTTACTTACTCCAAAGCTTAGACGCACAACCTATGCCGTCAGTTCCAAATCTTGACGCACAATCGCACACCTTGACACAGGCTTTTTGCCGAATCCGCATCACACATTGCCGCCGTGGGAATCCATCCGCCATAATTCCCAATCCCGGCGGAGGTCGAAACGCACCGGGGCATCAACGGATGAGCCTACGCTCAATATGATGCGGGAAATCACAGATGGGCTGTGCAAATTTGCTCTATGCAGCCTGCCCTTTTGGATAGTACTCATGAATGTAACCTTTGTGGCCTTTCGGGTCAACAGTTTTTTGCGGTATTTCCCCGCCTTCGGGCCATTCTTGATCGTATTTTTCAAGACCTCCGCTATTAACCTTTTAATCAATGGCTTACAGGGAAAATCTCGATATGAAATCCCGCCGTGCCGATGCCGATTTACCGTCCGAAACAGCCTGCCGTCCCACTCTCTGGAACTATTCAGGTTATGCGCGTTGGACCATTACACACCCAGATCACCAAAAACCGGTTGTCCGGTCTGTGATCTACCTCACTTCACTGGCCGTCGGCGGTTTTTTTCCGTTCCTGCGCTGACATCAGGGCCTGTTCCGGCCGGAAATCGGCTCCTTTTCTCTTCCCGCCGAGCTTCCGACGGAAGATATTGGCCAGCGGGTTCGAAACCTCTGATTCTTCGCGGCATCGAAGATGCATAAAGGCGATTTCTGTGCCGGAAGGCAACCAGCAGCTCCGGGCCATCTGGAATGGCTGGTCCAGTCTTAGCGTCTGGAAATTGCTTTTTGGTTCCTGCTGCGATTCCCACTGCGGCGCAAGGCGTTGGGCTTAAAGAAGGGTTGTATGGCGACTCCCGCTCTACCTAATCACATCGCGGAGTTCTTCGCCGCTCATAGCCGCGCCCAGGACCAGCCGCTGGAAGAATGGCTCGAGCCTGCTCTGCGTTCGATCCGGGAACACCTCTGCATGGATGTGGCCTTCATCTCCGAGTTCAAGGACGGTGAAAGGATTCTCACCCATGTGGACGCGTCGAGTCCCAATGATCAGGTAGTCGCGGGCTCATCGGCGCCACTTGAAGAAACCTATTGCCAAATGATCGCCGATGGCCGTTTGCCAGAACTCCTGCCAGACATATCCGTCGTCTCCGGAGCTTCAGACATCGCGGAAGCAGCGAAGATGTCCATTGGCGCCCACCTGAGCGTGCCGATTCGGCTGAGCGACGGCCGGGTCCACGGCACCTTGTGCTGTTTCAGCCACTGCGCGGATCAGTCACTGAATGAACGCGATCTCAACGTGATGCGGGTGCTTGCCGATATGGTCGCCGAGCGTATCTCCAGGGACATGGAAGCGAAGCAGGCGCAGAAGGCGATGGAGGAGCGGATCCGGAGTGTCTTGTCCGATGGCTCAATGAGCATCGTCTACCAGCCCATTCAGAGCTTGACGAAAAACAGGATCGTGGGCTTTGAGTCGCTTGCCCGGTTCTCTGCTTTGCCGCTGCGCGGCCCCGATGTCTGGTTTGACGAGGCCGCGCAGGTTGGCCTGGGTCTTGAACTTGAATTGAAGGCCATCGAGCTTGCACTGCAGGGGGCCTGCTGTCTGCCTGGCGATGTCTACCTTTCGATCAACGCGTCCCCTGACACCATTCTCACTGGTCACCTGGAACGCCTTGTTGATGCATGGCCCGTTAATCGCCTGATGCTGGAGGTTACCGAACACGCATTCGTCAAAGCGTACAAGGAGATGGAGATCGCTCTTCGGCCTCTCCGCGCACGCAACCTGCGTCTTGCAGTCGATGATGTGGGATCGGGATACGCAAACTTTCAGCACATCCTGAACTTGAAGCCCGATCTCATCAAGCTGGATATTGCGATTACACGCAACATCGACAGTGACTTATCGCGCCGCGCGCTGGCCGCTGCCATGGTTGGCTTTGCCAACGAGACCGGCCTTGAGATGGTGGCCGAGGGCGTGGAGACGGAAAGCGAACTCGCCGCATTGCGACAGCTCGGCGTAAGGAACGTGCAGGGATTTCTTACGGGCAAACCCATGCCCATCGCCAGTGCGATGGAACTCGCGCAACAATCGTTCAGAGTTGCGTAGCTACCTAATTCACTTGAAGAATCGCTGGTTTCGCCGGGGTGGCAGTAGAGGATTTGCATTTTCGGTAGCCGCACGCGGATTGAGTTATTCGGCCCTTCTTCTAAGTAGCCATGGATGGGCGCGTAGGTTGGGCGCTGTCCCCACGAGACTCCGTATGAAATGTTTGTTTCGCCAACCCCACGCTAAAGCGCGGGGCTGATCATCACTGCGCCTACGACGCGGGCGACGAGGCGCTTTCGAAATGGAGCGTTATTGAACGGACCGCTTTGAGGGGTTGCCAATGATAAGGCTTCCGGCTCCGCCGAAGGATCTTTACGCCCAATAGCTTCGATCGAGGGTTCGGTATTGGATTGCCTCGGCCAGATGCGAGACTGCGAGGTTCTCGGCGCCCTCAAGGTCCGCGATTGTCCGCGCCACCTTCAGAATGCGATCGTGGGCACGCGCAGTCAGCCCCTGCTGCTGCATGGCACGCTCCAACAGACGCTCCGCGTCGGGGCCCAGCTCGCAGTGAGCCCGGATCTGCCGGGTCGACATCTGTGCATTTGCGTAAATTTTGTCGCCGGCCCGCTGAAACCGCACCCGCTGCCGCTCGCGAGCCTTCATCACCCGCGCCCGAATCTCTACGGAGCCCTCCGCGGCAGCTCCGCCGCGCAGTTCCTTGTATTGCACCGCAGGAACTTCGATATGAATATCGATGCGGTCCAAGAGCGGCCCTGAAACCTTGGCCACGTAGCGCTGAATCATCGGCGGGGTACAACGGCACTCGCGCGACTTGTCATTGAAATAACCGCATGGGCAAGGATTCATGGCCGCGGCCAACATGAAGCGCGCGGGAAAGCTGAGCGACATGGACGCCCGCGCGATGGTCACCGAGTGGTCTTCAAGCGGCTGGCGCATCACCTCCAGCACGTTGCGCGGAAACTCTGGGAGTTCATCGAGAAACAGCAGGCCGTTGTGCGCCAGCGAAACCTCGCCAGGGCGCGGAATGATTCCTCCGCCAATGAGGCCGGCATCGGAGATGGTGTGATGCGGCGCGCGAAACGGGCGCTGCGTAACCAGGCCGGCTGCAGCGTCAAGCACTCCGGCCACGGAATGAATCTTGGTTGTCTCCAGCGCTTCTTCAAATGTGAGCGGCGCGAGGATCGACGGCAGGCGCTTGGCGAGCATCGTTTTGCCCGACCCCGGCGGCCCGATCATGAGAATGTTGTGGCTGCCGGCCGCCGCAACTTCGAGGGCGCGTTTGGCTGTCTGCTGTCCGCGCACATCCTTGAAGTCGACGGCGAAGTGCTGCAGCTCGCCGAGCAGTGTCTCCGTCGCGACGCGAAACGGCTCCCTCTGGATGGAGCCCACGACCGAGGAGTTCAGCAGGTCGAGCACGTCGGTGAGCGAAGAGACGGGATAGACGTTGACGCCTTCGACGACGGCGGCCTCGGCAGCGTTGGCGACGGGCAAAATCAGGTTGGGGATTTCTTTTTCGCGCGCGAGGATGGCGATCGGCAACATTCCCGGCACCGGACGGACACTGCCGTCGAGGCCAAGCTCGCCCACGAGTAGAAACTGGCTGAGGTCGTCGATGCGCAGCGCGCCGTATGCGCCCAGCAGGCTGACGGCGATGGGCAGGTCGAAGCCTGCGCCTTCTTTCTTGATGTCCGCCGGCGCGAGGTTGATGGTGATGAACGTGGGCGGGATGAGGTAGCCGGAGTTCTTGATGGCCGCTCGTACTCGGTCGCGGCTCTCGCGCACCGCGGCATCGGGCAGGCCGACGGTGTGAAAAACTTCCTTTTCTACGACAGTGCCGCTATAGTCGACTTCGACCTCAATGAGGTTGGCGTCGATTCCGTACACCGCGGCGCTGAACGCTTTGAAGAGCATGGTCTTAAAGTTCAGCGAGTGTACCAGACGATTGGCAGCATTGTTTGTGATCGATGACCATTGCAGACGCGGAAGAAATAGGGCGCGTTTAGTGCGCCGGCCATCGTCGCGCCCGAGTCGTTCATCTCGGCTGTTATGTGCCGCAATCGCGCTTCAGCGTCTTTGACAAGACAAGAGGTTCTTCCTATACTTCGGGCAATTCATCCGCACAGATTGAAAGGCCTGCAAGAATGCAGCGCACGAGCACGTTATTCGTTCCGGGTCGCGCTGAACAGTCTCGAATCTTCGATGTTTGCGTAGCCACGCTCTCGATCGGGATCTATCTTCTCTGGTGTTATTGGTTTCGGTTCAAGGGCACGCTCGGCGACGCTGATATGTATCGCATGCTCCGGGGTCTGCTTGACGGAGCTTACACGGGGACGGGATTTGCATCTGGCCTGCAATACGGCAAGGGATTCAGTTTCGGCTACATCTTCAGCCTGTACAGCGTTGTGGATCGCACGACCATGCAGGATCCGCAGCGGCTGATTGCGCTCATCAACGGGATAGGTTTCTGGGCGGCGGCTGTGGGCAGCATCTTTTTCTGGGCGGCACTTTGGGCTCTTCACGGCGTTCGCCGCGCCACGATTGCAGTTGTGCTTTTCCTGTTTTCGCCGATTCAACTGGAGCAGGGAACGTCGGGGCATCCGGGACTTGTCTCCTTCGCCTTTTTCTCAGCTGCTGCGCTACTTCTGTTTCTCCCCACGCGCGGCCTTCGGGCCGTCTTCTGTGGGGTGCTTGCCTCGATCCTGCTGCTGGCGTCGCTCACCATGCGCGCGGACATCCTGCTGGCGTTTCCCTTCATCGTTCTGGCGCGGGCAAATTTTCGTTCTTTCAAGCTGTTGATACGATCGGTCCTATTGCCTGCGGTTGGTCCCACGCTGGCGGTGATCGTGTTTTTTCTGCTCAAAAGCAAATATGTTGACGGTGCAGCGCAGCCCGGTCCGTCCCTTCATGAGTTCTTCAACAGCTATTACAAGCTCTCGCACATTCCGGCAGGCGTTGCGATCTGCTTTTTGGGATGCGGCGTATTCACTGTTCTGCTGGGGATGGTCTCGGCTATCGGGCTCTTGCGTAAGGTGGGCACGACGCCGCCGGCATCCGAGCGGCGTGTTGAGCTTCTTCAGGCTTCTATCGGTCCAATCTCGCTTTTACTGCCATCATTTGTTTTCTGGATTGCCAATCCGACACCGGCGCGCCACTTCGTGCTCTGCCTGGCGGGGCTATGCATGCTGGCCGCGTGGCTTGTACCTTCTTTTCCGGCGGCGCAATGGACTCGATCCGCGTATCTCGTCGCTTTCGGAATCGTGCTGGCAAATCAGGCATTTGGCGCTCTCTCCGGCCCGATCATACTGCGCCACTATCCATTCAAGATGGTTGCTGTTGCAGGGCAGCCGCGGGTGATGCCGCTCGTTCCCATTGGAGACTCGGTCAGCTTTCATCGGGCAGTTCAGGCTGAGATGAGTAGAGCGGATGCCTTTGCCGAGCGCGTCGGCGGGCTGTGCGATGCAGAAACAATTGCGCTGACCGACCATATGCCGCAGGTTTCGTCGCACATTTATGGATGGCCTGGGCGCTGGACGGTGGAGGAGGGGAAGTTTCATCGCTTCTCCACCCTTACGGCGCGAGATGGGAGACGCACGATCGTGTTTCTGTCGGTGCATGAGGGATGGCCTGAGGATCCTGTTGCCGCGATCCTGGGTGAAACCTCATTG
>Ga0208691_1000288_pt1 | contig 18072 bp, 17 predicted proteins | sample June2015DPH_20_1_FD_184719 | JGI IMG/M metagenome (GOLD analysis project Ga0208691, IMG submission 184719) | Peatland microbial communities from SPRUCE experiment site at the Marcell Experimental Forest, Minnesota, USA - June2015DPH_20_10... | ecosystem: Environmental > Terrestrial > Soil >... | reverse complement strand
GAAAATCGGCGGCCCGGAAGTTGTTATTATCGCCGGACCTTGCTCGGTGGAATCGCGCCAGCAGTTGCTCGACACCGCCTACGCCGTAAAGCGCGCCGGGGCGACCATGCTGCGCGGCGGCGCTTACAAGCCGCGCACGTCCCCTTACGATTTTCAGGGCCTAGGGCTCGAAGCGCTCAAGATACTCAGCGAGGCTCGCGAGCAATCCGGGTTGCCGATCGTGACCGAGGTAATGGGCACCGAAGATGTGGATATCATCTGTGAACACGCCGACATGTTGCAGGTGGGCGCGCGCAATATGCAGAATTTCTCGCTGCTGCGCAGGCTGGCAATGGTCAACAAACCCGTGCTCTTGAAGCGAGGGCCATCGGCAACCGTGAAGGAATGGCTGTTAGCGGCCGAGTATCTGCTTTCCGGAGGCAATTCTCAGGTTGTGCTATGTGAGCGTGGGATCAAAACATTTGAGACCGAAATGCGCAACACCTTCGATCTCGCCGCCGTAGCTCTGGCGCGCGATCTTTCCCATCTGCCCGTGATCGCCGATCCCTCGCACGGAACCGGCAAGCAGAGTCTCATCGCGGCGGTGTCCCGTGCGGCGGTCGCTGTAGGGGCAGATGGATTGATTATCGAGGTACACCCGTGCCCGGAGCGTGCCCTCTCGGACGGCCCCCAGTCGCTCGATTTCTTAGGTTTCGAAAAGGTCATGCGGGCGCTAACCGAGCCGTTGCGCCCCGTCGCCCACTAACGTCCCGCCGCCCTCATAGAGGATATCCACCCAACCAAGCCTTTTGGATGTGGCGAGATCCAACGGGTGTCACTACGGTAATCTTGCGAGCGTGATCGCGCTTTGTGCCGAACTGGATTTGCGATACATTCAGAGCAGGGTACACAGTCGGACACGTCTCGGCGTGCTCTGATGCGGACTCGCAAGTACCTTATAATCAGCAGTTAGGGAACCTTCCGAGGGCGCCGAGTGCGGTGCGTCAGTTTCAGGAAGCACTTTTTTAAAGCATGTCCGAACAGAACGGAAAAGAATCCGAAATGGGAGAAATGGAGCAGGCGGTAACCCGCGCCGTTGCACAAGCCCTGCAAGAGCATTTGCCGGGGTTGCAATCGCAGGTAGTGCAGCGTGTTCTCGAGACCCTGCCACCGCCATCTGCCGCTGTTCCCGCAGCCTCGGGAGACGGAGCCCGCGGACTGGTGGAGGCGGTTTCCAGAATTCATGCCGGTACGAATCAGAAGGAAATTCTGCGAGCGCTGCTGGATGCGGGCAGCGTACGTTGTACCCGCATCGCCCTCTACGTCGTGAAGGCGGGAGCAGCCACAGGTTGGCAGGCTCGCGGATTTGGAGACGACGAGTCCGTCAAGGATTCTGCGCTCGATTTAAACGCCGGACCCGCTGCGCACGCTTACCGCAATCGCGTAACAACTCCTGGAAATATCGCGGAAATGGGCGGAGGATTCGCCGAGAAGTTTGGCGGACCCGCGAATGAACAAGTTTTGCTTTTGCCGCTGGTTCTCAAAGACAAGGTGGCCGCACTGGTTTTCGCTGATGGCGGTGATAGCGGCCGGTTGGATTCCAACGCCCTCGAACTCCTGGTCATGACAACTAGCGCGTGGCTGGAAGTGATTTCGTTGCGCAAGACAGCGGCGCCCCGGGAGGAGAACGAAGCCCCGGTCGAGCGACCGGCTCCTCCGGTACAAACGGTTTCTTCGTTTTCCGATCCCTTCGCTTCCCACGCGCCCATGCACGTCCCGGCGAAAGTTGCAGTTGATCCCGCACCCGCTGCCGAGCTTGTGGAAGTGGCGTCAGCCCATGTGGCAAGCGCTGCTGCGCCCGCCACGGCCACCGATCCGCTGGCTGGACTTTCCCCCGAGGATGCCGATGTACATCGCAAAGCGCAGCGTTTTGCGCGCCTGCTTGTGGATGAGATCAAGCTTTATAATCAGGCCAAGGTTGCAGAAGGACGGCGAAATAAAGATTTGTACGATCGGCTGAAGGAAGATATCGACAAGAGCCGTGGGACTTTCCAGAAACGTTATGGTACAACCGTTGCGGCAAGCGCAGATTATTTCCAGGCCGAACTCGTGCGCAGCTTGGCCGAAGACGACTTGTCGGTGATGGGCGCGAATTTTCATCGCTAGACTTTCAAGTAGATCTTTCAAGTAAGACTTCCAAAGCAAGACTTTCAAAATTGAGACTTTCAACGTAAGGTTTTTCCAAGCAATATTTCAGCAGGCTTCTCTGGCGAGTTGCTTCTGCGCGAAGACTAAAGTGGTTCGATCAGTTGCCAAGTTGTGGTGGGTATTCCGGGCTGCGATTCTCTACAGCTTGATTGGCGCTCCGCTGGCCTCAGCGGAAGCGCCGCCGTCTTTCTCCGCCTCCCTTCAGGAGGAATCCTCTCCGGTAAAACCGGCGCAGGCAAAACCCGATAGCGGAAGCGAAAGCGGCGCAAAGAAACCTTCAAACTCGCTTCACAAGCCTGCGGCAAAAAAGCCGGCAGGCGCTTCGAAGGCTCGCTACTCCAACACCCAAAAGCGACGAGCCCCGTCCCTGCGAGTTCGGCGATTGCGCCAGGCCTTCGTAGCCTCCACCAGTCTGCGGCCGATGGCGCAGCAGCTTCTGCAGGATCGCTCCGTGCCCGCCTATGCGGGCGTTCAAGCGTACGCGCGAGCACACTCGAAGGAAGACGCTGGCGCGCTGGCCTGGCTGGTGCTGGGGTATGCTTACGTGCTGGACAAAGACTATGCCAAAGCGATTGAGCCGCTGAGCCGCGCGAAAGTTCACGCCGGAGATTTGGGCGATTATGTCGCCTACTATCTGGGCGTTTCCTACCTGCAGACGGGGCACACGGCAGAGGCTCTCGCCAATTTATCCGATTTTTCGCAAGCCCATCCCGATTCCCTGCTCGTCCGCGATGCCCAGTTAAGCTACGCCGACGCGCTATTGCTCGAAGGCCAAGCTGCCGAGGCGGTAACTTTGCTCGAGAAAATTCGCGGGCCGGTCCGCTCGGATGTTGAGTTTGCCCTCGGCCGTGCCTACGCAGCGACGAGTCAAGACGCAAAAGCAGCCGAAACGCTTGCCAATATCTATTACACGATGCCAACTAGCGCCGAGGCCGACGCTGCCTACGCCGAGCTACGCAAGCTTCCGTCCGCCCCTCCGCCAACGGTCACGCAACTGCGCACCAGAGCTTTAGCGCTTGTAAACCACAAGCGCTACTCGGATGCAGTAGATGCATTTCATAGTCTCGTGACCGAAGCCACTCCTACTGACCGTTCTACCATGCAACTGGCTCTTGCCGACGCGTTACACAAGGCCGGAAGAAATCGCGACGCAAAACAGGTTCTCTCCACAGTTGGCAGCGTGAGCGGAGAGTTGAACGCGCAGCGCCTGTATCTGCTTGGGCAAGTAGCTTTCGCGGCCAGCGACAACGACACCTTCTACCAAACCGTGAACGAGTTGCGGCAAGCTGCGCCGGCGAGCCCATGGCTGGAGCAGGCATTGCTCTCCGCCGCAAATCTGCACCTGGTGCATCACGAATACGATCAGGCCCTGGATGCCTTCCGCGAAGCACAGCAGCGCTTCCCCGATGGCCCGCGCGCTTCCTACGTCCACTGGAAGGCAGCCTGGCTTACTTTGCGACAGGGCCGCAACGAAGATGCCAAAAAAGGTTTTGAGGAACAAATCACGCTCTATCCCTCCAGCGCAGAAACCCCCGCAGCCTTGTATTGGCGCGCGAGGCTTGCCGAGGAAGATAACCAGTCCCTGATGGCGCGGGCCTTCTATCAGAAGCTCTCCGATCGCTATCGCAATTTCTATTACGCCGAACTGGCGCGCGACCGGATGAAGCACCTTCCTCCCATCGCCAGCGATGCGGTGACCCAGTACGCAATTCTCGATCGCGTGCCACCGCTCGACAACAATGAAAAAATAAAAGACGCCGATCCTCCCAGCGACGAACTTCACGAGCAGAAAGCGGAACTGCTGGGCAATGGAGGACTGGTCGATTTCGCCATCCGCGAACTGCAGGCCGCGGCCGCCAAGGAAGGGGGCAGCTGGGCCCCCGCCGAAGCGGCGCAACTTTTTGTCGAGACCGGGCACTACGATCGGGCGATCGAATACATGAAACACTCTGCCCCCAACTACTTCGCGCTCGACATTCCCGACCTGCCAAGAAAATATTGGGAGGCCTTGTTTCCGAAACCTTACTGGACTGACCTGAAACGAAGCGCGTCGGCAAACGGGCTGGACCCTTACCTCGTCGCCTCACTTATTCGCCAGGAATCGGAGTTCAATCCCAATGCGGTTTCTCGCGCCAATGCCGTCGGGCTGATGCAACTATTGCCCAAGACCGGCAAGGCCGTCGCCAAGGAAGTGAAGCTGAAGCGCTATAACGCCACCCAGTTGTACACCCCAGCAGTCAACCTGCAACTAGGCACCCGCTATTTTCGCGGCATGGTCGATCGTTTTGGTGGATCATTCGAGTACGCGCTGGCCGCCTACAACGCGGGCTCAGACCGCGTGCAGGAGTGGTTGGGACAAGGCAAATATCGCGACCCACAAGAATTCGTGGAATCAATCCCCTTCACTGAGACGCGCGAGTACGTGCAGGCGATCATGCGAAACGCCGGAGTTTACCGGCAGCTGTATGGAACGCCATAGGCTGGGCATTGTCCAGTCGAAGCGTACCGAGAGCATTAGCGTCCGAAAACCTCGCCGACTTCCTTGATCCACCACTCGTCCTTACCGCGGAGGATGGCTCAATTCGAAAACCACGCCCGATGCCGTGCCGCTATGCGAGGCCACGCCATAGACATTGTCCCTCGAATCGAGAATCACGCCTGCGCTCGGCTCGGCTCCATCCGTCGAGTCTGCAAAGCGGTGAAGATAGGAAATCGCCCACGGCCCGGATTGCGAGGGAGTGAGCAGAAAAACGGTTCCGCAATAGAGGTTTTGTGTCGATTGATCCGTACAATCTCCTCGCCCTCCACCTAAAACGGTCGCACCGTAGAGACGGCCTTCAGAATCGATACTGACGCCCGAGTTGGGGTTTGCTCCGTCCTCGCCTCCGGCGAAGTTGTACAGCACAGTCTCGGTCCACTCGGCTCCTGAGCGCGTGAGTTCGAAAACGGTTCCGTACTGCCCTGACCCTCCGAGACTTGTGGTTCCGTAAAGATTTCCCTGTTTATCAAAGATCGGTGTCGCATACCACGGCATCAGGCCGTCGGTCACGTCAAAGCTGTGAAGAATATGCTCCTGCCACAGTCCTCCGCTCGTCAGAGTCAGTTCGAATACCGTCCCAGCCTGGTTCGGGCCTCCCATCGACGTCATGCCGTAAAGATTTCCCTTAGCATCGAAAACTACGCCGCCCATGGGCCCGTTGCCATCGGTGTCATTCTCTTCGAAATGGTGAATCACGTTCTCAGACCAGGTGCCGTCGCCACTAGAAGTCACCGCAAAGACTGTACCTCCCTCGTACTTGCCTCCGTTCGCTGTTGTCCCATATAGGCTGCCTTTGTAATACACAACGCCATTCGGATTCTGGCCGTCAGGTTTGTTTTCAAAGCTGTAGATCGTCTGCACAGACCAAGTTCCGTCCGATCCTCGCGTCATCTCGAAAATCGCACCATTATTGTGGACGCCGCCGATGGATGACGCCCCATAAAGGTTGGTACCGTCGGTGGCAAGCGGGCCAGCGGGATAGCAGGCGACGCGGCAGTCGGTGAATGTGTAGATCACGTTGTAAGTCCAGCCGCCGCTTCCATTGGGAGCCAGTTCGAAAACATCGCCGGAAAACTGAGTTCCACCGTTGGGCGTTGTTCCGTATAGATCGTCCGACGGCCCGCCTGACGGAGCAAAGATGAGGCCGTAGGTCGGGTCCGCCCCGTCTGGATTGTCAGTAAAGGCGTGTAACACCATTTCTTTTGTGGCAAAGGCTGTGTTCGCAAGAAGCAAACAGATAGTGGCTGTGAGCAGTTGAAAGATTCGACGGCAGGACAGGCGGGAGAGAGACGGCATGGCGTTATACCTCGCGCGGCATGTGGGATGACAAAAGCTCGCGCACGGTTGTCGGGGTGTCGATCTCCTCCACGATTTCAGGAGTCTTACTTACCCGCGGAAACATCAAAACGAAAAATCTGCGGAGGTAGCCATGGTGTTTAGAACTCTAGGCCGCTCCGGCCCCTCAGTCTCAGCCCTAGGTTTGGGCTGCATGGGCATGTCTGCCCTCTACGGCCCGGCAGACGAAAAAGAAAGCCTCGCCACGCTCCATGCTGCCTTCGATGGCGGAATCAACCTGCTCGACACCGGCGATTTTTACGGTATGGGCCATAACGAGAGCCTTGTAAAGCAAGCGATCCAAGGCCGGCGCGATCAAGCATTCGTATGCGTCAAATTCGGCGCGCAACGCGCTCCCAACGGCCAGTTCGTCGGCGTGGATACGCGCCCGTCTTCTGTGAAGAACTTTCTCGCGTACAGCCTGCAGCGCCTGGGCACCGACTATATCGATCTCTACCAGCCCGCCCGCGTGGATCGCTCAGTACCCATCGAAGAAACGGTAGGCGCCATCGCGGAAATGATCAAAGCTGGATATGTGCGTTATCTGGGCTTGTCGGAAGCTGCTGTGGAAACCATCCAGCGGGCGAACAAAGTTTATCCTGTAACAGCGCTGCAAATCGAGTATTCGATCGTCACCCGCGACATCGAAAGCGACGTGCTGCCGGCACTGAGAAAGATGGGAGTCGGCGTGACCGCTTACGGCGTGCTCTCCCGCGGTCTGCTGGCCGGAAGAACTTCGGACTTTGCCAAAGGGGATTTCCGCGCGCATCTGCCGCGTTTTGGAGGCGAGAATCTGCAGCACAATTTGAAGATCATCGAGACATTGAAACAGATGGCTGCCGATCGCGGCATCACCGTGAGCCAGCTTTGCATCGCCTGGGCGTTGAGCCGTGGCGAGGACATCGTTCCGCTCATCGGAGCACGAACCCGGGCGCAATTGCAGGATGCGCTAGGAGCGCTGGAGATTTCTTTGTCTCCCGCCGAACTGGATCGAATTGAAAAATCTGTTCCTGCGAATGCGGTCGCGGGTACGCGATACGGAGCCGAGCAGATGGCAACGCTCAACGGCTGAGATCTTCCTGCCTATGCCTTCGCCGACTCGCTCGCTGCAGCTTTGTCGGCATGCGACTTGGCAAATAGGATTTCAATGACCAGCAGTCCGGCACCAACAACAATCGCGCTATCCGCCAGATTGAAAACCGGCCACTGATACTGTTTAACGTAAACCAATAAGAAGTCGACCACTCGCCCGCGCGCCACCCGGTCCCAAAGATTTCCAAGCGCCCCACCCATGATCAACGAAAGACCGACTCCGGTCGCAATATGGGGGTGGTGATTCTTCCAGAGCAGAGTCACGACCACAATCAAAGCGATTGCCGAAAACGCAATCAGCATCCAGGTCTTCCACGGCGCCGGCGAATCCGCAAAAAGGCTGAAGGCCGCGCCGGTGTTTTCCGTGTGAGTGATTCGCAAAAAGCCAGGTATTACCTGAATATGGGCATAAAGTCGGATGTGCTTCGCCACGGTGAGCTTGCTCCAGCGGTCGAGGAGCACAACGATTACGGCTATAAGTAGATAGAGCGAGCGAGCGGAGTTCCTGGTCATCCCGGATGTTTGCCTAAGAACATCTTAAACTGCCGGAGAGCGCAAGGTCTCCGCTTTCCTAAACCCAAAGACACAACGGAACACAACGGCATCGAAGATCGCTCCTTCGTGCGACTTCGTGACCTTGAGGTTTATTAACTGGCTCGCACAAAAGCCGCACCCAAGGCCTGATTCCGCTCCCAACTTTTCATTTGGTTCGAATACCGAATCCATATATCCTAAGGCCGCCTCATCCACTCTTGCGTAATCCGCAAAGCTGGAATCCTTAATCTGCAAAATGCCGTCGAAATGCTCTCATGAAGCTCTGGAAACGCTGGAAGGGCCGAACCCTGGTGTTCCTCGCGGTAGTAGGACCAGGCATCATCACCGCCAACGTCGACAACGACGCCGGCGGCATTCTTACCTATTCGCAGGCCGGCGCGCAATACGGGCATCTTCTGCTCTGGACCATGATTCCGATCACGCTGTCACTGATCGTGGTGCAGGAGATGAGCGCGCGCATGGGAGCCGTGACCGGCAAGGGTTTGAGCGACCTGGTCCGCGAGGAGTTTGGGCTGCGCATTACGTTTCTGATGATGTTGGGGATACTGATCACCAACTTTGGAAACGTGGTAACGGAATTTATCGGGATCGCCACCAGCCTCGAATTATTCGGGCTTTCGCGCTACGTCACTGTTCCTGTCTGCGGAGTGATTGTCTGGCTGATCGTAGTCAAAGGCCAATACAAGAGCGTTGAGAAAGTCTTCCTGGTAGCCTCGGGTTTTTACATAACCTACATCCTCGCCGCGTTCCCCGCTCATCCCGCGTGGAAAGAGGCGACCATCGCGACCTTCCAACTGCCTGGGTTGCATGCCTTTCGCCAGCAGGCGTACCTGTACATGGTGATCGGCGTTGTGGGTACAACCATCGCGCCCTGGATGCAGTTCTATTTGCAATCTTCGATTGTAGAAAAAGGCGTAACCCGGCGCGGGCTGAAAGCTTCGCGTTTGGATGTAATCGCCGGCTGCATCTTCACTGATGTTGTCGCATGGTTCATCATCGTAGCCTGCGCAGCAACGCTGTTCACGCACGGCTATCGCGACATCAAGTATGCGGCGGATGCGGCGCAAGCGCTGAAGCCTTTGGCTGGCAAGTACGCATACATTCTATTTGCGGTTGGCTTGTTCAACGCCTCCTTGTTCGCGGCTTCGATTCTTCCGCTTTCGACCGCATACACCGTCTGCGAAGGTCTGGGATTCGAGTCTGGAGTGGATAAAAAGTTCGGCGAAGCTCCGTTTTTTTATTGGCTCTACACGCTATTAATTGTGGCTGGTGGGGCGGTGCTGCTCATCCCCGGTCTGCCCCTGATAAAAATCGCGGTGCTCTCGCAGGTGGTAAACGGAATCGTCCTACCGTTCGTTCTGATTTTCATGCTGCTGTTGATCAACAAAAAAGAGTTGATGGGGCAGTATGTGAATTCGTATTTGTTCAACGCCGTAGCCTGGGTAACAACGGGGATTATGATCGTACTGACCATGGCATTTTTTTGGACGTTGCGCGGCGGAGGTTAGCCCCACGCGCTCTGTTCAAATCAGCTTTCCCGCCGCAAGATCCTTGACTAGAGACGCATCGGCCTCCAAGAAATCATACGACGGCAAAGCTTTAGGCGCGGACCATTGCAGATCGCGGAAAATTCGATTTTCGATTTCGCCTTCGTACTCGCGGACAATATAAAACCGCAACTCCACTGCGCTGCCGTTCGGATAACTATGCTGCACGCGAGCGATCTCGTCGCCAATGCGAGCACGAATGCCCAACTCCTCTTCCAGTTCGCGCCGCAGCGCGTCCCGCGGCTGCTCGCCTTCTTCGATTTTTCCTCCGGGAAACTCCCACTTGAGCGGCATGGTCTGATGGCGCGTACGCTGGCACACCAGTAGCTTGCCATCTTTTTCGATTACAGCAGCGACAACGCGTTTCATGACTGAGAACTCGCAGACACCTGCAGGGCGCTGGCGACAGGATCTACGCAAGCGGTAAACGTGAAAGCAAAGACAGCAATTCCTGGCGAGCATCGCAACTCGATCTCGTGTTCGCCAAACTCGTGGTTATCCACCAGCGCGTACATGCGGGCGGAATCGACCAGGACAGAGCTCTGCCCATCATGGAAGCGAACATCCTTGCCCGCATGACTTCGGGCCAGCGGCTTGCCATCTTGCATTATGATGACCTCGGCCGAAGGGCCACGTGGAGTCGCCATCACAAGATTCACTCCCGAAGCTTCGTACTTCAGTTTCAAAGAGTGCGGCCCATCGCCAGTGGCCTCGAAGTATTCCGCGGTCGAGGCCCAGCGCCCGCTGACGTAAAAGAAATTTTTCTCCAGCTTCCCGCCCGAAAACTCGTAATCGGCAACCTGATCTTCCTTGAATCCACCATCGTTTCCTATGCGTCCGCGCTTATTGCCAAGGTACAGCTCGCCGGTGGGGCGGTAGCAAACTGCTCCCAGCTGATCCTCGTCCCGCAACGGCTCCATGAGCGGCGGCAGGATTAAGGCGGGATCGATTTCATGCAGCAGTTCCTGGATCGTCTGTTCACATTCCCCATAGCCGCCTTCTCCGAAGTGGCCATAGCGGAGATAACCGTCCTTATCCAGCAAATATTTCGTAGGCCAGTAGCGATTGGCGAACGCCTTCCAGATCGCGCGATTGCTATCGACCACGATGGGATAGGTAAGCCCAAACTCACGAATCCCCCGCTCTACATTGGATTCATATTGCGCGAACGTGAACTCCGGTGTGTGGACCCCGATCACGGTGAGACCTTTGTCTTTATAACGCTCGTGCCAGGCCTGCACATACGGCAGCGTGCGAATGCAATTCCCGCAGGTATAGTCCCAGAAATCGACTAGCACGACCCGGCCACGCAGCTGACGGAAATTCAACGGCGGCGAATTCAGCCACAGCGGCCCGATTTCGGGCGCACGCACCTGGCCCTTTTCAACTCTCATCGCGACTTCTCAAGCTTCTTTCCCACCAGCTCGGCGCAGTATTGAACAAATACCTGATCATCGGCGCCGAACGCCGCGGGAAAGTGGCTATCGATGTCGAGTTCGCCAACCACCTGGTTGTTCGCAAAGACCGGAACGACAATCTCCGACTTGGTTTCGAGCGAGCAAGCGAGGTAACGCGGATCCTTACTGACGTCGTCGACGACAATCATTTTTCCGCTGGAAGCGGCCGCGCCACAAATACCCTGATGGAGAGGAATGCGCGTGTGCGGAGTCATGGCGCCGACGAAGGTATCGAGGACCAGCACCGGGGGATGCGCGCCGGGCTCGAGCATGTAAAATCCGACCCAGTTGTACTTAAGCATGCGCTCATGCAAAAGCCTGCACACGGCCTGCATGAGAACTTTGGCCGAGGGCACAGCGTCAGCCACGGCAGCGATTTCGTGGCGGAGTTCTTCCATTCGGGTAGCGGTGGGCATGAAAGAATCTTAACTCAGAGAGCGCGACTCACGGGCACAGAAGATGAAACGGCGGTAATCTGCCGGATGCCTTCCGTGCAGGGAAATACCTCGGGATGTATGGCGAAGGCGAGAGCGTCCAGTCCGTGGAGCAGCGTAGGCGCGGGCGTATTCAGGTATTCGTCACGAATGCAGTAGATGCGCGAACTTTTTGCAGCAGCAGTTTTCTGCCATTTACGGTCAGCCACAATTTTCTCCAGCGGCACGCGGTCGCCGGCTCCGCACCAAGCGGCAATCACAATTTCCGGGTTCAATCCGGCCACTTCCTCGGGTGGAATTTGCCTTCCCGGCTCCCCGACAAATTCTCCCCCGGCGGCGTCAACCAGCTCCGCCACCCACATTTGCGATGCGATCAAGGGCTTACCCCATTCTTCGCAAAACACTCGCGGACGGGCACTTGCGCTCGCCCGCGCGCGAACTCGCTCAATTCGCCCCTGCATTTTGTCGATTATGTCTTCTCCGCGAGCGCTTGCTCCGACCGTTCCTGAGATGATGGCGATATCCGCGTAAACATCTGCCAGCGTTTTGGGAGCAAACCCCAAAAAGCGCGCGCCAGACTTGAGTATTTCAATCACCGCCTTTTCCTGATAAGGCACGGAGGCAATCACCAGATCCGGATGCGCAGCCACAATTTGTTCAGCATTGGCGGTCCACGAATCGGCCAGGATGGCATGACGCTGCGATTTGATTGAGGGAACTAAGTCGGCGCAATACTTCGTGCAGGCAACCACCCGGCGTAGTTCGCCGACGGCTTCCAGAATCACGGTAGCGCTAGGCTGCAGGCTCACGATGCGCTCTGGAGTGTGGTCAGCCATAGAGACAGAGAACTACGTGACCCGGCTCAGCGCGAGAGAAAGCGCATCGACAGCAAGATGCGCAGCGTGGGCTGAGGCTTGGGGAAGGCCTCCAACCGCGGCGTTTACATCTTCTGGCGTCAACTTCCCTGCTTCGCCGATCGCCTTCCCCGTGACCAACTCTGTAAGTGCGGAAGCGCACGCAATCGATGCGACGCAGCCCTTCGCCTTGAATTGTATTTGATCAATCCTGCCAGCCGAGCTTTTTAAGCTGATCCGCAACACATCTCCGCACGCAGGATTTTCGATCTCCACACTTGCGTCCGCATCAGCAATCTCTCCCGCATTGCGCGGATTCTGGAAGTGATCGAGTAACTGCGCGGAATACATTCGCTGCCCATTGTAAATTGCCGGCGCTCGCGGCGGCGCCTAGGAACGCGTCCCCTCGGGAAAATAAATCCGCCAGCCGCGTTCGCGCGCCTTCGATTCCAGATCAGGATTCGGATTCACCGCAACCGCATGGCTCGCCATTTCCAACATCTCCGCATCCCACCGCGAGTTTCCAAAGGCCGCGTCCATTCCCTTCTTCACCGATTCGCGCAAAGCTTCAGGCTTGCCCGGGCCTGATGGGACGCGGATCAAACGATCGGTTGCGCGGCCATCCTCGCTCTCCACTTTCGCCGCGAGAACACGACTCTCAGGTAAGCCAAAATGCCGCATCGCCGCGCGGATCACCCATTCGTTCGAAGAAGAAACGGCCCACACTTCGCAACCCTTCTCCTGCAAGCGACGCACGAGTTCGCGCATCTCTGGAAAAATCTGCGGCACGAAAAACTGGTCGAAGAATCGGGACGCCGCGTCCATCAAATCCGCGTCCCTAATGCCGCGATGCATCGTGACCATTTCTCCGCACATCGTTGCCTCATCCACTTCCCCTCGCTTGTAAGCTGCATAGCGCGCCCGCATGGGCGCGTCGAGCGTAGCCGGCACGATGTCCGCCATGCTCAGCTCCCAATCGAAGAAGCGCTCGCCGGCGTCACCCGACCACAGCGTCCCATCGCAATCGAATGCGGCAACACGAGGGTTGAGTTCTAGAATTGCATCTATGAATTCCCGCGTAACAGGAAGAAATGCTTCGGTCTCTGCAGCGCTCATCTATTGACGATAGCGTGACCGAGGCGGCAGGCGCAACGGGCGCGGGTTACAGCGTCCGGAATTCGGAAACTACAGAGATAGAGATAACGATCGCGAGGTCGCCAGCGCATCTCAATGCCGTGGCAGCGCTGCGTAATCCTCGGGAGTGTTGATGTTCAGCGCGACCAGCGGATCGTCGACTGGCACGTACTGAATGTGCCCTTCGTGCGCGTGTTCAACCTCGCGCGCGGTCGAGGTCGGCGGAACTCGCAGGAAAGCTTCCATCATTTCTCGACCGACGAGATAAGGATGGCCGTGTTTCCCGCCGAACTCCGGAATGATCGCCCAAATATTCTGATCCGACCGCTCGAAGGCCTGGCGCAGGCTTGCGAGCGAAGCCGAACTGAGGGGCGGACGATCAACCAGCGCAATCATTGCCGCGTCGCGCCCGTGGTTCAGCACTTCGTGCAGCCCTACCCGCAAGGAACTGAACTGCCCCCGGCCCGGCTCGGGATTGACAACCAGCGACGCCCCGCGGGAATAGATGATCGGCGCGAGGGCCGCCTCGTTCTTGCCCACAACAACCACAACAAATTCCGTAACTTCGGATAGCGAGCGGATCGCGGCAGAGAGGAATGTCTCGCTGGCGCTCGATTGCCCCGCGCCGGCCGGAGGCCACGGCAGCAAAGCTTTCTCCCGCCCCATGCGCGAGGATTCACCGGCTGCAAGAATAAGACCTGCGAAATTAGGGGATCGCGTCATGAGCGGATGATCGCAGCGAACCGAGAATTCTATTCTTCCCGTGCCGCTTTCGGAAGCTCGCTCGCACTGGCCGGCGAATCCTCGGAACTGAACCAGCTCATGTGGGGAAGACGGCTGGTCGCGTGCCGCCGGATGGCGATCAATTCTGCGGTAATCGCAACCGCAATCTCTTCGGGCGTCACTGCGCCGATGTCCAGGCCAATCGGCGCGCGCACTGACTCGAAAAGATGCGCCGGCATTCCTTCATTCTGCAAGGTCTTGAAAATCTCGATAACCTTGCGCTTTGAGCCGATCATGCCCACGTATCGCGCGGGTGTCTGAACCGCCCAGCGCAAAATGCGCATGTCATCGCGGTGTCCCCGCGTGACAATTACGATGTACGAATTCTCATTCGGATCAAGCTGCTTGATCGCTTCATCGAATTCGAGCGCATGCACCTCGCGCGCCGACGGAAACCGCTCTGTGGTCGCGTAAGAACTACGATCGTCCACTACGATGGGATCGAATCCCGCATTCGACGCCGTCTTGCAAAGATTTACCGCAACGTGGCCTGCGCCGAAAATGTAAAGTAATGCAGGAGGCAACACCGGCTCGATAAAAACCTCCAGCGTGCCGCCGCACACTAATCCGGTGTCGTACTTAGGATCTTGGTTAAGGTCGAAGGTGAGCGTCCGCGGCTTCTCGGATTCCATAATCTCGCGAGCCGCCTGCCAGACATCGGCCTCCACGCAACCGCCGCCGATGGTGCCCAGAATTGAGCCGTCATCGCGTACCAGCATTTTCGCGGTGCGGAACGATGGAATTGACCCGCGCACGTTCACAATCGTAGCCAGCGCTCCTCGACGCCCTTCACGCCGAAGCTGGACGATTTGTTCGTAGATATCCACTAGGAACCTCTTCCAGCTTTGATTATGAGTGCGGCGATAGGTTGCGTCAATTCGCGCGTTGTGGCTGCATTTGCCGCTCCGCGATGTCTCCGAAAACTGGCAGCTTAAACATCTCGCCCTGCAGCGCCTTCACAATCACAACCAACCAAAGAATAAAGAACCCCAGGATTGCAATAACCCACAACAAGACCACAATCAACGGACCCAGCATCGGAATGAAAGCCACCACGATGCCACCGATCCTCAACACGCCTGCGACAATCACCGCCGCCAGAGATAATCCGATGCACTGATACGCATGAAAGCGCACAAAGCGATTGCTCCGATAAGGATTCACCAGCAGAAAAAAGATGGCGGGAACGGAAGTGAAATAAGCCAAAGCCCCAGCTATGTTTTCAGGCAGCCCACCCACTTTGCCGTGGGCACTCTCAACCGCCTCCATAGCCCTCCCACAAGCCGGACAAACGTCAGCGGTCTCGGGCATGGCTGCGGCGCAATCGGGGCATGAAATAGACATGAATAGAAGTAAATGTTGCCGCCGCGCAACGTTATCAGAAGCGCTCTTTGCCCGGCAACCCGTATATCACTGCATGGAGCGGCCAAAGTCCGATATAATTCCCCATCTCAAAATAATGGATTTCGATCAGCTCATAACCTTCCTCGAGGTAGCTCGGCAACGCAGCTTCTCTCGCGCGGGAGAAAAAGTCTTCCGCTCGCAGTCCGCCGTGAGCGCGCAGATTCGCCAATTGGAGCAGGAATACGGCGATCGCCTGCTCGATCGCTCCGGCAAGACTGTGAAGCTAACCCCCGCCGGCCAGATCTTCTACGAGTATGCGCTGCGCCTGAAGAGCCTGCGCGACGAATCACTGGTCGCCGTCGCCGACCACGGCCAAACTCCACGCGGCACGCTCCTGGTGGGCGCGAATGAAGCTACCTGCCTCTATGTTCTGCCCGAAGTCTTCGGCGACTACTGCCGCCGCTATCCTGACGTGCAAATCAGCATCTATCGTAACTTCACCTACAAAATCGTCGAGAAGCTCGAGAGCGGTTCGCTGGAAGTGGGCATCCTCACTTTGCCCGTTCAATCCCCCAGCATCAAGGTGCAGCCCATCTTCCGCGACAAGCTCATGCTGATGGTGAATCCGAAGAACCCCCTCGCCAAAATGAAAACCGCCCACATCAGCGAGGTGGTGAAGTATCCATTGCTTCTTCCGAAAACCGGCCACACGCGCCGGTTGCTTGACAAGCTCTTCCGCGAGCACGCTTCCGAACTCAAAGTGCGGATGGAGCTGCCAAGCATCGGCATGATCAAAAGCTTCGTAGCCGCCGACCTCGGCATTTCTCTGATCAGCGCGTCATTCGCCCGCGACGAAGTAGCGGCAGGCCGCGTCAAGTTGGTCGAACTGGAGGGAGCGGAACTTTTCCGAGAGCTAGGCCTCGCCTATCGGCGGGACCGCACTCTTTCAATGGCCGCAAAGGCGTTCATCAACGTGTCACGCCAACTCGCCACTCACCCGAAAAAGTCCGACATCCCCGCCCAGGCTTAGGCGGCCTTGCCGACTCTTCCTCGAACGCTCTGGAGAATCGTGGCGGGCAGCTGCAACACCCGAACCGGCGAGTTGCCCTTCACCCCCAGGTGCATAGGCTTTACCTGTACAGCAATGCCGTCCTCTTCCGGAAACGGATCTGACATGACTTCAAATTCTTCCCCGTAGAGGCGGATGTGGCCGGAGGCCGCGTAACCAAGTTGTTTTACGTGTGCACAGATTTCGACTAGGCTGGGGGATTCAATATTGCTGATAACCATAATAGCTCGATTATAGTCCTCCGATGCCTTGCATGCCGCCACAAGCAATCTTCTTAATTATTGAATTAAAAGGATTTATCCATGCCAGGTTTATCCATGCCAAGAGATGAGAAGGCCGCATATAACCGCTTCCTGCTCCTGGTGGCGGGACTCGGCGGACTGCTCTACGGCGTCGACGTCGGAATCATCGCTGGCGCGCTCCCCTATCTTGAAGCGACCTCCGGTTTAAACGCCGGGCAGCTTTCGATCATAGTCGCCGCAGTGCTGCTCGGCAGTGTGTTGTCGACGCTTTTCGCGGGTATTCTGGCAGATTGGATGGGACGCCGCGTCCTGATGGCTCTCAGCGGCGCGCTCTTTGTCATCAGCATCCCTGTCATCGCTCTTTCGCGCGGATATGAGCCTTTGGTTCTTGGCAGACTGTTGCAGGGCGTCAGCGCCGGGTTGATCGGCGTGGTGGTTCCACTCTATCTCGCAGAATGCCTGTCCGCTGCGCACCGCGGCAAAGGCACAGGCATCTTCCAGTGGCTGCTGACGCTGGGCATAGTAGCGGCAGCCGTGGTGGGCATGTTCTTCAGCATTCGCGTGGACGAAGTAGCCAAACTAGGCGATCCCGCCCGTCTCTTTGCGTTCAAGGATTCGGCCTGGCGCAGCATTTTTTGGGTTTCTCTGCCTCCCGGCATTTTGTTCGTGATCGGCAGCTTGCTGGTGGCGGAGTCTCCCCGCTGGCTTTTCCGTCGCGGAAAGCGCGATTCTGCCTACGCGGCGCTGCTGCGCTCGCGAAATGTTCAACAGGCCGACCTCGAGCTGGCCGAAATGGAGCAAGCCGCAGCCGCAGAGAAGGCAAACACCTCAGCTGGAACCAAGACGAAGGAATCTCTGCTCCGCCGCAAGTACGCCATCCCATTTGTACTGGCGTGCATCATTCTGGCCTGCAATCAGGCAACCGGCGTGAACTCGATCATCGGATACAACGCCAACATTCTCCTGCAGAGCGGATTATCCGACCTCCAAGCCCACTGGGGATACGTTCTTTTCACAGTCGTAAATTTCCTTACCACTATGGCCGGCGTGGCCCTGGTCGATCGTAAAGGCCGCAAGTTCCTGCTCTCGTTGGGCAGCGCAGGAATCATCGCATCGCTGCTGTGTACGGGCTTTCTCTTTCACCGGACCGAGAAGCTGCGTGTGGATTTGCGCAGCTCCGTTCAATCGAAAGTAGGCGAAAGCCAAACTCTCTCGTTGCTGTACAACCAAAAGACCGTCGACGAACTCATGACCGCGGCAACCGGGCCAACGGACAAAAAATTATTCGCGCAGCCGACCTCCATGGTGATCATCTACTCCTGCGGGGACTTTCGCGCAGCCAGTAAAGCGGTTCGTTCGGACGATCCCACCGCTCAACCGATCGAGATCACGCGCGAAAGCTGCCTTCCAGCCAACCGCGTGGTGGCGTTCTTCTCGAACCCATTCAGCAATCTCGAGGAGTCGCGCCAGGCTCCGCTCAAAATCGATGCCGCTCTCGTC
>Ga0208691_1000282_pt1 | contig 18249 bp, 14 predicted proteins | sample June2015DPH_20_1_FD_184719 | JGI IMG/M metagenome (GOLD analysis project Ga0208691, IMG submission 184719) | Peatland microbial communities from SPRUCE experiment site at the Marcell Experimental Forest, Minnesota, USA - June2015DPH_20_10... | ecosystem: Environmental > Terrestrial > Soil >... | reverse complement strand
ATCGGAGAAACGTGGATTGCGCATCAGTTCAGCAATCTGCTGCAGAAGCCGCTTTCCCGGTTCGTCGTTGGGATGAGCTTTCCCCGCGAAAATAAATTGCACAGGCCGCTTTGGGTCGTTCACCATGGAGGCTAGATTCTCAATGTCACGCAAAATCAGGTTGGCTCTTTTGTAGGTCGCAAAGCGGCGGGCGAAGCCAATGGTTAGCGCATCGGGGCTTAGAACTCTCGCCATGCGCTGTATGACCTCGATCGGTTCCGCGCGATACTTCGCCTGCTCGATCGCACGCCGGCGTACAAACTCAAGCAAGCGCGATTTCAGGCTCAAATGGGTTTCCCAAAGCTCGCCGTCGTCCACATTCTCAATACCGTCCCAGGTGCGAGCCTCGCTGCTGTGCTGGTGCCAATTCGTGCCAAGGTGGCGATCATATAGACGAAACATCTGCGGAGCCAGCCAAGAGGGAACATGCACGCCATTCGTAATGTGGCCGATGGGCACTTCATCCTCCGGTTTGCCGGGAACGAGACCGGTCCACATGGCGCGCGATACTTCTCCGTGCAAGGCGGAAACCGCGTTGGCGTAACGGGAGAGCCTAAGCCCGAGCACTGTCATGCAGAAGGTTTCCTGCAGATTGCTTGGCTTCTCGCGTCCCAGTCCCATCAAGCTTTCTTGGGAAAGACCAAGTGCATCGCGCAAAGGCCCAAGATGTTCTTCCACCAAATCGGCATCGAAGCGATCGTGGCCTGCGGGAACCGGTGTATGGGTAGTAAAAATCACTTCCCGCGACACCCGTGGCACCGCTGCATCGAAGCGAATTCCTTCCTCCTCCATGCGCATGCGCAACGCTTCGAGCACGGCAAAAGCGCAGTGACCTTCATTCAGATGAAGAACTCCGGGCGTGATGCCCATGGCCTTCAGCGCACGGAAACCGCCGACACCTAGAAGTAACTCCTGCCGCATTCTGGCGCGGGAGTCTCCGCCGTACAGGCGGGAAGTCAGCCCGCGATCGTCGGGTGTATTTTCTTCAACGTCCGAATCGAGCAGGAATAGGTCGCAGCGTCCCACTGCAACTCTCCAGACCCGTGCATGGATCGAGCCATTGCGGGTGTCGATCCTCACCACGACCGGGCGGCCATTCTTGCCGATCGCTACCTCCAGCGGCAACTGCGTCAGGTCGGTAGGCGAGTATTCTTCCTGCTGCCAGCCGTTGCGGTCCAGACGTTGGCGAAAATATCCCTGACCGTAAAAGAGACCAACGCCAACCAGAGGGATCGCTAGGTCGGACGCGCTCTTGATGTGATCGCCAGCCAGAACGCCGAGGCCGCCGGAATAAACCGGAAGGGACTCATGGATACCGAATTCGGCGGAGAAATACGCCACCGGACCTGGCCGCAGAACGCCCGCGTGCCGAGTACCCCAGGTGCGATCCGCATGCAGATACTCCTGCATCCGACGATAAGCGTAGTTAATGCGGCTGTGCAGTACTAGTTCGGCAGCACGACTCTCCAATCGTGCGAGCGGAAGAGCCGACAGCAGGGATACGGGGTTCTGGTTGACCTGTCCCCAGCGGACTGGGTCCAAATCCCGAAAAAGGCTTCCGGCGTCGTGATCCCAACTCCACCACAAATTGCGCGCAATGGCCCAGAGGCGTTCTTGCAGAGGTGCGATAAAGCGATCCAGGGTCCGCGCTTCGCTGACCACCGGCGCCACTTGAGCCGCGGCCTCGGTCAGCATTTGAATCTCGTCTTCGCGGAATGCCCGCGGCGCTACGGTTTGCACCACGAGAACACCCTGCAAAACTCCTCGATCAATAAGCGGTACTCCGAGAAACGATTGATATGCATCCTCACCGGCCTCGGGGAAGTATTTGAACCGCGGATGAGTTTGTGCCTGCTCCGCGGCCACGGGGCGAACCTGCTCAGCCACAAGACCAGCGAGTCCTTCATGAATCGCCATGCGAAGTTGGCCGATGCACTCCCGCCTCAACCCCACTGTCGCAGCGAGCACCAGGTTGGCCCGGTCGGGCTCCAGCAAATATGCGGAACACACGTCGGTTTCAAAGCGCTTGGCAATCAAGGCCACCACGTTCATGAGGGTTTCGGCGGGCTGACCCTCCTCGGCTGCGAGATTCGCAATCTCCTCGAGAGTGAGAACATAACTTTCCTCGCGCGCGTGGTTGGGCGAACTGAATTCCTCCACATCGCTATGATTCGCTTCCAAACTTAAGCCTTCAGGTTCCATTAGTTAAGCCTTAAATCGCGGGGGCTTTGCGGCCCTCCCCATTGGATGGCGGCATGTTGCTCATTATCACCTAGGTGGCTGTGGAACGGCTATTTACTCTAGTCACTCATTTTTGTGATAACGCTAATTCGTGTAACAGAGGTAACTGCGTGGGGGAGCCTCGTGCCACCGCAAACGCGGCCCCACACAGCAAGTTCAATGAAAGGGCCCAGGGAGTGAGGAGAGGCAAGTCGGGATAAATGCGTGGAATTTCTGAGGACTGGATGCGCAACCGGGATCGAGTCTCGGGCATGGTTAACGGACCGGTTGGTTCGCCATTGTGAGACGACGGTGTCTCCCTGGGGGCTTGATTTGGGTCATGTGTAAGGCTCACGGCTGTGAAGGGCTGGCGCTGCTCTTGGGCGAGCCTTTACAGAGAAGGAGGCAGAGTACCACGACTCCGGCTCCTGCACCGCCGCCAATCTCGATCCACTTTGTGTTCAGACCATGCGCCGGACTTTCTGGGGGTGAGGCCGCTCCGCAGGCTTGCGATTCGTCTCTCGTCCCTTGCTGGCCCTCATGGACTACCGATGACAGAGAGGAATTCTCCGATGAAGTCTTCCGCACTGAGCCAGATTGCGTGATCTTCACGTCGTCTTTATGCGCCGCCACCTCGACCTTTCCGGTTACGTCAGCAACGTCGTACTGCGTGCGGTCGTTGGAGAGAGGCTCGACGCGAATGCAATTCACATGCACGCTCATCGCGGTCGAGGTTCCCACGGAGACGCTTCCGTGTTCCAGTGCGAGGAATGTGGCTTCGAATTTCACGATCGTTTGGGGCTGGATGAGAACGGACGAACCTTCAACGTCGAGATTGGCTACGAAGCCGGGCTTAGTTTCAAGCGAGTCGCCGGCAAATATGGCGGTGGAACCGGCGATTTCGTTGCCGTTCACCCACACGCCGCCTGCGCTGCGCAAGATTGCCGAGCCTGTGTCCGCCGCCCTCAGCGAGAGAGGAAACAGGAGTAGCATGACCGCGGAAATAAACTTGCGTAGAACAGGCACACTCGTACCCAGATTAAATTGCACACATACTAATGGCAATCGTAGCCGCGGTGAGCCTTATCGTCTATTAGCTCTTCGGGTGCGCCTGTCCAGGTATTTGGTGCATTTCACAACTACGCGCGCGAAGCAAACGCGCAGCTTCCGGTATGCTGATCGGCTAAGCTGGGAAACTCGTACTTGCATCGCTCCGAACAATGCAGACAGATTCCGCTGACGGGCCGGTGATTGAATTTCGCGATGTTGTCTTCCGGCTGCCTGACGGCCGCGAGTTGTTGAAGGACTTGAATCTGCAGGTGCAGCGCGGCGAAACCCTCATTCTGTTGGGGCGCAGCGGCTCCGGGAAAACCACTACTCTGAAGTTGATCAACCACCTGCTTGCCGCCAGCAGCGGCACTGTCCTGGTTAACGGCGAGGACAACAATGTAGGCGACGTAATTCGCTTGCGGCGCGGCATCGGCTACGTCATTCAGAATGTGGGGTTATTCCCGCATCTGACGGTGGAGCGCAACATCAGTCTCGTGCCGCGAATGGAGGGTTGGCCGGTGGAACGGATTCGCGCTCGAGTGGAAGAGTTGCTGCATTTGGTCGGACTCGATCACGCCATCGGGTCGCGCCATCCGCATCAGCTTTCGGGAGGCCAGCAACAGCGCGTGGGAGTGGCACGCGCCCTGGCCGCCGATCCCGCAATTTTGCTAATGGACGAACCGTTTGGCGCTCTTGATGCGATCACCCGCGACGAGTTGCAGCGGGAGTTCCTGTCTCTGCAGCAGCGTTTACACAAGACGATCGTCTTTGTCACTCACGACTTGCGCGAGGCGGTGCGGTTGGGTTCTCGCATCGCTCTCATGGAGGCCGGCCGGTTGGTGACGGTGCTTTCGCCGCAGGAGTTCTTGCGATCGGCGAATCCGATCGCCGCGGCTTATCTGCGAGCGTTTGGCGAGGGATTGGAATCCGCAGCAAATCGAGGGGCGTCATGAACGTTGCTCACTTTTTCCTGCAGCATCACGAAGAGATTCTGGAGCTTACGCTGGAACATCTGTGGCTGGTGGGCGTTTCCACGCTGTTCGCCATTGTGATTGGAATCCCTCTGGGCATCGTGAGCGCACATTGGCCCGTGTGGAATAAGCCGGTGCTGGGAACGGCGAATGTGATCCAGACGATTCCAAGCCTCGCTTTGTTTGGCTTTCTGCTGCCGGTGCCCTGGATCGGCGCGCGCGCCGATCGGCTCGCGATTCTGGCGCTCACTCTGTATGCTCTGTTGCCGGTGATTCGCAATACCTATACGGGGATTCGCGGCGTCGATCCCTCGGTGGTGGAGGCTGGGCGCGGCATGGGAATGACCGGCAGCCAACTTTTGTTTCAGGTGGAGTTGCCCTTAGCGGTGAGCGTGATCCTTTCAGGCGTGCGCGTGGCCGCGGTTGTTTCCGTGGGACTGGCCACGATTGCGGCGGCGATTGGCGCGGGCGGTCTGGGAGAATTTATTTTTCGCGGACTGGCCATGGTGAATAACCAGCTTATTCTTGCGGGAGCAATTCCGGCTGCGGTTCTGGCGCTGACGGCGGATTTCTGCCTGGGATGGCTGGAGAGGCGTCTGCAGCCGAGATGAAATGCAGATTTCAGCTCGCACTTGTTTGTGTTTTGCTTGCCGCGCTGCTTCTTCTATCTTGCGCGCCATCGCGTTCCGACCGGGTTGTGGTGGGATCCAAAAACTTCACCGAGTCCATGATGCTGGGCGAACTTCTGGCTCAAATGATCGAGGCGCGCACGCATCTGAAGGTCGAGCGGCGCTTTTATCTTGCGGGGACCTATATCTGCCAGCAGGCGCTGCTGGCGGGGAGAATCGATATTTATCCGGAATATACGGGCACGGCTCTCAGCGCCATTCTCAAACAAAAAATCGCGGGCGGTCGGGATCAGATTTATCAGCGAGTGAAGAGCGAGTATGAAGCGCACTTCAGCCTGACGCTCGGGCCGCCATTCGGCTTCAACAATACCTTCGCCATGGAGATTCGCGGCGACGATGCACGGCGCCTAAAACTGGAGACCCTGTCGCAAGCGGCTGCATATACTCCGCAGTGGCGGGCGGGGTTTGGCTACGAGTTTATGGAGCGGCCCGATGGATATGCTGGCCTGGCTGCGGCTTATGGCCTGCACTTCGCTGTGCCGCCGCGGATCATGGATTTGGGATTACTCGCTCCGGCGCTGAAAAATCATCAGATTGATATTGCCGCTGGAAATGCGACCGACGGGCTTATTCCGGCTCTCGATTTGTTCGTTCTCAAAGACGACCGTCGTTACTTCCCCCCTTACGAAGCCGTTGCTGTGATTCGGCAGCAAACTTTGCAGCAACATCCGGAAGTGGCGCAAGCAATTAGCGAGCTTGGCGGGCAAATCTCAGACGATGAGATGCGGAAGCTGAACTACGCGCTGGACGGCCAACGGCGGGACGTGACGGATGTTGCGCGCGAGTTCCTGAAGAGCAAGGGACTGGCGCCATAAACCTTCCTGACGCAGGATTTCTTTCAGATCAACAACTCTCCGCGTAATGTGAGCACTGCCTGCCCCTTGAGGATTACGCGATTGCCTGCGATTTCGCACCGCAGTTCTCCGCCGCGAGCAGAGACCTGGCGCGCGTGTAGTTTCACTTTGCCGAGCCGCTCAGCCCAATACGGTGCCAGCGAACAGTGACTCGATCCCGTCACTGGATCTTCAGGAACTCCATAGCTCGGAGCGAAAAATCGCGATACGAAGTCGCAGGAATCGCCTGGCGCGGTGACCGCGACGCCGGCGGGATGAAGTTTTTCCAGGAGTCTGAAGTCGGGCCTTATCTGGCGCACATCTCGTACCTGCGGATACACCGCGAAATAGTTGTCCTCAATCTGCATGACGGCTTCGGGGGCCTCGCCCAATCCATCTAATAATTGTTCCGGCGGATTTGCGCACTTCCACGGCGGTAGAGCGGGGAAGTCCATCGAAAGCCCGTCGCCATCGCGAGAAACTGTGAGTATTCCGCGGAAGCGCGTCTCAAATCGCACCGAATCCAGCTCCTTCGCCAGGAAATGCAGGATAAGGTAAGCCGAGGCCAGCGTGGCGTGTCCGCATAACTTCACCTCGCTCCGGGGAGAGAACCACCGTAATTCATAGGCATCCCCGCGCGGCACGAAAAAGGCTGTGTCAGAAAGATTATTTTCTGCTGCTACCGAAAGCAGGGTTGCGTCATCTAACCATGCCTCAAGGGGGCACACCGCCGCTGGGTTGCCCGCGAACGGCTTTGAGGTGAAGGCGTCTATATGGAAGACGGGAATCGACATTCCACTATGGTACGCGGGTCGGGATGCGGATAGAATCGTCAGACTGCCTATAGCCTTATCTTGTTGGGCTTGCTTTCTGTAGCCAGATTTGGAGAACTTAATGCCAGCCACCAGCGAAGTTGCGGCTACGCATCTACTGCAGCAGTTAGCTGAGGCCCGACAACAGTCGGACGCTCTGTTCGCCATCGTGAAACCGGATTCGTTGTACGAGCGTCCGATTGCCGAGCGTCACCGCATTATTTTTTATGTCGGGCACCTGGAAGCGTTCGATTGGAATTTGCTGCACGAGCGGGTTCTGGGACTAAAAAGCTTTCATCCCGAATTCGACCATCTATTCGCCTTCGGCATCGATCCTGTTGACGGCGGCCTGCCCAGCGATCAGCCGTCCCAGTGGCCGTCCATTGCGGCGGTGCGGGAGTACGTCAGGAAAAGCCGGAGCATTCTCGATGAGAAGCTGGAGTCAGCGCTCGACTCCGGTGAGATAGGCCGCGATGGATTCTCGCTGACTACCTTGCTCCATGTGGCGATTGAGCACCGCCTGATGCATGCCGAGACGCTGGCTTACATGCTGCACCAGTTGCCGCTGGATCGAAAGATAAGGCAGCGCGAACCGCACGACCCTTCCAGTCCGTCCCTTGATCATCACAGCATCGAAATTCCGGCGGGAGAAGCTACGCTTGGCTTGGCGCGTGGAAAAGGCGCATTCGGTTGGGACAACGAGTTTGACGAACACACGGTTGACGTGCCCGTATTTGCCATCGATCGCTACAAAGTAACCAGTCATCAGTATCTTGAGTTCATCGCAGCGGGTGGATATAAGAATTCAACCCTATGGAGCGCCGAGGATTGGAATTGGAAGTCGCAGCGAGGAATTTCTCATCCCGCATTCTGGAGACGGGACGGCGAACAATGGCTCTATCGAACTATGTTCAACGAGATTCCACTTCCGCTGGAGTGGCCCGTGTATGTGAGCCAGGCGGAGGCGAAAGCTTACGCCAAGTGGGTGGGGAAATCGTTGCCGACCGAGGCTGAATGGCAGCGCGCCGCATACGGTACTGCGCAGGGTGAAGAGCGTTTGTATCCTTGGGGAAGCGACGCGCCCTCCCCTGAATTTGGCAATTTTGATTTTGCGCGATGGAGTCCTGCACCTGTGAACGCGTATCCCGCCGGGCAAAACGCTTTTGGTGTACAGGGAATGTTGGGCAATGGCTGGGAGTGGACTTCGACTGAGTTCGGTCCCTACGCCGGATTCGAACCGTTTCCCTTTTATCGCGGATACTCGGCCGATTTCTTTGATGGTAAACACTTCGTCATGAGAGGCGGATCGGCACGCACGGCCTCGTCCATGCTGCGGCGCACTTTCCGCAACTGGTTCCAGGCGCACTACCAATTCATGTATACCGGCTTTCGTTGCGTGAGCCGCTAACGACCAAGGAGCTATGAAATGCTGGTTCACGCAGTTACTTCCAAGCTCGAGTACGAATTCGCCGCAGACGTTCGCGCCGGTCTCACCAAGCCTGTACAGAAGGAACTGCTATCGAAGTATTTGTACGACGACGTGGGTTCGGCGCTGTTTGAGGTAATTAGCCGGTTGCCGGAGTACGGGCTTACGCGCGCCGACGAACGTTTGTTAACCCGCCACGCGGGCGATATTGTGGAGCGCCTTCCGGGGCCGGTGATCGTTGCCGAACTGGGCAGCGGCAGCGGCAAGAAGACGCGTCGGATACTGGAAGAGCTTGGGCAGCGCCAGCGCACCCGCTATTATCCGATTGAAATTTCGCATACGGCGCTGGTCATGTGCGAGCGCGAACTTAGCGACATCGAATCGCTGAGCATCGTGGGCTTCGAGCGCGAGTATCTCGATGGCTTGCTCGAAGTAGCTGCGCAAAGGCGACCTGGGCAACATCTGCTGGTGCTTTTCCTGGGAAGCACGATTGGAAACTTCGATCGCATGGCGGGCCTCAAGTTCTTGAATCAGGTTCGCCGCACTTTGCAGCCCGGAGATTCTCTTCTGCTGGGAACCGATTTGGAGAAATCGAGCGCGCAATTGATTGCGGCTTACGATGATGAGCTAGGCGTTACGGCGGCGTTCAATCTGAACCTCTTGTCACGCATCAATCGCGAGCTGGGTGCGGATTTCGACCTGGCATATTTCAGGCACATGGCGAAAATAAACCAGCAATGCCGCAGCGTGGAGATGCATCTTCAATCCATGCGGCGACAAGTGGTGGCCATTCGCGGAGCCAACATCGCCGTGGAGTTTGAGGACGGCGAAACTATTTGGACCGAAAGCAGCCACAAGTATTCGCCGCAAGATATCTCTGGTATGGCCATGACCGCCGGCTTCCGTTGCGAGGTGCAGTGGATCGACGAGCAGTGGCCATTCGCGGAGAATCTGCTGATCGCAGAGTAGTGCCGCTGCTTCCGAGCGACCGCCTAATACCCTGCCATTTGTGTCTCCAATGTTAAGAAAGTTCATGTGGAAGTAAAACTTTGTAAACCCCCGGTTTTTGTCGCTTGTGCGGATGTAGATTAATAAAAAGGCATGGGCGCAAACTCAAACAGGGTTCCAGCGGGTTTATTCCGCATGGCAAGGGCCTTTGGCTTGGGAGCTCTTTTGTGCTGCGTGGCGCTCTCCGCAGCGCAGACTCAGCCCCCGGCTAATAAAGCCATCGGCGCGGTTAAAACGGTAACCGATACAACGATCACTCTCACTCCTGATTCCGGAGCGGACGTTACGGTTACGCTTCAGCCCACGACCCGCTTTCTCCGAATTGCCCCGGGCGAAAAGACTCTGAAGAACGCGACGCCGATGGAACAGCAGGACGTTCATATTGGCGATCGCATTCTGGTTGGGGGTAAGCCTTCTGATGACAACACGTCACTAGTTGCTTCGACCGTGGTGGTGATGACTCGGTCCGACCTGGAAGCGCAGCATCAGAGGGAGATTGAAGACTGGCAGAAGCGGGGAGTGGATGGACTGGCGACCGCCGTGGATGCAGTCGCAGGAACGGTGACGATTACAGTGCGCAATAAGAGCGTCGTGCTTCATAGCTCGAAAACGACAGTCGTTCGTCGCTATCCCCCCGATTCGGTGAAATTTGACGATGCCAAGCCGAGCAGTTTGCAGGAGATTCATGCGGGCGATCAGGTGCGGGCGCGTGGCGAACGCAGCGCAGATGGAAATGAAGTGGCGGCCGAGGAAATTGTTTCGGGATCCTTTAGCAATATTGCCGGGACCGTAAATTCTGTCGACGCAAGTTCATCGACGCTCACCGTTCATGACCTGTTATCGAAGAAAAATTTGACGGTGAAAGTTACGCAAGACTCGCAGCTTCGTCGTCTGCCCACGGAAATGGCGCAGCGGTTGGCTCAGCGGCTGAAACGAACCGCGAGCGGAGCAGCGGGACCGGCTTCGGCCTCTGCCGGTAGTGAGCAAACTGCGCGTCCTGCGGGGGCCTCTGGTGGAACGGCAGCAGGAGACGCTGGAGCGGGCAGGCGTGCGGGCGGTGCGCCGGACTTGCAGCAGATGTTGAGCCGCATGCCGGCAGTGGCTCTGGCCGATCTGCATAAAGGCGATGCGGTGGTGATTCTTTCGACCGTCGGTACCGCAGGAGTGGGAACTGCAATCACCTTGCTCACCGGCGTGGAACCGATTCTTGAAGCAGCTCCCAACGCGAGCGGAGCTTCGATACTTACACCCTGGAGTTTGGGCGCGCCCTCGGGCGATGCTGGAGGTCCGTAGCGTTAGCATTTACTCGCCGCACCATGAAGTGAGTTCGCAGTTGCCGCTCGTCGCGAGAATTCTTATTGCAGAAATGGATTGATGGATGAGATACGGGAAGTGTTTGTGTTTATTGTTGGCCTGTTGTTTGCAATTGTGCGCTGCGTTCGCTCTTTCTCAGACGCCCGCGCCGCAGGCGTCTTTAGGCGCATTGCGTGGGCAAATTACCGATCCTTCCGGGGCTGCCATCGCTAACGCCGATGTGGTTCTCGTGCCCGCGGCAGATTCGTCGAAGACCATTAAGGGAAAATCGAATGATCAAGGGCAGTACGAGTTCACTGCGCTGCCTGCGGGCCAGTACACGCTGAATGTTGTGGCTCCCGGGTTCTCCGTATTTGAAAACGATAACGTCGTAATTGCGAATCAGCCGCTCCGGCTGAATGTGGCGATGGCGATTGAGGTTGAGCAGCAACAGATTCAGGTTTCGGACACGGCGCCGACGGTTGACGTCAATCCAGCGAACAATGCGGGCGCGATCGTGATTTCCGGGAAAGAGCTGGAGGCTTTGCCTGACGATCCCGATGAGTTGCTGACCGACCTGCAAGCGCTCGCTGGACCTTCCGCGGGCCCGAACGGCGGACAGCTTTATATCGACGGATTCACTGCCGGCCAGCTTCCTCCGAAAGAATCGATTCGCGAAATTCGTATCAATCAGAATCCCTTTTCGGCGGAGTATGACAAGTTGGGCTATGGGCGAATTGAGGTTCTTACCAAACCGGGCAGCGACAAGTTTCACGGACAGTTCACGACCGACGACAACGATTCGGCATTTAATTCACCGAATCCGTTTGGAGGCACCAACCAACCCGGCTATTACTCGACGCAGTTCAGCGGCAATGTCAGCGGGCCGATTAATAAAAAGTCGTCGTTCTTTTTCGATGCGCAGAGGCGGGACATCAACAATCTATCGATCATCAACGCGCTGACGCTCGATCCCACGACGCTCCAGGCAATGCCGTTTATCCAGTCTGTGGCAAATCCTCGGTACCGAACTAATATCACGCCGCGGTTGGATTATCAGCTCAGCAAGAACAATACGCTGACGGTGCGCTATCAGTATTACCGCGATACGGAAGACGCCGAAGGCGTGGGACAGTTTACCCTGGAATCGCAAGGCTACAACTCGCAATCGATCGAGCATACGCTGCAGATCAGCGACACGCAGGTGCTCGGCGCGAAAGTTGTGAATGAAACGAGATTCCAATACTTGCGCGAACTCGATAATCAGTTTGCACTGAACAGTGCGCCGGCGTTGAACGTTCTGGGCTCATTCAACGGCGGAGGCAACAGCCAGGGGAATATCCTCGATCACCAGGACCATTACGAACTGCAGAACTATACCTCGATTATTCATGGCAATCATACGGTCAAGTTTGGAGCGAGGCTGCGCGGAATCCGGGACGCTAATTATTCGACGTCGGGATTCAACGGCACATTTACATTTTCATCGCTCACCAACACGGCGGACGAAACCGGTTGCGTCCCGGTTGCGGGCCAAAGACCTTGTCCGATTTCGTACGCGCAGGCCCTCGCGAACCCCGGCAATCTTACGATCCCGGTGGCGACTCAATTGACTTACACGGTGGGCAGCCCACCGCTGGTAGTCGGCAATTTCGATGCAGGGCTTTACTACCAAGAGGATTGGAAAGTCCGCCCCAATATCACGTTCAGTTACGGAATGCGTTGGGAGACGCAGACCGGAATATCGGATCATGACGACTGGGCGCCGCGTTTGGGGATTGCGTGGGGAGTTGGGGGCAAATCCGGGCCTCCAAAGTTTGTTTTGCGAGGAGGTTTCGGCATTTTCTACGATCGCTTCCAAGAGGCCCAGATTCTGGAGGCCGACCGCCTGAATGGCGTTACGCAGGAACAATTTGTGGTGAACAACCCGGTTTGCCCGAACCTCACCAATTTTGCGGCATGCACCGGAGCGGTCACGCCGGTGACGCCGACGATTTATCAGATTAATCCGCGAGTACACGCGCCCTATACCATGCAAGCGGCGGCGAGCTTGGAGCGTCAGCTCACGAAGTCTTCAACCTTAACTCTCACCTACCTGAATTCACGTGGTTTCGATCAACTGCTGACGATCAACGCGAATGCGCCGTTTCCGGGGACACCGTGCAGTCCGACTTGTGCTACTCCGGGTGGAGGAAATATTTATCAGTACGTCTCGGAAGCGGTATTTCGCCAGAATCAGTTGATCGTGAACACGAATTGGCGTGCCGGATCGAAGGTTCAGTTCTTTGGCTTCTATGTGCTGAACTATGCCAACAGCGATACCTCGGGTGTGTCCAGTTTTCCTTCAAACTCGTACAACATCAGCGAGGATTATGGTCGGGCGTCGTTCGATAATCGCAACCGGCTTTTTTTCGGGGGCTCATTCGCTCTGCCGTATAACGTCAGGCTGAGCCCGTTCATCATCGCCAGCAGCGGTACTCCGTTCAACATCACAACCACCAACGATCTCAACAATGATTCCATTTTTAACGATCGCCCTGGCCTGGTATCGAGTGCAACTTGCCCCACCGTGGTGACGCCGACGCCGCCCTCCACCGTTTACTGCACGCCGCTGGGGACATTCAATGCGTCGCCGACGGCTGGCGAAAAAATCACTCCCATTGACTACGCACAAGGACCGTCTCATGTGGTGGTGAACTTGCGGCTTACAAAAACTTTCGGTTTTGGTCCCAAAACCACTCACGCCGCCGGCAATCAGGGTGCTGGCCCTCCAGGGAGCGGAGGCGGAGGACGCGGTGGCGGAGGCCCGCGCGGGCCATTGTTTGGCGGCGGACCAGGAGGAATGTCGAGCGGCTCTGATCGCCGCTACAATCTTACATTTGGAGTCTCGGCGCGCAACGCTCTCAACAAGGTGAATTTCGGCAATCCGAGTGGGATTCTGGGATCGAGATTTTTCGATACACCGAACGATCTCCAGAGCCCTCCATTTTCAAACAATTCGGCCAACCGGCGTATCGATTTGCTGGCAACGTTCAGTTTTTAGACTTCTGCTGTTTGCAGACAAGCTTCCGTGGCTCGGAAGTCGCGGCCATTCAGGTATTCTAAGTTCGGACGCTCGCTCCTCCACTACAGCTAGATTAAGGCCGCAAATTCGTTTGCCTTCTTTCTTCCATAACAGGCGCAAGTTTTTATTCGGGATGGCTGGGGTCGGTGCCGCGGCGTTGGCCGCCGACTCGATTCTGCTGGAGCCGAATCTTCCGCACATCGTGCGGCGGGAGTACGCATTGCAGCGATGGCCGGAAAGGATGAACGGATTCACCATCGCGCTGCTGAGCGATTTCCATTACGACCGGTTTTTTTCTGAACATCCTCTGCACGCCGCCGTTCCGATGGTGAACAAGCTGCGGCCAGACATGATCCTTCTTACGGGAGATTTTGTCTCGGTGCCGGTAACGGGAGACGATGCGAAAGGCGCGCTAGCAGCGGAGCCCTGTGCGGAGATGCTTCGGAAAATGACCGCACCTTATGGACTGTGGGCGGTGTTGGGAAATCACGACGACAATACCGATCCGGTTTTTGTAACGCATGCAGTGGAAGCGGTGGGAATCCGTGTTTTGGCAAACCAATCGGTCGCGATCGAACGCGAGGGCGCACGGTTCTGGCTGGCAGGAGTCAGCGATGTGCTTAGTGGAACCGCCGATCTGGAAACGACTTTGCATAATGTTCCGGCGAACGAGCCGGTCATCCTGATGGCGCACGAACCGGATTTCGCGGATGAGGCGGCGCGCTTCCCGATTGATCTGCAGCTTTCCGGACACTCGCACGGCGGGCAGGTTCGGATTCCATTTCTGCCTCCGTTATACCTGCCTGAGCTGGCGAAAAAATATCCGATGGGCGCGTATCAGGTCGGCGCCCTGCCGCTGTATACGAACGCAGGGTTGGGCACGGTGGACGCTCCAGTTCGTTTCAATTGCCCGCCTGAGATCACGATGCTCACCCTGCGAACCCGGCAATCCTAGTCCTTGATGTGCAACACTGTTCACATCTGTAACTTGTCACTCTCGCTTTGGTCCCACAACTTATTGATATTGCTAGGGTTGCTTTACGTGAAAGCTGGCCTCAGGGTTGCCGATACATGAGGTGTAGGGCATCTGAATCGAGGATCTCGATAATGCTTCGTCGCCTCTGGTTTTGGTCATTGATTCTCGCCATTCCGTGTTGCGCTTCGGTTCAATCGGCGTATCCTCGTCCCAGCTCGTCACAGTCGAGCTTGTCAGCTTTGGAAACACGCGAGCACCGAACGTGGAAGTCGCCGATGCGCGCCGCCGAGTTCAGCGAGGTGCCACACGTGAGCGCACGCGCGCGATGCGAAGACACGCAGCCTCCTGAAGCACTTACCACACCCGACCCTTTGATGGTGCCAGCGGTTGTCGGCGTTAAGGTAAAAGTAAGCTTTATTGTCGGCGCCGACGGGAGGGTGCATAGCCCGCTGATCCTTGAAAGCGCCGGTCCGGTGGGCGACCGCAACGTCCTGCAAACGGTTCGGGGCTGGCGGTACCGGCCTGCAACCTGCAACGGAGTGCCGACCGAGGCTGAAGGAAAGATCGAATTCTCGCGCCGCTAAGATTTCTCCAGCTTTGGGCTAGAATGAATTGTTCCGTACGGAAGACGGCTTGAATAGCCCGATTGCGTCGTGGGAAAGAGTCGTGGAAAAAGACAAGAAACTCGGGAAAGTATTTGGCGCAGTGCCAACGGCGGATACGGAAGAGCCGACGCCAAGTGTCGGTCCTTACAATCCAGCTCTGGGCGAAATCTATCAGCGTTTGTATCCGGAAATTAAGCGCGCCAAGCCGAATCAGGAGGCGATTGCCGCAGCGTTGAAGGCCATGCAGCGGCTGACCATGAAGATGGATTCCGAAGTGGCGGCTGAGGAAACGCAATTGAGTCCTTCTGTTGCTTGCCCTTCGTGCGGCCATCCCAATCGCGCGGGCAACAAGTTCTGCGGCACGTGTGGGCTTCCGCTGGAAACGTCGCATTCGGAGACGCCAGAAGCGCAAGGGTTGGGAACAAAGCCCTCAGTACCCGTGGGCGGCGACGAAAGGGCGCTGCAGGTTCCACCGCAAGCGGCGGAGTTTCGATCCCCGGAAGGCTTGCCAGCCGGTACGCACCATTATCATCATCACTACCATTATTTCCCCGGCGGAGCAGAGGTGGTGTCCGCGCCGCCGCGAGCCAACGCTGAGGAAAGTGCGCGCGAAGCAGACCGGTTACGAATTGTGGCCGCCGCCAAAGGGGAACCGATGACGCGGAGCGAGGCCGTCGTGCGGCGACTGACCCAGGAGTGGGTGCTGGCCTGCAATACGCGGCAACTCGACGAACTACTCGATCTTTATGCGCCGGATGCCCTGGTGCTGCGTTCGAATATGCCGCCGCTGCGAGGTGCGGCCGCGGTCCGCGAGTTCTTCCACTCTGCGCTCGAATCAGGGCTTGGAGAGGTGGCGGTCGAGCCGATTCGCGTGGAAGTGGGGGGAGACCTGGCTCATGAAGTGGGCCGCTACAGTGCCCTGGTTCCGGGCACCCTGGGCAAGCGCCGCGAAGAGCGTGGCAAATATCTTTGGGTGTTTGCCAAGCAGCCCGGCGGAGAGTGGAAGCTGGTTTCGGAATGCTGGTCGGCCGATCTGACTTTGAGCACTAACGAATCCGATGTTCCCAAGTCCGCCAGCACCCCTCTATCCAAGACCCCGATTCGTAAGTGAAGGCTGCGAATTGTTGGGTTGATTCCCTCAAAACCCTGTTGCGGCATTAGTGGTGTAACTCCCATGGCCGCCAGCTCCGCGCAATTGTTCGAGATTAAAATTTATCCATTCGCTGCTGAGTGTAGATTCAATTCCTCTCAATGTTTGTAAACGGTCGTGTCGGGATGGTAGTTGCGCCAGTCGAACCAGTAGTCTTTCAGCGCAGGGACGCGATCAAGGCACTTTCCCGATGCTGGGCCCGAGATGGCGCAGCCCTGGAAGTTCCATTGGCTGGCGGTGGTGGTGTCGAGTAGGGACCAGGTTGTTTTGGTATCTGTCGTTGTTGTTGTGTCTGGCACAGGAGCGGTGCCGGAACTAAGAAAAAATTCCGCATCGCTTCCATCGATCCTGCTCACGAAGACGCGGAACGATTTGCCGTCAGGGCCGAGGACTAGAAGCAGCGGTGTGCCGCTCACTCGATCCACGATTGGCGATTGCTTTACGCATGCTTCCCAAGGATATGCTCGAGATACGTTGCCAATAGTGAGTCCGACCACGACATCGCGCGACGTCAGTTCCGTGCCGGGAAAGCTGATGACCACAGGCAACTTGGCGACCTCAGGCTCCCAATTGCTGTCGTAGTCCTTCGCGTACTTGGCGACGGGCGCAAGCACTTGTCCAGAAGGGAACTCGGCGCGCCACTCGCCGAAGCTGAGCTCGTCGCTGAGAACGAGTTCGAGGGCCACGCCTTTCAACGGACCGTAGATCGCCTTGCCGGTGATCTGTTGCCACCAGCTTCCGGTTTCCCTGTCGCGCATGAGGAAGTTCTGGTTGTTGATGCCGGCCAGATAAAAATGCAGCACTCTTCCGTTTGCCGTTCGCGTCCACACCAGACCGGTGTGACAAAGCGTTCAATACGTGACCGTGATGGGCACGCCTGCAACCGTATCGTTGAGCACATGGTGGTAAGCCATCTGGCTGATGGGATAGGCGCGGGCATCATTGCCAAAGCGGACCGCCATGATCATCTCTTTTGGATCGAGTTTGGCGGCCGCCTGCTGCAGAAATTGCGTGCTATCGATCGGGTGGAACATCCACTCGAAGTAATTTAAGCGCGACATAATGGCAGAGAACGCGACTGGCAAGAGTGCTACTACGAGAAGCGACTTTTGCCAGCGGGGGATTGTTTCCCAGAGAGCGAGGGCGAAGATGAAGCAGAGAAGCGCGCCAATGAGTGTGCCGAGCGGTGCCCGCTGGCGCAGAAACATTGCCAGCCACAACGCGCGCGGAGACTGGTAGCGGAAAGGACGAATGATAAATGCGGGGATGAAAAAGAGAACAATGCTGATCAGAGCGGAGACTAGAAAGCCGATCCAAATCCAAGCAGGACCGCGGCGGGTGCTTGCGGAGTTGTCTCCGATTTGGGTTAGAGGAGGTGATGTCATGAACTACTCGCTGGAACGATGGAGCAAATTCGAATCCGACGAATTTACCGAAGCAGTGGCCGCGAGGCAATAGTATAAAAAAATGAAAAACCCCGATCCGCGGAGCGGGACCGGGGTTGCTGATGGTGCGTTGGTTGCGAGTTTATTGTGGGGTGAAGTTCTGGTGATAACTTAGGCTGACTACGTCCTGGAACATGGGTGTTCCGGGAGGCAGATTGGCCGGATTCAGGAATTGAGTGTCGAAGAAATAGTTACGCGTCGGAGCGCTGTATACCGAGTTGCAGCACTTGAAATTGCCGGTTGCGTACTGCGAATAGTACATGCTGACCAACGATCCGGCATAGTACACATTCGTACCGCTGCGGTTTTCGAGATAGCGAAGGAAGTTGTGCATACCGCCATCCGTGCCAAAGTCTTGCGGTGCGCCCCAACTGGGTTGAGGGAAAGGAATGCTCTTGCCGGCTGCGATAGCTACGCGATAGTAGCTGTCGGTGGCGTTTCTTCCTGACATCAGTGATGGCGAGGTGAAGCTGTTAATGTCAAGCCAATTCGGAGACAGAAGAGTTACGGAGTCCGCAATGATGGCGGCTGCCGAGTGTGGCGTAGTCGCATTTGCGCCAAAAGTGGGAAAGAAAGGATCGGCTGGCCCGCTGTTGTAGTTTCCCCAAATGTAGACGGGTTCTTCGGAGGCGACCGTAAAGCCGTTCCCTGAAGTAGCCGGGGCAATG
>Ga0208691_1000278_pt1 | contig 18278 bp, 19 predicted proteins | sample June2015DPH_20_1_FD_184719 | JGI IMG/M metagenome (GOLD analysis project Ga0208691, IMG submission 184719) | Peatland microbial communities from SPRUCE experiment site at the Marcell Experimental Forest, Minnesota, USA - June2015DPH_20_10... | ecosystem: Environmental > Terrestrial > Soil >... | reverse complement strand
CGCCATTGCTATCGGCGAAACTGCGGGGATAGACTTCGTAGACGACTGCCTTCCGCCACCACTCGGCGCCGGATTCCGCGGCAACCGCGAGGGGAGCACAGATCGCCCAGAGGACCAGAGCGAGATTTATGAAGCGAGTGGGACGCACAATTGAATTCTAGCGCCAGGCCTGTCAGCTACGCCCAGGAATCACGCGGCCCGCGCGGCAAGCGGGCGGGTAATAACACCCACCAGATTTCGGCGCAAGATGGCCGATGCCGCAATGGCTCCCCCAAACAGCGCTCCCGTGACTCCCAACGTCGCAACATCCTGTCCGGTTAAGAACAGATTCCGCACTGGTGTCTGCGCGCAGAGCGAGCGCAAACGAAAACGCGCGGGTGTCGCGCTCAATCCGTAAGCTTCGCCGGCCTGGTAATTCGCGAAATGACGCGTGGTCAAAGGAGTGGAGATTTCGGCATGTTCGATGTGGCTGCCGGCGGCCGGCACATGCTGTTCCAATGCTTCCAGGAGCCGCTGGGTGAAGGATTGCTTGAATTCGTCGTAGCGGGCGCCGCGGTGCTTCCAACGTGTGTTTTCCCATTCCGAAAACCATTGATAGGGAGCCAAGGTAATCACTTCGACAGTGGAATGGCCGGGGTGCCTGACCGCAAAGTCCGGGTCTTTGGCCGAGGGAAAAGAAATGTAGAGCAACGGAAAGGGCGCTGCGGAATCGGCGCGGTAGCGCCCCAGGTTCGCATCGTGATCAGGCGTGGGGTAGACCCAGATGTTCGTACCGGAAAATCCCAGATCGGCGGCGCTCTGGTTGAGACCGGCGTACAGGCTGAAGTAGGACATGGAATGCCCGACGGCACAAATATCGCTGGCGACGGCCGCGCAGCCGGGTGTGTCCGGTGGGAGCAGCTTGCCAAATGTGTTGAACGCTCCGGCATCGCTCACAATCACGGAAGCGCGGAATTCGCGCCCATCCGCCATCCGGACTCCGTTCGCGCGGCCGGAGCGGTCCAGCATAATCTTGTCCACTTCGGCGCTAACGACGATCTTGCCGCCGGTCCGCTCAATTACCGGTGCGATGGACGCGGCAATTTGCGATGCGCCTCCCACCGGATAACTGGCACCATCGAAATAATGCGCGGCGATGGTGGCGTGCACGGCGAAACTGCTCTCGGCAGGAGGCAGGCCGTAGTCGCCCCACTGAGCTGTCAGTACGCCGGTCAACTCGCGATTCGTGGTGATGCCGGCCAGCACTTCCGCCGTGGTGGAGTTGGCCCAGCGCAGGAATGGAGCGCGCATCCAGGCGCCTGCCAACCGGGCAGCGATTCGCGGAATCGCTTTTTCCGCAAAATACGTGTTCGTCGTTTTTACACAGGCGAAGACCGCGGCGAGATAACGATCTATAGCCGCGCCTTCGGAGGGGAACGCCTGGAGCAGGCTTTCGCGAAAACGGTCCACGCCGCTCGGGAATTCGTACGCGCGATCCGCGATGCGAATCTGGTCGTAAACATCGGGCATCGGATTCCATGCCAGCCGGCCTTCCGTGAGATGATCGAAAGCGGCGCGCAGCGGCGAGGCCGTATCCTGTACCTGACCGATGTAGTGGAGACCGACATCCCATTCGTAGCCGGGCCGATGGAAGGTGTGCGTGAATCCGCCGGCGGTGTAGTGGCGCTCCAGGACCAGAACACGCTTGCCGGCATGTTTGGCGAGCAGCGCGGCAGCAGTCAACCCACCGATGCCGGAGCCGATTACAATCGCGTCCCAGAGCTCCTCGATCGAGACCTGTTTGTATGAAACGCCCACGGGTTTATTCGGCATAGAAAACCTCCGATGTTGACACCAGCCACATTATAACGCGGCGATGTTGCTCTTGTCAACATCTTGCGCTATCTTGGAGTAAATGCAGCGCGAGCGGCCCTATCATCACGGCAACCTGAAGCAAACGCTGGTCCGTGCCGCGGTGAAGATACTGGCCAAGCGGGGGCCGCGGGACTTCACGCTACGCGAGGTGGCCCGGCAGGCCAAGGTTTCGCACAATGCGCCTTACCGGCACTTTCGTGACAAAGACGAGTTGCTGGCGGCGGTAGCGGGCGATGGTTTTGAAAAGCTGGCCGATTCGATGATTGCGGCGTCGGCCAACGCGGGCAATGCGCTTCAGGCGCTGGAGTGGAGCGGCCTTGGGTACGTGCGCTTTGCGCTGGAATGGCCGGAACATTTTTCGGCGATGTTCGATTATTCCCAAGATCTGAGTGCCTATCCGGAGTACGCCGCTTCGGGCCGGCGAGCTTTTCAGGTGCTGCTGGATAACATCGTGGCTGCCCAGAAGGCAAGGAAAATGCCGCCCGGAGACCCGCAGGCGCTAGCGTTAGTAGCATGGTCGCTGGTGCACGGCATTGCGAAATTGGCGATCGCGAAGCGGCTCCCGCTCGGGTCGGCGGAGGCCACACTCCGGTTCACCGAATTTGCCACGGGAGCGCTGGTTGGAGGGTTGAGCAACATAGTTCGTGGGTAAACTGAGAGTGCGATGATCCGTCTCAATCGCGAGCTGCTGCAGCAGCTCTCCGAGCAGCACTTGGCCGATGCGCAGGTCCTGCTCGAACAGAAGCGCTGGCCGGGCGCTTATTATCTCGGTGGTTACTCGGTGGAGTGCGCGCTCAAGGGCTTGGATAGCGAAGCTGACTAAAGTACACGACTTCCCAGGTCGGGATTTTGCGCGAGAGGTGATAATCAAGAAGGGGTGCTTCCATGGATCAAACTGCATTGGTAGGTCCCGATGTTGCCGCTGGAAAAGAGTTGATCGATGCGCTGGGCACTGCGTTGCAGGTTGAGGCTGCGTTCTGGTGGATGGAGGACAACGAGTGGAGGTTAGTTCTCGCGACACCACTCGTTCACGAGCGAGGGCCAATCTTTGTAGACTCCCGTGTCCGTGACGTTATTGAGTCGACCGGGGAAATTCCTCGCGAGTTGTTCGACAGGGTGGAAGTGGTCTCCCCAAGCTCGGGAGTGATTACTGTGTTGGATCTCGGTGGCGCAGACAAAATACCATTGGGCCGCCTTATCTTGAGCCAGTCCATTAATAGCGTCTACATCGCCGGCGCCTACTTTTACAAGTTTCAACCCAAGACCTTCGCGAAAGCGTCCTAACCAACGGCTGAGTAGCAACCGGCCGCGCCTTTGCGCCATACTCAATCTTGTTGCGACTGGCTCTTTTTCTGATCACCGCCATGGCTGCTTCGGCGCAGCAGACTCCGGCATTGCGGCCCATCCCGCGATTCGCGCTCGGGTCTGATCCGCTTACCATCACGCGCGCTGTGGAGCCTTCGGAGCCATTCACCGTTGCCGGAGAGCGCGGGGCGATCTTCGGCGAACAAAGTGGAACATTCGAGGCTTGGATTTATCCTGTCAAAATTGTGAGCGGCTTCAGCATTACAGCGGAACTGGCGGATTATCCGGTACCGATCGACGTCACCTCGCACGCGGCGGTTATCCAGGTGGCGCCCGCCATGACCACCATCACTTATTCGCATGCCGCATTCACCGTGAAGCAGCACGTGTTCGCTTCGCGCGACGCAGGGCCGGTGGTGCTGTTCGAGATCGATTCCGTCCGGCCCTTGCGCCTCACGTTGCGATTCAGACCGGAGATGTTGCGCGCGTGGCCGGCGCCGAATTTCGGGCCGCCCAACGCCGAGTGGGTGGCAAACGGCGGATACTACGTCTTTCATACCGACAATCCCGATTTCTCTGCCGCGATCGCCATGCCACGCACAGAACCCGGCATTCTGCCGCCGTATCAGGAACGGCCGCGGACGTACCCGACGGAACTTAAGCTGGCCTTTGATCCAAAGACCGATAAGGACCTGTTCTTTCCGCTCATCTTCGCGCTCGGCGATCAGAAATCGACTCGGGAGCATCTCTCCGCCCTCAACAACAATATTCCGGTACTGTACAAGAAGACGCGCGACTATTACGCGCACTTTTTCGATACGCGCCTGAGCAGCGAAACTCCCGACGCCGAGTTCGATCGCGCGTTGCGTTGGGCTGCGATCTCGATCGATCAAGGAAAAGTCAAATTCCATGACGAAACCGGGCTAGTGGCGGGCTATTACGAATCCGGCGATTCCGCGCGTCCCGGATACGGCTGGTTTTTTGGCCGTGATTCGCTGTGGACCTCGTACGCCATCAATAGCTACGGCGATTTTGCCTTGACCAGGACCGCGCTCGAATTTCTGATCCGTCGGCAACGGGCGGACGGAAAGATGATGCATGAATTTGCGCAGAGCGCCGACTTGGTGGATTGGAAATCCACGCCCTATTTCTACGCCTCCGCCGATTCAACGCCGCTGTTCGTGATGGCCATGGAGGATTATGTCAACACCAGCGGCGATGTGGCGTTCCTCCGCAATCACTGGGATGCGGTGCGGCGCGCCTACGCCTTCACTCGCGCGCACGATTCCGATGGCGACGGTATTTACGAGAACACCGAAGGCACCGGCTGGGTGGAGAGCTGGCCTCAAGGCATGCCTCACCAGGAGATTTATCTAGCCGCGCTCGATCAGCAATCCGCCGATGCCATGTCGCGGCTGGCCGCGCTCATGAACGACGCGGGCATAGCGGCCGATGCGCACAAAAAAGCCGAGGAGATTCGGGCGAAACTAGAGCCCGAGTATTACGACTCCGCTGCGCACTTCTACGCTTTCAGCCGCAATGCAGACGGCAGCTTGGATCGCACGGCGACCATCTATCCAGCCGTAGCGTGGTGGACCGGGCGGCTGGCGCTCCCGCGCGCGGATCAAATGCTGGGGCGCTGGGCGTCGTCCGAATTCTCCACCGACTGGGGCACGCGCGACATTAGTGAACGCACGCCGTTTTACGATCCCATCAGCTATCATCAAGGCTCCATCTGGCCGCTGTTCACGGGTTGGGTATCGCTCGCCGAATATCGCGCGGACAGAGCTTTGGCAGGTTACGCGCACCTGATGCAAAATGCGGGGCTCACCTGGGCGCAGGATCTGGGCTCGGTGACGGAATTGTTGTCGGGCGATTTGTATCAGCCGCTGGGCCGCAGCAGCAGCCATCAGATCTGGTCGTCCGCAATGGTTGTTACGCCGGCTGTGCGCGGGCTGTTCGGGCTGGATTGGGACGCCTTGCATCACACACTTCGGTTGGCGCCGAATCTGCCTTCCGGGTGGGATTCAGCGCAGCTCCACAATGTACCGCTCGGGAATTCGCGAATCGATCTTCAATTCACACGGCAGAAGGATCGCTTGCTGGTGCGCGCTAAATCGGCCAAGGCCGAGGCTTTTTGTCTGCTCCCGCAAACAGCGCCGCGCGACCAAGCGTGCCACGAACCGGCTGCCGCTGTGCATGAGCTGGTGCTGCAGCTTCCGGCCGTAGAGATTGGCATTCCAAGCGACCTACCTTTGCCCGGCGCGCGCACTTCACAATTGAAGGTGGTCGGCGAGCAGCGGACGGCCAATCGATACGAAGTGGTTTTTGAAGCGCCGGGCGGCGCGGAATACGATCTTCCAGTGCGAATCAACCAGCCCAATATGCAATCCAAGGGCGCCGAGCTCGCCGGCTCTAAAGTCCGGATTCGTTTTCCAGCTGGAGAGGGCTATCAACAAGCAACGGTGATCTTTTCATGGTGAACCTTTCCCGATTCCGGAGATTTAGCTGCGCACTTTTGGTGACGGCGCTGTGCTTCGCCCAAGCACCGCCGCAGCACGATCCGATTCTGACTTACATCAAGAAAACCTGGGCGTTGCTCACCAGGTCGAATCACATGCTGGCGACGGCCGCGGTGGATCCCAAATTTCACGCTGATCCGGACGGGCGCTGGCCCATTTACGTTTCACACAGCGAGGACATTCGGCGAATTGCACGTCAGCTGCACCAGGAGCTTGCTCCCGCGGCTTTCGCTAAGATTGAGCTGCGCGTGCTGCCGGACGATCCCTCGAAGCTTGAAGAACAGGGCCTGCTCTACCTGCCCGACCCGTACGTGGTTCCAGGAGGCCGCTTCAACGAGATGTACGGGTGGGATAGTTTCTTCATCCAAGTTGGCCTGATCCGCGATGGAGAGATGGATTTGGCCAAAGACATGGCCGACAATTTCCTGTACGAAATTCGCGAGTACGGCAAGATCCTCAACGCGAACCGGACTTATTACTTAACCCGTTCTCAGCCGCCCTTTCTCACTCAAATGCTGCTGGGAGTTTATGCGAAAACCAAGGATCGGAAATGGCTGGAAGATGCCGTGCCGGCAATCGAAAAATATTACCGGTTTTGGACCTCAGAGCCGCATCTTACGCCCTCTAGCGGACTCTCGCGCTATTACGATCTTGGCGAAGGCCCCGCGCCCGAAGTGCTCTCGGCGGAAAAAGACGCACAGGGCCGCACGCATTACGAGCTGATCAAAGAATACTACCGTACCCACAAAGTAACCGACTACGACGTTGGCGAATACTTCGACGCCAAACGGGATATCCTGACATCGCTGTTCTACAAAGGCGATCGATCCATGCGCGAATCCGGATTCGATCCATCAGACCGGTTCGGCAAATTCAACGTCGACATCATCCACTACAATCCGGTATGCCTGAATTCACTGCTGTACCTGATGGAATTCCAAACTGCGGAGATCCTCCGCATTTTGGATCGTCCAGCGGACGCGACCACGTGGGAGAAGCGTGCTCAGGATCGTGCCGGCCACATCAACCAACTGATGTGGGATGAGCAGTCCGGGCTTTATTTCGACTACGAATTTGTGCACCACCGGCTGCGCCATTATCCGTATCTCACCACCTTTTATCCGTTGTGGGCCGGTATTGCGACCAAGGATCAGGCAGCCGCGGTGGTTCGCAATCTCGGGATGTTCGAGCGTCCTGGTGGATTACAGACCAGCATCAATGCCAGCGGCAATCAGTGGGATTCTCCGTTCGGTTGGGCGCCCATCGAGATGATCGCGGTGGAGGGTCTGCGCCGCTATGGATACGAGGCTGAGGCGAATCGCATCTCGCGAGAGTGGTTATCGCTGGTGCTGGAGCAGTATCAGCAGAGCGGAATCATCGTGGAGAAATACGACGTGGTGCGGCGCACCTCGCGCGTGAGCGGCGAAATCCACTTCGGATATTCGTCCAACGAAGCCGGCTTCGGATGGACCAACGGCGTGTTCACCAGCCTGCTGGATCAAATGCCGCCGGAGGAACAAAAACAGTTGCTGGGGAACTGACTTCACCAGGCGTTGTCGCCACGCATCAGCTCCGGGATGGTTCTCAACAACAGTTGCAGATAAAGCCGGGTGGATAAGTCGCGTACCAACTGCAGATCCAGTGCAACTCGCTCCGCATAAGAAAGCCGGCTTCTCCCGCGCGTCTGCCAATACCCAGTCAGCCCGGGCTTGCGAGTCAGGATCTCTCCGGCTTGAGCGCCATAATGCTCGGTGAGCTCGCCTCGAGTAAGTGGGCGTGGCCCCACCAGCGACATCTCGCCGCGCATTATGTGAAAGAATTGCGGCAGCTCATCAATCGAATACCGCCGGCACAATTGTGCGAAGCGGCTGGCGACGCGGGCATCGCTACGTGGCTTTGGGCCGGGCGGAGGATCACATTCGATACGCTGCACCCAACCTTTCTCCTCCGCGGCGGCAGGTTGCAGGCGCGGCCACATGGTTCTCAATTTCCACACCCACAACGTTTGCCCATCTTTGCCAACTCGCAGATGAGCGATAAATGGTGACCGGCGGGAAAGGATCCACGTCGCGATGGCCGCTGGAATGATCAGCGCGAGAGACACAACAAACAACGCAGCGCCTACCATCCAGTCGAGCGCGTCCAGCACCTGGAACTGCGACGATCGTGCAGGTACTGTTCTATCGAGTGGCAGCGCGGTGGTGGACATTTGAAAATGTGGACATTTGAGAATTTAGAGGGAGTGCAGATACGCAAGCAAATTGTCCTTCTCGTCCGCGGATAGCGTGTCCGCAAACGACGGCATTCCTCCGCCGCCGGAATTGATCTTGGCCAAGACGCTTTCATCAGACACCGGCTTGCCGTTCTTCAGCTTCTTGCGCTGGAACAGGCCCTTAAGCGACGGGCCGACTTTGGTTTCGGCAGTGTCGGCATTGTGGCAAACAGCGCATTGCTCGAACACCTTCTTGCCCTGTTCGGTGTCGCCCTTTGGACGGGCTGTTGCGACGAGGGCTAACAGGACCGCAACACTGGTTAGAGGAACAATGATTTTCCGCATCTGGCTATGAGACGCAATTGATGCCGGGCACGCGTGTGAACATGCTGTAAAAGAATTGCGAAGCGCGATGGGTTGCTAAAATGGTTCCGTTGAAAGCCTTAATCGCATTCGTCTTTGCCTTATTTCCTCTGTCCGCGCAAGTTCTTACGACGCTGGATTTGAGCGCTACGCATGGGCGAAAGGCGTACTACGTGGTGCTGGCTTCCCGAGGCGGGAGTTCCACCGGACATGCCTTCGTGGTGTGGGGCATTGAGGACGACCGCCGAAAAATGAGCAGCGTGGAAGCGCTGGGGTTGTATCCCGAAAATGACGCGTCAAATTGCGCCGCGTTGATACATGCGGTTTCAGGTTCTGGTCGCGTGATGGACGAGATGCTGAATCACAGCGTGCAAGGCATAACCTACGCGCTGATCGTCAAGGTGGATGAACGCGATTTCAAGCGATCCAAACGAGTGGCGCGAGAATGGGATTGCAAGCATGAATTTTCGCTGCTCGGGCGCGATTGCGTGGAGTTCCTGCGCGCCGTCGGCGACTCGCTCCATTTGAAAATGCCGGGAAGAAGCCTCACGCGGTGGACTCCGCAAGCCTATGTACGCGCGCTTCAGGCGCGAGCCGCGGATGGAACCTTGGCTGTCGATTGGCAGCCAGCTACCGCGCGTTAGCTACTGGCTCCACGGCGGTGTGATTCCGTTCATGCGGGCGTAGGCGATGGCTTGGCCCAAGTGCTCGGCAATGTGAACATCCAGGTTCACGAAAATACCGCGGCGCGTGGTGGGCGTGCCGAAGAAGTCCGCACTCTGAGCCAAATTTCCAGGCCGGGCGCTTTCTAACGATTTGCGAACTGTAGCGAAACTTTCGGTCAGCAATTGGATGATTCGCTCCTTCGAAAGCGTCTGCTTTTCCAGCTTGGATTGCTCTTCGAGAGCCGTTTTCAATTCGTCGGCCGAAGGCGCGGACGTGGCCAGCTTCATCAGCAGTTGATTAGCGGAGACAATGTGCACGAGAACTTCGCCGAAGGAGCGCACGCCCGGCGCGGGACGCCAGGAATATTTCTCTTCCGGCACAGCCTTCGCTAGCGCGATCACCTTTTGTTCGGAATCCGAGAAAGACAGCAGGATATCAGCGGCGGCCGGCGCAGGCGGCACGTCGGTCACGCCCAGCAACTCAACGTCGAAAATCAATTCGGACTTGGGCGGAATGGAGCCCTGGCCGTTCTCGCCATACGCCAGTTGGTAAGGGATAAACAAGCGCCGTTTGCCGCCTACCTTCATGCCCTCAAAACCCACCTCCCAACCGGAGATAACGAGACGCTTACCCTGCACGAACTTAAGAGGCTCGTTGCGATCCACCGACGAATCGAACTTGGTTCCGTTGCGCAGCCAGCCGGTGTAGTGGACCGTATACTGTTTGCCAGGCGCGGCCGATGCGCCGGTGCCCACCGCAATATCGATGTAGTGCATGGTCACGTTTTCGACCACGGGTCCGGTAACTTCCGGGACACTGGCGGGCATTTTGGGGTCGAACTGCGCGAGCGCGGTGCGGGCGAGAGCTGCCAGCAGAAAAAATAGGCGGACGCGAGTTGACATGCCACATTGTAGCCCCGCGCGTGAGCGAGGGGACCTGGCAGTGACGGAACGGTCCCCTTACTTGCGTTCGGGGCTACGCTTTTTCGCGCTCACCTCGGCGCAGGTAGGCGTCGTCTTTGGTTAGCCAGTCAGTCCGGATTGGCGAAAAGATGTCCAGATCGAGCGTATCTTCCAGAGCCACCGCGCGATGCGGAACGTTAGATGGGATGTGCAAAACTTCGCCCTGGCGCACGATCACTTCCCTGCCCTCCAGCTCAAATTTCAGCGCACCCTCCAGGATGTAAGTGATCTGCTCGCTTTCGTGATGATGCTCGGGCACCACGGCGTCCTTTTTCAGGAACACTTGCGCCACCATGGCCTTCTGGCCGCTGATCACTTTTCGAGAGATCACCTCGCTCATTACTTCCAGCGGAACGGTATCCCAGGTGTGATGTTTCATCGGGCACCATTATTGCAGCTAATCGGTTGGATGGCGGAGCAGCGCCAGCAGTCCTCGCTCGAAACGATCTTTGCTCGATTCGATGCGGCCACCGCCGAACACCTCCGCGAGCCGGGGGAAAGCGCCGGTAGCAAGCTGAGCGGTGGCGAACTTGACGTCGATCGCCGCGTCGCCGGCCGCTTCGCGCAGCGCGTGACCGAAAACGAAATCGTCCACGGTGGCCAGCAGCGCGATCTTCTGCTTCCCGGTCATGGATGTTCGAGCGAGCGCTTCGAGACACTGCTCCATATGGCGCATCGCGTTGAGGCCCGGGGGCGCCGTCAACATCGCGGCCAGCGCCCAGGGGTGACGGATGAATATCGCGTGGGTTCGATTGGCGATCTCCAACAGTGCGCACTGCCAGCCCTTCGGAAGCGACGGCAGCAGGGCTTCTCCCATCAGCGCATCGTCCATTACTGCGATCAGATCGTCTTTGGTCTTCACGTAATAGTAAAGGCTCATCGTTCCGACTTTTAGCTCTTGCGCCACTCGGCGCATCGACACCGCCTCGAAGCCTTCTTCGTCGGCTATGGCGAGCGCGGTGGCTGCGATCTTCTGGCGGGTCAACTGCGATTTCGTTCTTGACATTCGTACACTGTACTATTATTCTATTCGTACAGTGTACGAAACAACTGTATTGATCGCCGGCGCGGGGCCAACCGGTTTGACTCTAGCGCTGGATCTGGCGCGGCGTGGAATCCGGATGCGTTTAATCGAGGCCTCCAGCACGCCTTTTGAAGGATCCCGCGGCAAGGGCCTGCAGCCGCGCACCCTCGAGATTTTCGAGGATCTCGGGGTAATCCAGCCGATTCTCGCCGCCGGCGCGATTTACCCGAAGTTCCGGATTCATTTCGGCCCTTGCTCGCTGCGGGCGGGCTCGCTCGGTTCATCCAAGCAGCCGACTGAAAGCGTTCCGTATCCGAACATCTGGATGGTCCCCCAAGCACGCACGGAAGCAATCCTGCGCGAGCGGCTGCGCGCCCTCGGCCTCGAGGTCGAATTCGGCAAGTCTCTCGATACGTTCACGCAGAATGAGCACGGCGTCGAGGCCACACTCTCAACCGGCGAAACGGTGCACGCCGAATTCCTGGTGGGATGCGACGGCGGCCACAGTACCGTGCGAAGAACGCTCGGCCTCCGTCTGGAGGGTGAAGCGATCGACGAGAAACCCGTGCTGATAGCGGATCTCGAAATCGCGGGCCTCGATCGTCGCGACTGGCATATTTGGCCCTTCGCCAAAGGCGGCGCAATCGGGCTCTGCCCGTTGCCGAATACGCCCTTGTTCCAATTCACGGCGAAAGCAGAGGCCGCCGCGCGGGGCATCGAGGACCTGGTGCGCTGCGTGACTGGCCATCCTGTAGAGCGCGTCGCGTGGAAATCGATTTACCGTCCGTCAGCGCGCATGGTCGATCGTTATCGCGTCGGGCGCGTGTTCTTAGCAGGGGACGCGGCGCATGTGCATCCACCGTCCGGAGGCCAGGGGCTGAACACGGGCGTGCAGGATGCCTACAACTTGGGCTGGAAGCTGGCTCACGTCGCGCGCGGCGGACCCGATTCACTGCTCGATACGTATGAATCCGAGCGTCTCCCGATCGCAGCCGCGGTGCTCGGCTTGAGCAAACGCCTGCTCAAAACCCGTTCGCTCAAGCGCGGTGACCGAACCGACCAACTCGCTTTACATTACCGGTCGAGCCCCTTATCCTCAGGCGTCACACTCGGAAATCTGCATCCTGGCGATCGCATGCCGGATGCCCGGCTGGACGATGGCAGCCGTCTCTTCGATCATTTACGCGGGAGCCATGCGACAGAGCTGGTAACTCCCGAGGGAGCCCGGATTCTGGTTCGACCAGACGGCTATGTAGCGCACATCGGATCAACGCATTTAGCCGAGTACGCAGGCGAGCCGGTTCGCCAGATCAGCTTCGGGGCCGGAGTGCCGGACCGCTCTCAGTGAGGGAGCCGGAGCTTTCGCCGATTTTTCGCCGCGTCCTTCTCGATCGCGGTTCGGTTTTGTGCCACCATAGTAAAAAGGGCGCCGATAAGCTAATCATGAGGCAAAAGATCCTTTCGTGGTTTGCCCTGCCACTGTCTCAAGCCGAATCCGCCGGTCCCCGGTCCCTCGCCGAACGGTTCGCCATCCCGCATAATTTCCCGCCCAACCTGAGCCTTCCGGAGGCTATGATCCGCGTCGCCGCCGCCATGGCTCGAATCCTGCTCGGATCGTCGTTATTCGCGGTTTGGGGTGTCTTTAGCGCTCGAGTTTGGAGTTCCATTCCAAGCTACTTTTGGCGCACCGCCGCAATTCTTCCCCTCGCGCTCCTCTTCTTGATACCGTTCACCGCGTTGATGGCCGGGATTTCCGCCATGGTTCGGGCGATCTCACCAAAGCACCGTTAAACTCCTCTTCCGCCTTCCGAAAAAGTTCCGAACGTAATACACATGTAACATTCATCGGGTAGTCTGGTGACTTCGTTTTCCAAAGGGAGCGTGGATGGAACTATTTGGGGAGACCCTCTCGACAGGCAGCGCCATCTTTCTCTTGCTGGCCCTCGGGCTGGCATTGAGTTTTGAGTTTGTCAACGGATTCCATGACACCGCCAACGCGGTGGCCACCGTCATCTACACACACACCCTCAAGCCGATGGTCGCGGTGGTTTGGTCCGGCTGCTGGAATCTAATCGGCGTCCTAACTTCCACCGGCGCGGTAGCGTTTGGAGTGCTGGCATTGCTCCCAGTGGAACTGGTCCTCAACGTCGGCTCGGGCGCCGGTTTCGCCATGGTGTTCGCGCTTCTGATTGCAGCCATCATCTGGAACCTGGGTACCTGGTATTTGGGCTTGCCGGCTTCGAGTTCTCACGCGCTGATCGGCTCAATTATGGGCGTGGGCCTGGCGAACTCGATGTTGTCGAAAGGCCACGAGTTCGGCGAGGGCGTGAATTGGGTGAAGGCCAAAGAGGTCGGTTTATCCCTGCTGATTTCTCCATTGGTCGGCTTCGTTTGTGCGGCCGGGCTGTTGCTGCTCATGAAATTCCTGATCAGGAACAAGGAACTGTACCAATCGCCCGAAAAAGACAAAGCCCCACCGCTCTGGATTCGCGGCCTACTGGTGCTTACCTGCACCGGCGTTAGCTACGGGCACGGATCCAACGACGGCCAAAAAGGCATGGGATTGATTATGCTGATCCTGATCGGAATCTTGCCGGCTACCTACGCCGTGGATCAAAGCACCAGCCAGGAGTCCATCCAGGCGCTGGCCGCGGACGCGCAGGCCATCTCTTTCCAAATGGATCGCCATGCCATAGGGATAGCTATGGCCGGGTTGCAGGCGGCATCCGACGATCTTTCGGCCTATCTGAAAACATCCGGCAAGTTGGAAGAGCGTACATACGGAGCAATTGGTGTCAAATGCCGCGAAATCTCCGATACGCTGAGCGGCAAGACCAGCCTCTCGGAACTGACCAAACCCCAGCGCTCGCTCCTGCGAAGCGATTTGTACCTGACATCGGAAGCGCTCGGAAAAATATTGAAAGCCCATAAGCTCGATGACCCGGAGGAGCAAAAGTCGGCCGCATCGCTCAAATCTCATATGGACAAGCTCACCAAGTTCATTCCTGTCTGGGTAAAAGTCGCGGTTGCCATCGCGCTGGGCCTGGGCACCATGATCGGCTGGAAGCGCATCGTGGTTACGGTAGGTGAAAAGATCGGCAAAACGCATCTCACCTACGCTCAGGGTGCGGCGGCGGAATTGGTTGCTGCGGCCACGATTTTGGCGGCAGACAAGTATGGACTTCCGGTAAGCACCACTCACGTCCTGTCGTCGGGTGTGGCGGGGACCATGGCTGCGAACCACTCCGGCTTGCAGATGGAAACGCTTCGGAATCTCCTGTTGGCCTGGGTGTTGACCTTGCCCGTTACAGTGTTGCTGGGCGCAGGGATTTTCGCATTCGTACTGAATGTTTTGATTCGCTTCGGCATCAAATAGATCGGCTAGTTTAAACTCGGGGCAGCCATGCAGCATGTCGAGACGGAACCAGTTCCTTCCGATACGCTTACAATCACCTGCATCGCGGTCATCGCCTACATTCTCGCGACCGTGCTGCACGAAGGCGTAGGGCATGGCGGCGCTTGTCTTTTGGTTGGAGGCAAGCTGCTCGTCATCTCCACGGTTCACATGGAGTGCAGCGTGGACAGCCGCCTGGTGATGGCCGGCGGCACGCTGATGAACGTTATTGCTGGAGCCTTGGCATTTGCCCTGGGGCGCATCACTAGCCGGGCCCACCCCAGCCTCCAGTATTTCCTGTGGATTTCCATGACGGTGAATCTCTTCATCGCCGCCGGTTATTTCGCATTCTCCGGAATTGGCGGCTTCGGGGACTGGGCGTTGTTCATTCAAGGTCTCGGCCCACAATGGATCTGGCGAGTCAGCATGACGATCTTTGGCGCAGCGGCGTACATGCTGGTGGCCCGCTTTAGTTTGCTGGAACTGCGTCCTCTGATCGGGAGCGATAAAGAGCAGCGCTTCGTGCGCGCCGTACAGCTCTCCAGAATGCCGTACTTCGCTGGAGGTATTCTGGCATGTGTAGCCGGCTCTCTAAATCCTCAGGGCTTGATTCTGGTCGTCATGTCTGCCGCGGCATCGACCTTTGGCGGTACTTCCGGGCTCCTTTGGATGATGGACTGGCTGAAGGGCGACCGAATCCCACTAGGCTCCCAGCCGGAGCCGGCGCCCATCCAAAGGAGTTGGCCCTGGATCTCGACGGCCATCGCACTCGCCCTGGCTTTCATATTGGTGCTGGGTCCGGGAGTGCTTTTCGCCCAAAGCGCGCGTTAATCCGGCGCCCACATCGAGTGAATATCCCCCTGGCGGCCCGCCCACACCGTCCAAGCGGCGATGAGCGCCAGCATCAATCCGATGATGATCCACAAGATGGTAGTCATCCGCGAGGACTTCTTCGGCGGTCCGTCCGGAGGTTTGGGTTCGCCACCACTCATCGGTATCTCAATTCGCTGGCCGCGCAGTCTTCTGGCTCAAAAACCATGCCTGGCTGTCGTGTCCGCCATTACGGGATTTGTGTTTGTACGTCCCATCCTTATGCATGCGCCGCGCGTTCCGATTGTCGTGCAGATATGTATGCAGGATCTCGTCCTTCAAGCGCTGCACCAATTGCGGGCGTTCCACCGGAAATATCACCTCCACGCGGCGATTGAGATTGCGCGGCATCAGATCCGCGCTGCCCAGATAGCATTCCTCCGCCCCGTTGTTCCCAAAATAATAAATGCGGCTATGTTCCAAGAACCGGCCGACAATGCTCGAAACGTGAATGTTTTCGCTCACCCCGGAAACATTCGGACGCAGGCAGCACGCACCTCGCACAATCAAATCGACGGCCACGCCCGCCTGCGAGGCCTGGTAGAGCAGGCGGATAATGGGACCGTCCTCGAGCGCATTGGTTTTGAAAATCAAACGGCCCTGCCCACCATTGCGCTGCACATCGATCTCGCGCTGGATCAATTCCTCCAGACGCTGGCGCATATTCAGCGGCGCCACCAGCAGCTTCCGGAAACTTTTCTTGTGCGAATAGCCGGTCAGATAATTGAACAGGTCAGTGGCATCCGCGCCGATTTGATCGTCGCTAGTGAAAAATCCCAGGTCTGTGTAAAGCTTCGCGGTGAAAGGATTATAGTTGCCCGTGGCCAGATGGCAATACCGGCGGATCACGTCGCCTTCCCTGCGCAGCACCAGCGCCACTTTGGAATGCACTTTCAAACCCAGTAATCCGTAAACCACATGCACGCCCTCGCGCTCCAACGCGCGGGCCCATTCTATGTTGCTTTCTTCGTCGAAGCGCGCTTTCAATTCCACCAGTACGGCAACCTGCTTCCCGTTCTCCACGGCTTCCAATAACGCTTCCACAATCGGCGAGTTGCGGCCCAACCGGTACAACGTCATCTTGATGGCCACCACATCGGGATCCTTGGCGGCCTTGCGTAGAAATTCGATCACCGGCTGGAACGAATCATAAGGATGGTGCAAGAGCTGATCCTCCTGGCGGATCAGTCCGAAGACATCGTCCTCCTTGGCTCCAAACCCGGGTGGCGTAACGGGCAAAAACGGCTTGTCTTTGAGATCCGGCCGATCGAGCGCCGCCAGATGCCGCAGGCGGCTGAGATCCAGCGGACCATCCACGCGGTAAACGCTGGAGGCTTCCACTTCCAGATTGCTCACCAGGATCTCTACCATCGAGTCCGGCATTCCGGCGTCCACCTGAAGGCGCACGGCGTCGCGGAAACGCCGCTGCCACACCGCCTCCTCAATACTCTCTAGTAGATCGTCCGTCTCCAGTTCCTTGATCGCGACATCTGCGTCGCGCGTTACCCGGAAGGTATGCGCCCGGACAATATCGAGGCCCGGAAACAGGTGCTGCAAATTGGCCATCACCAGTTGCTCGACGGGAACAAAAGCGCAACGTCCGGGTGCATTTTCGCCCGCCACGGTCACCGGCAGGAATTGCGGCAGCGAATCAGGAATCTTCACGCGCGCGAAGTGCTCCGGCCCATTCAGATCCCGGACTACCACGGCCAGGTTGAAACTGAGATTTGAGATATGCGGGAATGGACGGCCTGGATCAAAAGCAAGAGGCGTAAGGATCGGGAAAATCTTATCCAAAAAGAGACAGTCCAGAACGCCGCGCTGCTCCGGCTCTATCTCAGTCAGATCCAGCAGCCGGATGTGTGCGGCAGCCAACTCGGGCGCCAGTTCTTCGCGATAAAAATCGTGCGCCTCTTTCATCAGCACGCCCACTTCAACTCGGATGGCTCCCAAGGTCTCAGCCGGTAGCCTGCCATCCATGCCTGGTTCCTGTACTTTGTTCTCGATCTGCTGCATTAATCCGGCCACGCGGACCATGAAAAACTCATCAATGTTCGATCCCAAAATCGACAGGAACTTCACCCGCTCGAGCAGCGGATTGCGGGCATCGCGCGCCTCTTCCAATACGCGCCGCTGGAATTCCAGGTGGCTCAATTCGCGGTTGAGGTAAAGTACCGGATCGCGCAGATCCGTTACTTCATTTAGGGGGACGGCGGCAGACATGCATATATCATTTTACCGGGATGAACCTCTGGATTGCACGGCTGGAATCTTTTTTCACGCAACTCGCCGCCCCATGCGCATGTGAAAGAGAGTGCGATCTCTACTAAATCCGCTGCTGGCAAGCGCTGCCATGCTGCTGGCCGCCTCACAACCTCTGCAATTGAACGTGGTGTACGACTGCGGCCCCAACTCTCCGAGAATCAAGATCCTGAGCTGCGCTTCGACGGACCCCGGCGCCGTTTGCGATGTTCAATATTACGCCGGCGCCGATCCCGCGCGGCGCTCGCACTCTTCGCGCGCAGCACTCCTGATTTCACTCGACCGTTGCCATCCGCAAGTCTCCCTGAAAGCTCCTCTCAAACCCGGCGACACGCTGGAAGTCTTACTATTCGGCGAGTGGACCAAGAGTGAACTCGTGGCCATTGACGGTTCGCAATACAATATCCGCCTTCCGGATGGCGCCAAGTACTGGATGCCCGCCGCCCAAGTACGCCGCGCGGTGGCGTCCATCCCATCCGGCCAACCCCCCAAGCCCGGTCTCACCAGCTGTGCCGGAAAAATAGACGGAACGTACCTCAGCCCTAGTGGATTCCCGAGCATTGTTTTCCACTCCGGCAAAGCATCCGTCCAAGGCGGCGATGACGTGGAGTGTTGGACGGGCAGCGGCAAAATATATCTGCACACCACCGGCACGCCCCGCGATCAGGACTTCGTCATGGGCATCAACAGCAACGGCACACTGGATACGCCGCTCGGAGAAATGAAGAAGAAGAAATAACGGTTCTTCGGTTCTTCCGTTCTTCGGTTCCTAACTCCCGGGGCGCCAGCGAGAGACAGGGACGGCCATACGAACCAAAGAACCGATGAACCGGATAACCGATGA
>Ga0208691_1000277_pt1 | contig 18300 bp, 19 predicted proteins | sample June2015DPH_20_1_FD_184719 | JGI IMG/M metagenome (GOLD analysis project Ga0208691, IMG submission 184719) | Peatland microbial communities from SPRUCE experiment site at the Marcell Experimental Forest, Minnesota, USA - June2015DPH_20_10... | ecosystem: Environmental > Terrestrial > Soil >... | reverse complement strand
GAACCGAGATCCGTCTCAGAATGCAGGCAGAGATGGAAGAACGGCCCGATAGTCTGTGACGGAGTGGGAATCAAGTCCATAATTATTTCTCAAACGGCGTCGCTTCGCGGCCGCGTAGCACGATATTGAACTGGTAACCGAGCGCCCAATCCGGTTCAGTAGTCGCGAGATCGAATTTGGCCACCAGACGCTGTCTGCCCTTTTCGTCCGGGATCGACTGCAGAACCGGATCGAAGGGCAGCAGCGGGTCGCCCGGGAAATACATCTGCGTAATCAGGCGCGTGCAGAATGCCGGACCAAACAGCGAGAAATGGATATGCGCCGGACGCCACGCGTTGTGATGATTCCGCCAAGGATACGCGCCTGGCTTGATGCTGACGAATCGATAGTTGCCGTTTTCATCCGTCAATGTGCGGCCTGCGCCGGTAAAGTTCGGATCGAGCGGCGCTGAATGATTGTCCTTTGCGTGCCGGTACCGGCCCGCGGCATTGGTCTGCCAAATCTCGACCAGCGCGTTGGGAACAGCGCGTCCGTTGTCATCCAAGACGCGGCCAGTAACGATGATGCGCTCGCCCTGAGGTTCTCCAGCGTGCTGCCGCGTGAGATCATGATCGGTCTCGCCAATCGCATCCGGACGGAAAATGGGTCCGCTGGTTTCAGAAATCGTGTGCGGCAGAAAAACCAAAGGTCTGGACGGCGCGCGGCGAATCGTTGAGCCGTACGGCCTGTGTAGATACGGTGGCTGATCGCCTGGGGCATGCCGTCGATAGGAATCTTGAGACATGGGTCAGTCCGTTATCATCACTCCGTGCGCGGCGGCAGTTCGAGCATTCAGTTCACGCAACGCCTCCAGCTCCATTCGATTCGGCGGTGGAGTTTCTTCTACATTCTCGGCGAATCGAATCTCCCAACCAGTATGCTCGCGAACCTGCTCCCGTGTGACGCCAGGATGCAGCGAGCGAACCACAAACTCCTTTGTACCCGGATCGGACGACATACTGCATAGATCGGAAATCAGCAGCGTCGGACCTTTGGTTTTCACTCCGGCGCTGCGGCGTTCCGTACCGGTGCGACCGTGTCCCAGCGAAGTGAGGAAATCGATCCCGGCGACGAAACTCCGTTTGCTCTGCCGCATGATGATGAAGATCTCACCGCAAGATGTCGCGATTTCGGTTGCGCCGCCACTTCCCGGCAGCCGAACCGTCGGCCGCTGATAATCGCCGATTACCGTACTGTTCAGGTTGCCGAAGCGATCCACCTGCGCGCCGCTCAGGAATCCGATCGTGATTCGCCCACCTTGCAGCCAATAGCGAAACATCTCAGGTACGGAAACAGTGGCGAGAGCAGTCTCGCACAGCTCGCCATCGCCGATGGAAAGCGGCAACACCCGCGGGCGTGTTCGAATGGTCCCGGATTCGTAGATCAGCGTGATTTTGGGCGCATGCGTGAGGCGCGCCAGGTTGCAGGCCGCCGACGGCAAGCCGATTCCGACAAAGCAGATGTCGTCATTCGAAAGAGCGCGCGCCGCGGCTACCGTCATCATCTCGGCAGTAGTGTAATTCATGAACGCGCCTCGATGACATTAGCTTGCATCCACTCTAGAAACGTATCCCGATCGCGCGAGATTTTGTCCCATGCGAAATAGAACGCGTTGTCGCGCGCGTAATAACCCTGCGCATACGATGGACGCGCACCGCCAGGCGCGGCGACTACAGCGGAAACAGTCCAACTCGGCAGCACCACCGCATTCGGGCTCTTCAGCGCAAGATCATCGACGATCTCTTCGACAGTAACAATTGACCGGCGCGCCGCCAACACCGCCTCTTTTTGCACGCCCACAATACCTTCGATCAGCACGTTGCCCTCGCGGTCGGCTTTCTGCGCGTGGATAATCGCAACGTCGGGCCGAATGGAGGGGATCGCGGCCAGCTCTTCACCCGTGAATGGACAGGCGACAAATTTGATATTCGGATTCACGCGCGGCAAATCCGTGCCGCGATAGCCGCGAAAGAATGCGCAGGGCAATCCCGCCGCGCCGGCTTCGTAGGCATTGGCCATGGCGGCGTGGCTGTGCTCGTCGAGCTCCAACGGAGCCGGCCAATCGCGCTCCACCGCGTCGCGCATGCGATGCAGCGATCCTACGCCCGGATTGCCACCCCATGAAAAAACCAGCTTACGCGCGGCTCCCATCCCGATCAACTGGTCGTAGAGAATATCGGGCGTCATCCGGACCAGCGTCAGATTGCGGCGTTTCTGCCGGATCACCTCATGCCCCGCCGCGAATGGGATCAGGTGCGTGAAGCCTTCCATCGCCACCACGTCGCCATCCTCGACGAACCGAGCGACGGCTTGTGAGAGACTGAATAACTCGGCCATTGACTGTTTTAAGTATCGTGTTAAGTATCGTAGCAACCTATGCAACGAGTGTGCTTTTTATTGCAAGTGCGGCCGGATCGGCTGGAGGAATACAAACAGCGGCATCGCTCCGTGTGGCCGGACATGCTGCAAGCTTTGCGCGAAACCGGCTGGACCAACTACTCCTTGTTCCTTCGCGCGGACGGATTGCTGGCTGGTTATTTTGAAACGCCGGACTTGACTGCCGCGCTCGAAGGAATGTCGCAGCGCGACGTGAATGCTCGCTGGCAGCGGGAGATGGCGCCATTCTTTGAGAATCTAGGCGATCGGAATCCGGATGAAGGATTCCTGCAGTTGGAAGAGATCTTCCATCTGCCCGAGGCTGAATGACTCCGAATCCCGCGCTGGGCGTCGTATTTCACTGGCTGGGTGGTTTCGCGGCCGGTACCTTCTACGTCCCCTATCGCTATGTGCGTCGCTGGTCGTGGGAAACATATTGGTTAACCGGCGGAGTGTTCAGTTGGATCATTGTTCCCTGGATACTGGCTTTCAGCATGACCAACAAACTGCTGGCGACTTTGCACGAGACGCCGGCTATCGCTCTCTTCTGGCCGTTCTTCTATGGCGTGCTGTGGGGTTTTGGCGGACTGACGTTTGGATTAACGATGCGCTACCTGGGCCTATCACTCGGGATGGCCGTAGCTCTGGGCTATTGCGCGGCGTTCGGAACGTTGATGCCGCCGATCTTCCGTGGCGAGTTCGCGACCCAGGTGCTGGGCACTCAATCCGGCGTGGTGATTCTGATTGGAGTGCTGGTCTGCCTGATCGGAATCGCGTTCGCGGGCGCGGCGGGAATCTCGAAAGAGCGCGAGATGCCGGACGCGATGAAGCAGGTGGTCATCAAGGAATTTCGCTTGAAGAAGGGACTGCTGGTCGCGACGTTTTGCGGCGTCATGAGCGCTTGTTTCTCCTACGGTCTCGCGGCCGGCGATCCAATTCGAGCCGCTACGCTGCGGCATGGAACTGCGCCGTTGTGGCAGGGATTGCCGATCCTCGTAGTCGTGCTCGCGGGTGGTTTCCTGACTAACTTTGTGTGGTGCTTGACGCTGCACATCCGCAACAAGAGCGGCGGCGAATATTTTGACCCGAAGATGCCGAGATTGCCCAACTATCTAGTCTGCGCGCTGGCCGGCAGTATCTGGTATTTTCAATTTTTCTTTTACACCATGGGCGAAACACAAATGGGCGTTTACAAATTCTCAAGCTGGACCTTGCACATGGCCAGCATCATTATCTTTAGCAGCCTGTGGGGAATCGCGTTGCACGAATGGCGCGGAGCGGGGCGGCGTACCAAGGGGCTGCTGGCGCTGAGTCTGGCTTTGCTGGTGGCGTCGACGATGATTGTTGGATACGGAAATTATCTGAGCACCGCGCATCACGCGTAACTGGACGCTGATGAGGCGTTTTTCGCGGCTCGCTCGGCCGTGATGCGTTCCAGATAGCCGCTTTGGCGGAACGCGTCCATTGGATTTTCCGGCAGCCCTTTCGATTTCGACCATTCGGCAATGGCTGGCCGCACGTCGGTAGAATAAGCGTCCTTCAAACACATCTCTGCATCCACCAGCGCGCACTCGGCCTGACACATCGAGAGCCGTTCGTGATCCACGAGAGCGGCTTTGGCATATAGCTCCATCGCCGTGGTCACGGTTTGAATCATCGCCTCGATTTTGCCTTTCAGATTGTGGCTTTGATCCACCATGTATGCGATATCGGCCGGCTGTCCCGCTTCCCATTCAAAGAAGCGGATCTCATGGAAGATGCGAAACACCTGATAGGGATCGATGGAACCCAGCGTGAGATCGTCGTCGGCATAGCGGCGGTCGTTGAAGTGGAATCCGCCCAGCATGCCGGAATCCAGTAGCCAGGCTACAATTTGCTCGATGTTTTGCGATTGGTAATGATGGCCCGTATCCACCAGCACCTTGGCCTTGGGACCAGCCACTTCGGCCAGCAGAAATGCCATGCCCCAATCGGCAATGTCGGTGTGATAGAAAGCCGGCTCGAACGGTTTGTATTCCACCAGCATTCGTTGGCCGTCCGACAGGCGCTCGTGCGCGGCCATCAAACCCTCTTCGATCCACTTTCTGCGACGCCGGATGTTCTGCGTGCCTGGATAATTCGATCCGTCGGCCAGCCACAGTGAAAGATCGCGGCTTCCCAACGCGTTCATGATCTGGATGCTCTCCAGCAGATGATCCAATGCTTTTTGGCGCACCACGAGGTCCGGATTTCCGAGCGATCCAAATTTGTATATCTGGTCTTCAAATAGGTTGGGATTGATGGAGCCTGGGCGCAGTCCATATTTCACCGCGAGCCGCTCGACATCGCCCGCGCTCGCCACGCCTTGAGGCAAATCCCACAGCACGTGGATTGCAATGGTCGGGCAGACACCGGTCCAGCGATGTACTTCGGCTGCGTCGCTGAATTTCTCTTCGATGTTGGTGGCCGCCGCGGGCTGAAGAAATTTGCCGAAGCGCGTTCCGGTGTTTGCAAATCCCCAGGAGGGTAGTTCGATGCGGAACGAATCCAGAGCTTTGCGGATCTTGTCGGCCTGCTGGCTGGTCATTTACTTTTCCACGTAGAACAGATACGTAGCCGCGTAGCTCACGCGCTCTTGATCGCCCGCGTGCCGCGCATCGCACGGCTTATCGGAAGGCGGCAGTCCACCGGAAGTATCGATTCTATGAATGATTTTCACTTTCTCAAACTGTTTGGTCCCGTCTATGGCCGGAAGTTCCAACCAATGAACCGCGTCTTTGTTCGGCAGGAAATGCTTTGCTAATTTGCCATCGCTGCGCACGATGCTGCCATCGGTCGCTTCCCACGTGGGTCCTTTGTAATGATGTACCGTTAACGTCTTCTCGCTGTTCATCATAATCGCATCAGGATCTGGGCCTGTCCACGCAAAGCCTGGCGAGGTTCCCCGGCAGGTGTAGATCTGAACGCTATTAGGCAGGGTTTGGAATTTAAACTGAACTCTTAACCCATCCGGATCTTTCAATTCCGAATTTGGCAGCGGATTCTGCGCGGTCTGCGAAGCCAGCGGCAGTGACAAGAAGACCAGTGGCAAGAGATTGCTCCAGTTCATAGTTACTAAAGATTTTAGCAGCCGTCAACATCCCTGTTGTTTTCCAAAAGGGAATCCGTCATACTACCTGTGGGTAACCAAAAGAGGCGGCAGCGATGAGAGTGCTAAGGCGGTTCTTCACCCGGCTGGTTAATACCAGCCCTCGGCGGCGAGATGAGGAACGCTTGCGCGCAGAGGTGGAAGAACACCTGGCTGAGCAGACCGCGGAGAACGTTCGAGCCGGTTTACCGCCGGTGGAGGCGCGCCGCCAAGCCGTTCTGAAGTTCGGAGCGGTGGAATCGATCAAGGAAGACTATCGCGATCAGCGCAGTCTGCGCTTCGTGGAAGCGCTCTTCCAGGACATGCGCTACGGATTGCGCCAATTGCGCAAGAATCCTGGATTGACGTTCACGGTGCTGCTGACTTTGGCATTAGGAATCGGCGCCAATACGGCGATCTTCACGGTGGACTACGCGACGTTGCTCGCGCCGCTGCCGTATCCCGATGCCGGCCAATTGGTGATGGTCTGGTCGAAGATGCAAGGCCGCAACGCAGTTTCGGCGGCCGATTTCACCGACTGGAAGCGCCAGAGCACAGCATTTCAGGATCTGAATGCGCAGACCGAACGTTCCTTTAATGTCGCCACACGTGACCAACCGGAACGCATGCAAGGCAGGATCACCACGCCGGGCTTATACGGGATGCTGGGAGTTCCTTTTACGCTGGGCCGCGATTTTCTGCCGGAAGAAGGACAGCCGGGCAAAGACCACGTCATCATACTTACGCATAAACTGTGGGAACGGCTGGGGAGCAATGCGAATGTGCTGGGCAAGACTGTACGCATCGACGGCGAGCCGTTTACGGTGGTGGGTGTCTTCGCGCCGGGACTGACAGACCGCGGCCAGGGAGAATTCGCGGTGCCTCTGGCATTTACGCCGGAGCAGTTCAACCGCGAGATGCACTGGGTGGATGTCATGGGCCGGCTCAAGCCCGGCGTGACGATCAAGCAGGCGCAAGCTGATATGGATGCTGTTGCGGCCCGCCTGGCCGTGACTTACCCGGCCAGCAATAAAGGCTGGGGTGTACTTGTTGAGCCTCTGAAAAACGATTTCATCCCTCGCGAGAGGATCATGACGCTCTGGCTATTGCTGGGCGCAGTTGCTTTCGTGCTGCTGATCGCCTGCGCCAACGTTGCCAATCTGCTGCTGGCCAGAAGCATGACTCGTCAGAAAGAAATGGCGGTTCGCAGCGCGTTGGGGGCAAAATCGGGATCCATCTTTGCGCAGTTACTTACCGAGAGCCTGCTGCTTGCGGTTGCCGGCGGCGCGCTCGGCATCGCCTGTGGATATGCGATGCTCGGTGGACTGATTGCCGTGATGCCGCCGAATACTTTGCCGAGCGAGGCGGACCTGAGTCTGAATTTTCCCGTCCTGCTCTTCAGCCTGGCCGCCACCAGCCTGGCTGGTTTGCTTTTCGGCTGCGCTCCTGCGTGGTATGCCTCACACGCGGACCCCGCAGAGGCGCTCAAGGAGGGCGGCCGTTCGGGAATGGGTGCCGGACGTCATCGTCTGCGCCGGTCGCTGGTGATCCTGGAGTTCGCGCTGACCCTGACTTTGCTCACCGGGGCGGGTTTAGCGATACACAGCTTCTGGAATCTCATGCGCGTCGACCTGGGCGTGCGCACCGATCACACACTTACGTTTTATCTTCCGGTTCCCGATTCGCGCTCTCGGGATTCAGCATGTTCTTCTCGGTCGCCGGCCAGCCCACATCCGCTGACCCGTCCGAGCGCACTGGCGGGGGCTTCGAGATGGTTACGCCGGATTACTTCCGAACCTTTGGAATCCGGATCGTGAAGGGGCGCGCGTTTACTGACCAGGACAATGCATCCAGCGTGAGAGTAGCCATGGTCAACCAGGACTTCGTCGATCGTTTCCTGAAAGGCAGCGATCCATTGCAAAAACGTGTGATAGTAGCAGAGTTGTTGTCGCATCCGACGCGAGTGGGCGCACCAGTGGGATGGCAAATTGTGGGGGTCTTCCATAACGTCAGAAGCCGTGGGCTTCGGGAGGACAATCCGGAGGTGTATGTTCCTTTTTGGCAATCTCCCTGGCCCAGCGCTGGAATCGGCGTGAGGACAGAGAAAGATCCCGCAGCCATGGTGAAAAGTGTCGCGGCGGCGGTGCACGCTATGGACCCGGAGATCGCGTTTGCCAATCCGCGCACCATGGATCAAGTCCGGAACGACGTACTGGCAAGCGATCGGTTTACTATGATCCTTTTTGCCAGCTTTGCGGCCATCGCGCTCTTGTTGTCCGCTCTTGGAATCTACGGCGTCATGGCTTTTTCGATCGCGCAACGCTCGCATGAGATCGCGCTTCGGATGGCGCTGGGCGCGACGCGAGGCCGGGTTCTCGCGCTGGTTCTACGGGAGGGTGCGGTACTGGCCAGTGTTGGTTTGGGCCTGGGCCTGATCGGCGCTTATTTTGTGGGCCGCACCATGCAGAGCGCGCTGTTCGGTGTCGGCGCGATGGATTTTTCCGCGATCGCTATGGTGGGATTGGTTCTTCTTGTTACGGCCCTCGCGGCTTGCTATCTGCCGGGGCGGCGTGCGGCGGCGCTCGAGCCGATGCAGGCGTTGCGCAGAGAGTAGGACCCAGAAAAAGCACCGGCTCCCTTACGTCGACAAAGCATTCTGTCATTCGCCCTTAACGAAACAGTCCTATTGTTAAGAAATGCAACGGCGAGCGAAAGTAGCAGTGATCGGCGGAGGGATTTTGGGACTGGCGCACGCGTACGTAGCGGCGCGGCGCGGACATTCCGTGGTGTTATGCGAGCGCGGCCGCGCGGCAACCGGCGCGTCCATTCGAAATTTCGGGATGATCTGGCCTATCGGCCAGCCCTCGGGTGCGATGCACCAAATGGCGCTGCGTAGCCGCGAAATCTGGCTGGAAGTTTTACAGGCGGCGCGGCTGCCGTATCTTCCAACCGGGTCGCTGCATGTGGCTTATCATGACGACGAAGCTGACGTGCTGCGCGAATTCGCTGAAATAGCCCCGCGCGCGGGCTACGCATGCGAGTGGTTGGATGCACCAGCGGTGCTGGAGCGCAGCCACGCCGTGCAACCGAAGCGTTTGAAGGGCGGCGTTGCGAGCTCGACGGAATTCACGGTGGATCCGCGTCTGGTGGTCGCACGTCTTCCCGAATACCTCCGCGAGTTGGGCGTTGCGGTACATTTCGGAGATGCGGTTACACACATCGAACCGCCGTGGATCGAAACCGGCGGCGGGTCGCATGAAGCCGATATCGCCATCGTCTGTTCGGGTGACGATTTCGAAACGCTTTTTCCGGATGTGTTTCGCGCGAGTGGTATAACTCGGTGCAAGCTGCAGATGATGCGCACGGCGCCGCAACCCGCGGATTGGCACTTGGGTCCAGCGCTCGCGGCTGGATTGACGCTGCGGTTTTATAAAGCATTTCAGATGTGCACCACGCTCGGGAAATTGAAGGAACGAGTGGCGCGTGAAAAGCCGGAATACGAAAAATATCTGATTCACGTTCTGGTTTCCGAAACCGCCGACGGCGCCATCACCCTGGGCGATTCTCACGAATACAGCGCCTGCGTCGACATTTTCGATAAGCGGGAAATTGATGAGCTAATATTGCGCGAAGCGGAAACTTTTCTGCGCGTCCCCGATTTTCAAATAGCCGAGCGTTGGCACGGCGTCTACAGTACCCATGCGGAGAAGCCGTTTTTTGAGGCAGAGCCAGACGCGGGAATCCACATCGTCACAGCGCCGGGTGGCTCCGGCATGACGCTCTCTTTCGGATTGGCGGAGCGTACCATCGCGGGGTTGGGTCTATGAAGTTACGCGCGGTTATTCTCGATTGGGCCGGTACGTTGGTGGATTACGGAAGCCGTGCGCCGGTTGCCGCATTGCAATCCGTCTTCACGCCGGCGGGCGTGCCGGTTACGGTAGCGGAGGCGCGGGACTCGATGGGCATTGCGAAGAAGGCGCACATTCGAGCGATCCTCGAAATTGAACGCGTGCGGGCGGCCTGGATTTCGGAGCACGGCGCGCCGCCTTCGGAGCGGGACGTCGAGAAACTTTACGCCGCATTTATCCCGAATCAGATTCAGGTGCTGGCGGATTACTCGGGATTGATTCCCGGAGTTGCGGACGCGGTGTCCAGAATGCGGTCGCGCGGGCTCAAGATTGGAACCACCACCGGCTACAATCGCGCGATGCTGGATTATTTGTTGGAGCGCGCCGCAGCTCAGAATTTCACGCCGGACTGTGCGCTGTGTCCTGACGATTCGGGCGCGGGGCGTCCACTGCCCTGGATGTGTTACTTGGCGGCGATCCGGTTGGAAGTTTATCCCATGGCGGCTTTGGTGAAGATTGGAGACACTCCCGCGGACATCGCAGAGGGCCGCAACGCCGGCATGTGGACTATTGGAGTGACGCGCACGGGCAATGAGATCGGGATCACGGAAGAGGAATGGGCGCAGCTTGCGGACAAGCAAAAGGAGGGCCTGTTGCAGAGCGCGGAGCGGCGGCTGCTAGATGCCGGCGCGCACTACCTGGCTCGGAGCGTGGCGGAGTGCGACGCGATCCTGGACCAGATTGAGACACGCCTGGCGTTCGGCGAAAAGCCGTAGGCAGCGCATGGCGCCGCCCCACAGATTCATGAAGTTGATACAAGAGTGATCTACACTGTCTGAATGCGATTCTGGCAAGCGGTCACACTCTCGCTGCTGGTGACTGGCTATGCCGGCTACTACTTGTGCCGCTCCGATCTTTCCGTTGCGCTGCCGCTGCTGATTGAGGAGATGGCCGCGCACGGTATTCCGCGCGATGAAGCCACCACGCGCCTGGGAACCATCGCGTCTTTCGGCGTGCTGGCTTATGCCATCGGAAAATTTCCCAGCGGTGGGCTCGCCGACTTTTTGGGCGGACGGCGAAATTATCTTTTCGGTATGGCTGGATCGGTGCTGTTCACGTTTCTTTTTGCGGTCTCCGGCGGAATCCCGATGTTCACGCTGGCGTGGATCGGAAACCGCGGTGTCCAATCCTTGGGTTGGGCGGGGATAGTGAAAATCACATCCAAGTGGTTTTCGTTTTCATCCTACGGTACTGTGATGGGCATCATCAGCCTGAGTTTTCTCTTCGGCGATGCACTCTCGCGGCAGTTTATGAGCGCACTGATCGCCCACGGCCTGGGCTGGCGCGGTGTGTTCTATTCCGCAGGCGGAGTTCTGGCGGCGCTGCTGCTGATCAACCTGGTGCTGGTGAAGGAATCGCCGCGAGAGCTCGGCCTTCCGGAACCAGCGGTCAATCCGGACAACCTGTTTCGGGATGCCGGCGAGAAACACACGCCCGAGAGCGTTCAATCGTTGCTCCGGACGTTCGGCCGCAGCCGGGTGTTCTGGCTGGTGTGCATATTGTCTTTAGGTATGACGCTGGTGCGTGAAACATTCAATCTTTGGACTCCCACATATTTCACGCAGGCGGTGGGTCTCACCAATGCCGACGCCGCGCAAAAGAGCGCCCTGTTTCCGTTGTTCGGCGGCATATCGGTTCTGCTCTCGGGATTCCTGAGCGACCGGTTGGGCCGCGCTGGACGCGCCGGAATTATCCTATGCGGAATGCTTCTGGCAGGCGCCACGCTTCTGATTCTGGGCCTGGCAAATTTCAAGGACACTCCGGGCTGGCCCGTGGCATTGGTGGCTCTGGTTGCGTTTCTGGTTATCGGGCCTTACGCGTATCTTGCGGGAGCCATCGCGCTGGATTTCGGCGGCAAGCAAGGCAGCGGAACCGCTTCCGGTTTGATTGACGGCATTGGATATCTTGGTGGTGTGTTGGCCGGCAATAGCATGGCGAACATCGCGGTAACCTGGGGCTGGAAGGGCGCATTCGCGGTGTTGGCTGCCGTCACGTGGCTCGGAAGCATCGCTGCCGCGCTTTACTTTGTGCACCAACGGCAACCGGAACAAAAACTATCATGAATGTAACGACCCAGATATTTGAGTTATTCCAGACGCGCGGACACGATGCCTATTTCGGCGAAGGTGTCTCGCAACGCGAGCACGCGCTGCAGGCGGCTTGGCTCGCCGAAAATTCCAACGCGCGGCCGGCGCTGGTGGTGGCCGCGCTGCTGCATGATATCGGCCATTTGATCCATGGATTGCCGGAAAATATCGCCGACCAGGGCGTGGACGGCTATCACGAAGCTGCGGGAGCAAATTGGCTGAGCGCGCATTTCGGTCCCGAAGTGACCGAGCCCATCCGCTTGCATGTGGATGCCAAGCGCTACTTGTGTTTGACGGACGCCACTTATCGGGCCATGCTCTCGCCATCGTCAGTACAGAGTTTGGCTTTGCAAGGCGGCCCCATGAACCCGGAGGAAGCCCGTGCCGTGGAAGCGAATCCATACTTTGCGGGCGCGGTGTTGCTACGGCGTTGGGATGACGCAGCCAAGGTTCCGGGCCTTACCGTACCCGATTTTGAACATTACCACCATTTAATTGATTCTTTGGTTTTGTGACAGAAACGTTAGTAAATCGGTCAAAAGGTGTGTGAGCTAAGCAACTTTTACCTCATCGTCATTTGTGGACTTGCAGTAAGTACATTGTGTAACATAGGGTTATCCTTTGGAAGGATGGTTGCACTAAGTAGCCGAGAGGAGATAAGTCCTATGACACTTCGCAATACACCTGCGCTCTTGGGTGCCGTAATTGTCCTGTCATTGACGGTTGTGGGCTGCGCGACGAAAAAGAACGTTCGCGAAGCGATTGCACCGGTACAGGATCAAGCTAACAAGACAGATACTCATGTTGGCGCTTTGCAGAAACAAACCGATGATAATAAACAATCTATCGGAGACCTTGACCGGCAGGTAGCCACCGCGGACGAAAAGGCCACCGATGCCGGTAAGAAGGCTGCCGAAGCGGCCGATGCCGCTGCCAAGGCGAATGCTGCTGCTGCCGAAGCTGCTCAGCGTGCGGAGGCCGCCAATACCGCGGTCCAGCAGACCCAATCCAAGTTGGACACATCGCTGCAGAATCTCGATAACTACAAGCTGGTCACCACCCAGCCGGTTTACTTCGGTCTGAACCGGGTTATCTTGACGAAGGACGAGCAACAGAAGCTAGATGATGCGGTCCAGAAGCTAACCAGCATGAAGATGTACATCGTGGAAGTGGAAGGCTACGCCGATCATACCGGTCCTAGCGCTTATAACCGCGAGCTCAGCCGCAAACGGGCGGATGCCGTGGTGCATTACCTGGCGGTGGAACACAGTATTCCGTTGCGGTCGATTCGCGAATTAGGCGCGGGAGCGGACTTCCCGAACGCCGACAACAAAACGCGAGCGGCTCGCAAGGAGAACCGTCGAGTGGATGTGAAGATTTACAGTTTGGATGTCACCGGGCAGTCCCCGGCGGAATCCTCAATGAACACTGCCAAGCCTGTAGCACAGTAGTAATTTTGTTTGAGTGGGGCAGTTACCGTCTACGCAAGGGAGCTGCCCCTCTGTTCGTTAATGTCCGCGTAGAGTGGCCACCAAATCATGCGAGAGAACTTCGGCGCGTTCCGCCAAGCTCTTGGCCGCCCCCAGTTCGTTCTTGCGCTTTTCCTGCGCCTGCTGCATAAAATTTAGAATTTCCGCAACAGTAGCCTGCTGTTCCGTGCTGAGTTGGCGAGTTGCAATAAAGTCGATGCTGGCCTGCGCGTGGGCCAGGCTCACATCAATGGCGGCGTTGTATTGGTGCTGCTGTTCTGGCGTTAGGATGTCTCCCAGGCGTGGGGGATCCGCGGGTGTGGCGTTCGCAGGCGTCGGGGCAGCCGCTGGCACCGGATTGGCTGGACGTGCGGCGCGCTTGGGCGGCGGAGGCTGATCCGGTGGCTTGTTCTTCTGGTACTTGGATTCTTCTTTCGGGGGTGAGGCCGGCGCTGGCGCCGCTGTGGTTGGAGCAGGAACAGGATTTGTAGTAGTAGCGGAGGCGGGCTGCGTGGGTGTTGTCGGTGGCTGATCGTGGGGTACGACCACCGCCGGCGGAGGTTCGGACGGCACTGGAACCGCCACCAGCTTTTTGTGGCAGGAAGAGGTTGTCAACACTAGGAGAACCGTTAGACCTACCGCCGATAGTGGACGGTCAATTGAAAACGCCATGGAACTGGGAGCGAAATCAGGATGTGCCCGTGGCCGAAGTGCGCGCTTCACCGTGATAATCCACCATCCCCGGAAAACGCAGCCGGAAAGTCGTGCCTCTTCCAGGCTCACTGACAAAGTCGATTGTACCACTGTGAAGTTGAACCACCCGGAAAGTTGTCGCCAATCCGATTCCCGACCCTTGTTGTTTGGTCGTGAAATATAGATTGAAGATCCGGTCTTGAATCTCGGCAGGAATGCCGGGGCCATCATCGGTGACGCGAAGCTGGCACTCGTCGGCGTTCCACTCGGTTCGGATCACCAGTTTCCCGCCTTCCGCCATGGCTTCCATCGCATTGTTAACCACGTTGAGAATGGCTTGCTTCAACAGATCCGGGTCTCCGTTCAACCACAACTTACTGGTGAGAACCGTTTCAACCCGGATGTTCTTGGCCTCGGCGTCCACCGATACCAGCGCCAGCACCTGCTGCATCACCTGGTCCAAATCCAGCGGCCTGGCCTGCAGCTCGATGGGGCGGTTGAAGGTCAGGAATGTTTTGACGACAGTGTCCAACCGCTTGATTTCCCGGGCAATCACATCCACCTCCGGCTGCTCGGTGTCGAGTCGCGAGCGCAGCACCTCCAAATGCAGAGCCATGGCATTCAGGGGATTTTTGATTTCGTGCGCGACACCGCCCGTTAAACGGCTGATGGCGGCCAGGCGGGACGAAATGTCGAGCTGGCGCTCCAACTGGCGGCGGCTATCCACATCGCGCAACTTCACCAGCGTGCCCATTTGATCCGGCCCAGGCCCTTTTCGCAAAACCTCCACACTCACCAAGAGCCGGACACTGGTAGGGCCGTCGTGACTGGCGCCATCGCGGCCCGAGCCATCGCGCGAAATGGTCACCGGTTGATCGAGGACGGACTGTCGTGTTTGAAGCGCATTTGCAATCACCCCGCCCAACACGGTGGAGGGCGGGAACAACTCGTCCAGTCCGTGGCCGATCATTTGATCGTGGCTCTTGCCTAGCATGCGTTCGGCGGCATCGCCGGCCATCATCAAGCGGCCGGTACTGTCGAAAAACAACACCGCCTCCTCCAGCTTTTCGAGCAATTGCTCCACATTGCTGCGCAATTCCAGGGCGTCCTGCCGCGCCCCGCGGTATTGTTCACCCAACAGGCTGAGCTTGGAGTGAACCGCGGCGAATTCGCTGGATTCGCGCTCGAGCGGGAGAATCGCCGTATCGAACTGGCCGGCGCGAATCATGTCGATGCTGCGGCTCACGCGCTCCAGGGGGTTGAGCATCAAACTGGGCAACACCGAGCCCAGGAAGATTGCGATGAACAGGGATGAGAAGAAGGTCAGCCCCAGAATCTTGAAAGTGGGATATACGTCATACTTTCTCAGGAATACCGATTGAATCAAAACAGTGATGTGGAATAGAACAACTTGCTGGCTATCGCGGGAAATTCCGATGGGCAGCGTGGTGGAGTAATCCTCGCGGCGCGTCATCAGGTCTCGCAGATTTTCAATCCAGCTGCGGCCGTTCAGATCTCGAAAGTCATGGACAGGTGCGGGTTGGGCGCCGGGTGTAGCCGGAGGGGAAGCAGCCAGAATCTGACCCCGATCGTCTGTCACCAGGATGGCCGCCACCAGCTTTGAGTCGCCCAACGTGCGGTTGAGCATGGCGGTGACATTAGGATCGCTGCGGATGATATCGGTCCAGGCCTGCTTCCATTCATCCAGTGAAACGGGCTTCAGACCGCGCGCAGCGGTCTCGCGCTGCAGGTGATCCGCCAGATTCCCCCTCACGTCTTTGGCGATAAAATCCGCGCGCTCCGCCGCCCCCGTGAACGTCATGCCGGTGAAGTCGTAGAGGTACAGCATCGACATGCCAATCACCACTAGAGCGACCAGCGCAACTATCGCGATGCGGAGACGGGCCTTGATCGACATCTACCTAAGGAGTCGCGGAACCAGCTTCCGCTTCGGCCGCTCCGTACTCCTTCAGCTTGTTGAAAAGCGTCTTCAAGCTGATTCCTAGGATTTCAGCGGCACGGGTCTTGTTGTTACGGGTGTGTTGCAGCGTAATCTGGATGAGCAGCTTCTCCGCTTCGCTCACCGTGGTTCCCACGGGAAGCCGGACAGCATCCGGTTCCGAAATGGGGTGCGCCGGCCGGGCGCCCGCGGGCACTCCGAAATCGCGCGGCAAATGATGTGACGTGATGGTTCCTTCTCCCGCCAGGATGACGGCCCGCTCCAGCACGTTGCGCAATTCGCGAACATTGCCCGGCCAGGAGTAGCGCGTGAACTGATCCATGACATCCGGTTGAACATCCACCACGCGCGTATCGTGCTTGCGGTTCAAGCTCTCGATGAGTGATTCGGTGAGCAGTGGAAGATCGCCTTCCCGCTGGCGCAAAGCCGGGAGGGTGATTTGAAACACGTTCAGCCTGTAATACAGATCCTCACGCAGCTCGCCCTTGCGCAGCGCGTCTTCGATCACTTTATTGGTGGATGCAACTACGCGCACATCCACGGAGATTTCCGTTTTTCCGCCCAGGCGGCGCACGCAGGAATCCTCCAGCACGCGCAGCAGTTTGGCCTGCGTACCCACCGGCATCTCTCCCAGTTCGTCCAGCAACAACGTACCGTGTTGGGCCAGCTCGAAGCAGCCAGCACGCCGCTCCACGGCGCCGGTGAACGCGCCTTTTTCATGCCCGAACAGCTCGCTTTCCATCAGAGTTTCCGGCAATGCGGCACAATTGATGGCCACAAATGGGCCGCTCGCGCGCGGGCTCAGGTGATGAATCGCGCGCGCCACCAATTCCTTGCCGGTCCCGCTTTCGCCGCCGATCAATACCGCCGCCTTGGAGGGCGCCACCTGGCGAATCAAAGAGAATACCTGCTGCATGGCGGGGCAACTACCCACCAGATCCACCAGGACGCCTTTGTAGGACAGTTGCCGCTGCAGGCGCTCGGTTTCTTCTTCCAGGCGGCTTTGATTGGCGGCGCGCTCCAACAACACTTTCAGCGCGCTGGCCTGGATCGGTTTTTCAAAAAACCAAAATGCGCCCAGATCGTGTACGGTCTGCACGGCCGTCTCGATATTTCCGAAAGCCGTCAGGACGATGGATGGCGGAGCATCCCCCTGGGCTTGTAATCGCTTCAGCAGCTCGAAGCCGTCCACGCGCGGCATCATGAGGTCGGTTACCAAAACGTGAACCTGCGACTGGCCCAGTTTATCGAGCGCTTCCTGGCCGTCCGCCGCAGTTTCGACAGCATAACCCCACGATTGGATCATCTTGGCTAGGCCGGCGCGCTGATTCTCCTCGTCATCAGCAATCAATACGCGGGTCTGGGGTGCGGAGGTAGCATTGGCCATCACTTCAATCTTAGCTTGCCAGGCAAATCTTGGCGATTCCGGCCCGAGCTGCGGCGAGCAGCCCCTGGCGATTAGCCGTTTTCCCGTTGATCGAGCAACTGGTCCATTATTTCCTGGCGATACCGGAAGTTCGTAAGCTTGAGTCGAGCAAAGGAATCCGCAAGGTCAACCAAATGTTCAATCGCTTCAACCTGTGCTACCTCTGCCTACGCCGGAAGACCGGCAACCCAGTCACAAACCAAAGCAGGAGCCGCGGGATGGCAAAGTTCCTTGTGCACTGCATCGGGCAGAAATGGGGCTGGTGTCAGCCACTACCAGGCGCATCAAAAGCCCAGGCGTTCAAGGCTCCTGCGTTCACGTTCCGCGTCTTCCCCTGTGTACTCAATCCATACATCATGGGCCTTGAGAAAATCGTCTAGCTGGAAGCTGGTTTCAATTCCTAAGAGACGCTGAGACGGTCGTGCCTATACTCCTCGACTGCCAGCGCCTCTAACGCCCGGCGCGACAGGTCGCCGCCTGCCGCAGTTAGTTGCTTGACTAGATCGTCGGGAATCTGGACAGTCACGTTCATTGCTTTCCTTCTAGGTTACCCCGCTCAGCGTGTCCCGCGGCCATTGTCACTTTGCTAAGTCGATTGAATCGCGGACGGCAATGCCGAGGCCTTCTGTTCGCGTGCCGCCGCGGGCGCCGGCTGCGCCAGCCATCTCTTGATCTGAGGCATGGAGGCCATCGCGGACTGCTCCCCCAGCTCGATCAGCCGGTTCGCACTGGCGAAAGAATCCCAAGACATGTCGGCCACTGGAGGACTAATCACGATGTTGGAATAGCGCCGCCAGCTATTTTCCGTGCGCGCGCTCATTAATTGAAAACAACGGCTGACCACCGAAAACATGTTGCCATAATCCCCGTCGCCTTCCTGATTGGGAATCACCACCGAAATCACGCGATCGGCACCCATCTGCAACAGAGGCGCGGCCGGCACTTCCATGCTCACGAAGCCATCCACCAGCATTCGTCCCTGATAGCGCAGCGGAAGGAACAGGCCCGGATACGCGCAACTAGCGCGGATGGGAGCCACGACATCACCCTTACCGTGGAACGTAACCGGCTGGCCCTTCGCCAAATCCGTGGCGACGATCGCGAGCGGGATCTGCATCTCTTCGAAGCGGTTGGTTTTGAGCAAGCGGCCCATGAAAGTGATCATCCGGTCATTACCGGCCAGTCCCAGCAAATTCACCGTCCAACGCGCGACGTCGCGAAACTTCATGGATAGCG
>Ga0208691_1000259_pt1 | contig 18724 bp, 12 predicted proteins | sample June2015DPH_20_1_FD_184719 | JGI IMG/M metagenome (GOLD analysis project Ga0208691, IMG submission 184719) | Peatland microbial communities from SPRUCE experiment site at the Marcell Experimental Forest, Minnesota, USA - June2015DPH_20_10... | ecosystem: Environmental > Terrestrial > Soil >... | reverse complement strand
CCCAAGCGACCGGAACTTTGTAGCTCACGGAGGATTTCTTGGAATCGTGGCGGATGGAGTAGGAGGGCTGACGCACGGCTCGGAAGCGAGCCAATCGGCGGTGCGCGCCTTCTTGCAAGCTTATCAACAGAAATCCGCAATCGAGTCGATTCCCGCAGCGCTTGCTCGCGCACTCCACGAAGCCAACGCCGCGGTGCTCCGTGTGGCCAGTGAGCCCTCAGGCGAGGGCGCCGGCACAACGCTGATAGCGGCCGTCTTGCACGAGAATTCGTTGTACTGGATTTCTGCCGGCGACAGCAGAATTTACCTGCTGCACGACGGCCGGCTGTCGCGCGTGACTTCCGATCACACCTACGCGCACGAACTGGATGAGCAGGCAGCGCAGGGGAAAATTTCACGAGCGGAGGCGCAGAGCCACTCCGAGCGTGGTGCGCTAACGAGTTATCTGGGGCAATCCGAGCCTAAGAAAGTCGACAAGAACACGCGTCCTCTAGCCCTGCAGCCGGATGACAGTGTGATCCTGTGCACGGATGGATTTTACCGCGCCCTCGATGACGCGGAGATTGCTGGCGCTTTTGGCAGTGACTTGCACGGGGCTTGCGAGAGCCTCGTCAAACAAATATTGGCCAAGCAACGCAAGGGGCAAGACAACTTGACGGTGATCGCGCTCAAGCAGAGCCGACGAAGCCGGAAGTCGTGGCTCCTGAGTCAGGGTAGTAGGGGAGAGCGGCTGAAAGTTGTGGCGCTAGGTCTGGCTGCTGTGGCGATAATTGCCGCGGCTGGCTATTGGCATGAAAAGCATCGCGCGAGTGTGCCGACGGTGCAGCAACCTCATGCGCAGCCAGCACAGACTACAAATCAAGTCGCAAACCCTGGTGAAGATGCCAGTAAGCAGATGTCGCCCAAGGCGGTGGAAGCTCCTCAAGTCGAGGAAGCGAAACCGGAAACTCCGGCTCAGCCGGTGCCGCCCGTGCAATCTCGACGCCAGAGGACGACGCAGAAACCGAAAGGGCCAGTAGCGAAGAAACGCGATCAAGTGGCAATGCCGTCAACGACTCCCGAACAAAAAACTACGCCACAAAATTCAGCGCCTGTGCCGGAGCAAAATGTTTCCGGGGATGCAGCGCCCGCGTCCGGCAAACCGGCCGCTGCCACCAATCCGCCGGCCGCTCCGAGCGGCCAGGGGCAAACTGCCCCCGGCGCGCAAACTCCTCCCACTAATCCGGAAAAGCCCCCCGCGATGACACCCGCCACTCCAGACTCTCCGGGTGAGGACAAGCCGAACAGCCCGCCAAATCTTAGCCTTCACGAAGCCCGCGAACTCGGAATAGAAATCGGAATAAAGGATGGCAAACGCCCATGTCATTCCTGACCGAGGCGGTGAGCAGGATTGGCGGCCGCGAGATCAACGAAGACTCCTACGGCTTTCTGGAGATGAATCACAATGCCTGTTGGATTGTGGCCGATGGCTTGGGGGGACATCGAGGCGGCGAGAATGCTTCCAGAATTGCCGTCGAGGCTGCGCTGGCCTCGTTTCGAGCGACTCCGGAATTTTCTGCCGCTGCGCTGCAGCATCATCTTGACGCGGCACAACAGGCAATATTGCAGGCGCAGAAGAAACAGCCAAGCTTTTCCACCATGCGTACGACGATTGTAATGCTGCTCACCGATTCGCAGCGCGCGCTATGGGCGCATGTTGGCGACTCTCGCCTTTATTGCCTGGAGAATGGCCGCATCGTTTTCTGCACAAAAGATCACAGCGTGGTGCAGGCGATGGTGAACGCGGGGGAGTTGCAGGCGAGCCAGATACGCCATCACGAAGATCGCAACCGCCTGCTGCGCTGCCTGGGAAATAGCGAAGCCGATTTTCGCCCGACTATTCTTTTCGAGCCGCGAACTCTGCAGGGCGGCGAAGCATTCCTTCTGTGCAGCGACGGGTTTTGGGAGGGTGTTACCGAACCGGAGATCGAAATTGACTTCGCGAAGGCGGAGGGAACGCGGGAATGGCTCGCGCTGATGGAGAGCCGCCTGCTCGAACGCACGACGGAGGACAGCGACAACTACACCGCCATTGCTGTGCGGGTTGATTCGGAGATGGCACCCAACGCCGACGATTCGCTCAGTTCGTCGCTGAAGAAATCGAGATTCGCGATCAAAACGCGGCTTGCCCGACTTGGGCTGCTAGGAGTTTTGCTGATCGCTTTGGAAATTCCTGCTCTCCACTCATGGAACGATTTCAAGGCTCTTGAGCGAAAAGTGAGAGATCTCACAGAAGAAAGGGACGCTCTCTGGACAGGCATGTTGCGAGAGAAGAACAGATTGGAAGATTCGCAGAACCAGCTCCAGAACCCGCAGAAGGTGAGTACAACAGTGGCGACTGGTTCGAGTGTCGGAAGCGACAAGAAATAAGTTCCTTATGAATCTTGAGCACCTGTGCATGGGTTGTATGGGCGACAAAGGCAATGCCCAGGTGTGCCCGCACTGCGGGTGGGCCGAAGGCACGCCGCCGGAATTGCCGGTGCAGTTGGCCTCCCGCACGCTGCTCGCGGAAAAATATCTTCTAGGCCGGGTGCTCGGCCAGGGCGGGTTCGGAATTACATATTTGGCATGGGACTTATTGCTGAACCGCAAGCTGGCCATCAAAGAATACTTTCCCCGCGAGATTTGCGGTCGCGGAAGAGATGCTCTCACCCTGCAACCGCTCAGCCAGCGCTCTCAACACGATTACGAATATGGCCTCTCGAAATTCGTAGAAGAAGGACGAAACCTGGCGAAGTTCCGCGACTACCCGGGGATTGTTTCGTTGCTCGACTTCTTCGAGGCGCACGGCACCGCCTACATTGTCATGGCCTACATGGAAGGCATGACCTTCAAACAATATCTGGAGCAGCAACCGGGCGGGCGAGTCACGTTCGATCAGGCGCTGAGCGTCCTCAATCCGGTAATGGATGCGTTACGCGAGGTGCATCGCACTGGAATGTTGCATCGGGACATCAGCCCCGACAACATTTACCTGAATAACGACCGTCAGGTGAAGATCTTGGATTTTGGCGCGACGCGATATGCGATGCGGGATCAGTCGCAGAACTTGACGGTGATGATCAAGCCTGGATATGCGCCGCTGGAGCAATACAGCAGTGGAGGCAAGCAGGGTGCGTGGACGGACGTGTATGCGTTGGGAGCCACGTTTTATCGGGCGCTGAGCGGGAAGGCGCCTTCGGAAGCGCCCGACCGTTTGGCGCAAGACGATCTTGTGCCGCCCAGCCGGCTGAATATAAATATTCTGCCCGCGTCAGAAGCGGCCTTGCTGAAAGCGTTGGCCGTGCACTGGCAGACTCGATTCCAGACCATGGAGGATTTTCAGAAGTCGGTCATTCCCAAACCTCCCGAAGCGGTCATTGAAAACGATAAGAACACGAGAACGTCGAGCAGTCCATTACTGATTGCTGCGGTCGCCATCCTGCTGCTGACGACGTTAGCTTTCTCAGGTTTGTGGTTTTCAACCCGCAGTCAACTCGCTTCTGCCCAGGCAAACATCGACGACCTTAACCAGCAGTTGAAGAACAGACCACCAGACTCAGGCGGTTCGCAGGATACCTCTGATCTGAAAAAACAGATCAGCGATCTCACCGCGCAACAGGCGCAATTGCAGGACAAACTGCAAAGTTCGATTGCCAGCTTAAATGCGGCGCAGAACGCACGAGATTCGCTTAAGGTTCAAGTCGCCGCTTTGACCCAGCGGTTGAACAGCGGGCAGGAGCACGGAAACCCGCAGATAAAGCCGGTGAATACCGTGCCAAATGCCCCGCCACGGCTGACTCTCGCCTACTTTCAGCTCTACAGTTCCGACGACGCAGGCAATGGCAAAGTGGGACCGACCGATCACTTCTCGCGCAGTTCCCTGAGATATGTGTTGTGCCAGTTGGGCGGTCCGAATCCGTTGCGCGAAAGCCAGGATTTATCGACGAGCATCGAGGTGCGATTTTTTGCGCCGGGAGGTTCGCTGCGCAGGATCGTTCCGCAGCAGGTGACTGCGGCGAGAACTCAGGTGCTGTGGACTGCGCTGGCATTGTGGGGCAGTGAGCAGCCTGGAACATTCCAGTCCGGCCTCTGGAAGATCGAGATTTGGAGCGGGCAGAACAAGATTGGGGAGAAGAATTTTCAGGTGAATTAGGCAGCCAAACCACATGGCTCAAAAAGGGTCATGATGCTTTGCTGGTGGAGGAGAAACTATGGTCAGACTCTCAAAAGCACTCTATCTCAGTTCTCCTATCGTAAGTATTGTTGCTTCGATTGTGTTCGGGGTGGGAGTTTTCTTCGTGATGAAGGGAGATTTATCCGGCGGATTGCCCTTTGTCATTCTCGGGAGCCTCGCGGCGCTCTACGCCGGAATTCTCGGACTAGTTTTTTATTACAAGATGTGGGAGTCCATTCAGGATGGGTACGCGCGTATGTCCCCGGCAAAGGCAGTTGGTTTTCTCTTTATACCTTTCTTTAATGTGTACTGGATTTTCCAGGTGTTCTGGGGATTCTCCAAGGACTACAACGCCTACGTTGACCGCCACGCAATCAATACAAAGAAATTGTCGGAGGGATTGTTTCTCGCGTATTCGATTCTTCCGCTTAGCGCCGCCGTACCGTTTCTGAACTTCGTCACGATCCCGGTTTACTGGGTGATGGTCGTGATCATGGTCTCGCAGGTGTGCGATGCAGTAAATGCTCTTCCACCGCATGGCGGCGAAGGAGCCGCAGGGTTCGTGACTGGGCCTGTGCCGATTGCCGCGGGTGCAACTCCTCTCCGACGAGACTTGCCGCCGCATTCTCTGTCTCTATATTGCCTGTCGGGTGAATTCGCGAACGAAGCGTTGATGGTTCCTGCAGATGGCGTGTCAATCGGACGCGATCCGGCGCGCGTGAACCTGGTGCTCTCCGCGACCGAGATATCTGGCGCTCATGCGCGAGTGATGCCCGAGGCGCAATCGGCACAGGTGTGGTTGGAGGATTTGCACTCGTTGAATGGAACGTTCTACTCGCAGAGCGGAAAGAACGAATGGGTCAAACTGCAGGGCAAAGTGTTGCTGTCGCCGGGGGCACGTTTTCGGCTGGCGGTTGACGGACCGGAATTTGAGATACGAGGGTGATCAACGCAGAGCAGCTTTGCATGGGTTGTATGGGGCGGAGAAGCAGGGCGGCGGTGTGCGCGCAATGCGGCTACTTTGACCATCCGGCGGAGAACCCGCAACAACTGCCGCCGCGCACGGTTTTGGAGGGCAAATATGTTGTTGGCCGGGCGCTCGGCCAGGGTGGCTTCGGCATTACCTATCTTGCGTGGGATCTGGAGTTGAGCAAGAAGTTGGCAATCAAGGAATATTTCCCGCTGCAGATTTCCACCCGCTCGCAGGATCATCTGACCGTGAGTCCCATCAGTTCGAAGAATCGCGACGCGCTGGATTATGGACTGAATAAGTTTTCTGAGGAAGCCAGGGCACTGGAGCAGTTCCGCCAGCACTCGGGCGTGGTCAACATGGTGGACTTTCTCTACTCGAACGGCACCGCCTACATTGTGATGCTTTATGTGGACGGGCGTGATCTGAAGGAATATCTAAACCAGCATGGCGGAAAAATCGCGTACGAACCAGCGCTGAAAATCATGCTGCTGGTTATGGCGGCGCTTGAAGATGTGCATCGCGCAGGGATCATTCATCGCGACATCAGTCCCGACAATATTTATGTCGAGGCGACCGGCGGAATCAAGATTCTGGATTTTGGAGCGACCCGTTATGCGATGGGCGAGCAGAGCCGGAGCCTGTCCGTGGTGTTGAAGCCGGGTTACGCGCCCGAGGAACAATACCGCAGTCGAGGCAAGCAAGGCCCGTGGACCGATATCTATGCTCTTGGCGCGACGTTCTATCGGACCATCACAGGGCGCGTTCCTCCTGAGGCAACTGATCGACTTGCGGAAGATGACCTGGCGCCACCGAGCGCCATCGGCGTCGCGATCCCGGCCAGTTCGGAGGCCGCATTAATGAAGTCTCTTGCGGTGAAAGCGGAAAATCGTTTTCAAACTGTTACCGCATTCCGCCAGGCCATGACGCCACAACGGATGACACCGCAGGCTCTGCAGTTAGACCCGGTCTCTCGATCGGTTGGATCTGGCGGAATTTTGCGGCGTTCGTTACAGCAAATCGAAAAGCCGGAGATCGCGGAACCGGAAGTCGTCACGCCGGTCGTCAATCTGCCGAAGGCGTTTCTCCTGACGGCGATTTCGATCCTAGTGCTGATTGCATTCGTCGCGAGCCTCGGTGTGCGGGACAGATGGCTGGTTGGGTTGCTGGCCCTGGCGGCTCCGTTCGGATTGATGACGTTTGTGTTTGGAAAGATGTGGAAGTCGATTCAGGACGGCCACGCGCAAATGTCACCCGATAGCGCGGTCGCGTTTTGTTTTGTTCCGGTCTTCAATGTGTATTGGGCGTTTCCCGTTTTGTGGGGTTTCGCAAAAGGTTACAACAGCTTTCTCGAACGGCACGGGCTCGCGGCACCGCGGCTGAACGAAAGCCTGTTTTTGATGTCAGCCGCTGCTTATGTCATCGGATGGATCGGGATTCCCTTTGCCGCCTCTGTCCCTACGCTCGCAAGCGTGCTGATTCTGCTAAACGCTTGTTTCTTGCTTCCGGTGGTCGCGATGATTTGCGACGCAGTAAATGGCATGGGAACTTCTCCGCGGGTCGACGACGTTGCGACCATCAACCTGTTCTCTCTCTTCTGCCTCTCCGGAGATTTTCAAGGCGAGAAGTTTGGAGTATCGAGTCAGGAAATGATCATCGGCAGAAATCCCACCTACGCCAGCGTGGTGCTTTCCTCCGAGGAGATTTCAGGACGTCACGCTCGGGTATGGCAGGATGCCGCCAATGCCGGCGTGTGGATCGAGGACATGAACTCCACCAATGGAACTTATTGCCGGCAGTTGAAAGGCGGCGGAACGGAGTGGGTCCGGATTACCGGCAGCAAGCTGCTGTTTGTGGGAGACCGATTCAAATTGAGTGGGGATGGGCCTGAGTTCGAAGTGAAGACCGCCTGAGTTGCAACGTGGCTGTATTGAGGAAAAGGCGATGAAGGACGCGCTTACCGACCGGCAATTGTCTCTTCGGAAGACGAAAGAGGAGACAGAATCATTGCGCGGCAAACGGCATGACACCGACCACGGTGTTTCGGCGTTGCCGCGACATCCGACTGCTGGTCTGCACAACGCGGTAGGGAACCGGGTAGTGAGACAAATGCTGTCGCCGGAAGGAGTCCAGACCAAAAAAGTCAGTTCCGCCGAAGAGAATCGAGAGCCGGAATCGGATGCAGGTGCTGAACGGAGTCCCTGGAGGCAGGCGCAGGTTGCGGGGGCGTCCGGTTCAGATGAGCAGCACGATCCTTCACGAAGGTCGCGCGAAACAGCTGTGGCGACAGCATCTGAACAGCAAAACTTCGCCCGGTGGAACACGTTGCGACGAATTCCGATCGACATTCTACAGCAAGGTCTTGGCAATCGAGCGACAGCTCGACTCTTGAGGCAGAATCAAGGCGGGCCGGGAACGCCTGATCTCAGCCGCAAATGTGCGTGTGGCGGCCAATCAGCAGAAGTCGTAAGGGAAACGATGGAGCCAAGCGCGGAGGTGGCCAGAGATATGCTCGGGCCGGGCGGCGGGGCGTCCGAACCAGCTGCGTCGGCAGGTTCTGGAGAGCCGGCAAATGGAGCCGCGGCACAATCCGGAGGCGGGGCAGGAACGACTTCTCCCAGCGGCAGTGCGGGTTCCGGGCTGATCGTGGAAGATAACGCCCCCGATGTGTCGCAGGGACAGATGAAAAAGAGCGACTTCCTGGGCAAACTGAAGCCGCCCGTTTCTGAGGCGGCACAGGCGGCGCTTCAAGGCTCGGCATGGCAGTCGGCGGGCAGCGTCGCGATCGAACCGTATTTTCAGCACTACGCGGGGCAGAGCGCCCAACAATTGGAGACCTCTATCAAGAGCAGTGTTCCGGGCGCGGCGAAGGTAGCCGACGCCGGCTCATATATACCGCTGGTCGCAGCACAAGTGGCGCGCGCCGTAGGCGCCTGGGCGAAGACCGGCGCCGTTCCGCCCGGAGTACCCTCGAGCCTTCCGGGAGTCGCAGGAACAATAGGAAGCGCGGTTTCCAGAATCGCCCAAGGCGCGAAAAATGCAATCTCGAGTATTGGCGGAATGCTCTTCAAGGCGAAAGAAGGAGGCGCGCGCGCCGGGGACGATCCGCGGTTGATTCAGGCGAAGCTCGGCGGCGGAGAACCGTTGGAAGGCAGTCTGCTGGGGCGGATGAGTTCGGCTTTTGGGTATGACTTCTCAGGAGTGCGCGTACACCAAGGCGGTGAGGCGGCGCAACTTTCGGCTGATCTGAATGCGCGCGCCTTCACCATCGGGCGCAATGTTGCCTTCGGCGCGGGTGAATATCAGCCGGGAAATCCGATCGGCGATGCATTGATTGCGCATGAATTGGCGCATGTGGTGCAGCAGGGTGGGGCGTCGGATGGATTTGCGCCCAAGGTGAACAATCCGGCGGACCATAACGCGCTCGAAAGGGATGCGGACGGGTCGGCGTTGAGAGCCGTGCTTTCGCTGTGGAGCGACGGTAGGGCCGCTCTCGCAGGCATAGGTGAGAGATCCGTAGCGAGCCTGAAATCGGGGTTGAGGCTGCAGCGCTGCGCAGCACCGCAGGCTCAAACGCCGGTTGTAGCGCCCGGGACACAGACACCATCAGCGACACCGCAAACGCCAGTGGCTGGGCCGGGGTCAGGAACATCAACGGCGTCGCAGATTCCTTGCGGAGGAAGCGATAAGGCTTCGACCTACACCCCCACAGAACAGGGACTCAATCCACAGGCCGATATGGGCGGGTTGTTTGGAGCCACGTCGAAGATGCCAGCCAGCGTTGCTTTTGGCGCGTGCAAAGTCGGGGAGAGTTGGCGCTTCTACCTAACGGACCTGACCGTTCGGATTGCGTCTGCGGTACAGCCGGAGAATTTCCGGACGAATGTCAACGCCGCTGGCGATACGGCTGTGACTCGCGACAGTTTCCCGAAAATCATCCAGGATTTGAGGCCCACTGCGGAAGGCGATGACACGCACCATTGTGGAGGGGCAGATTTCGCTGAACATATCACTCATTATTCCCATCGCCGCCACTTTTGGAAGCACCAACTCACTGTCGAACATGAGGCGTTTCACCGAAACGATTGGAACAGCATGTACCGCACAGAGATAATCCAAGCTCAATCACAAGTGGGCCAATTTTCTCTGCCTGCAGCTTCCGCGGCCACTCCCGAGGCAGCTGTTAGCCAGGCGGCGCAGACTCTTCGCGGTTATTTTACGGATGCATACAACCGAACCTGCCAACGGTACGCTCCGCAGCAAGAAACCCGCGCTTACACCGCCGGGGCGCCCGATTACCAGAATCTGGTGGATGCGATTCAGGCTCGCGCCACCTCAGAAGGCTGGGACAAGCCAGCACAACAACCCGGGCAGCAACAACAACAACCCTCACCACAGGCGCCACCACACCACCCTTAGGAGATCGTCCGCTATGAGAGCCCGGGAATTCAGTCGGACATCAGACGCAGGCCAAGCCGTCGGTCGGAGCTGTCCGGTTGATTCTGTAGACGCATTGATTCAAACAATCGACTCTGTAACCGCGCGTACCTTTCAATTTTGTGGCTACACCGGGCTGTTTCTGGCAATCATGCTCGTCATGATTTTGGTTGGGCACGATGGTCTTTCACCCTGGACAATGGGCGGAATTATTGGGACGGCGATCGCTACATTTCTTGGGCTAGTTGTCGCAACCAAAATCGTACTTGGCGAAGAACGCATCATTTATTATCACCACGAAATCGCGGTCGTCGCCGCAACGGCTCTGTTCCTCAGGCTTCTTCATCAACCGGTGCTGCCGTACCTCGACATCACAGTGCTTGGGATCGGACTCTTTCTGTCCTGCGGGCGAACTGGTTGTTTGCTGGTTGGATGCTGTCACGGCCGTCCATTTCGCTGGGGTGTTCGCTACGGGGAAGAACACGCACACGCAGGTTTTACACCGTACTATGTTGGCATCCCGCTATTTCCGGTGCAGGCAATAGAGTCACTTTCGGCGCTGGGCATTGTGGTGGCCGGCACGTCGATGATCATTCGAGGCGCTGCTCCTGGGTCGGTTCTCGCGCTTTACGTCATTGTGTATGGATTCGGCCGATTCTGCTTTGAATTCCTGCGCGGCGACCCGGACCGGCCATATTTCCTTGGTTTCTCGGAAGCGCAGTGGATATCGGTTGTTCTGATGTCTGCAATTGCCTGCGAAGAAGCGATTCACACACTCCCTTTATTCCGTTGGCATGTTACGACCCTGTTCTTAGTCGTCGCGACAATGATCGGGAGCGCGGTGCGACGCCACTTGCGCTGCACGCCCACGCACCTTCTGTTCCGGCCTCAGCATGTTCGAGAGATTGCGGATGCAATCGGCTTTGTTCTGGCTGCGCCACCAGTGTCCGAATGTGTGCTCCGCGGGGCATCCCAAATTTATGTGGGTGCCACTTCACTTGGCATACAAATATCCGCAGATCTAATTGCAAGCGGGGGATCTTCGATCCGCCATTACGCACTGTCCTGTCGCTACGGATTAATGAGTCCGGATTTTGTCCGGGAAGTGGCGAAATTGATCTGCTTGCTCAGGCACGCCAATCGCGTTCCACAAATTGTCGAAGGAAACGGGGGGGTCTACCACCTCTTTGTGCCACTAAGCTAGGGCTCAGTGCAAAGCATCTTCGCGTCTCCCTCCCTTTTGTAACCCTCCGGGTTAGCGTCAATTAAAGAGGTTGGCAGCAGGAAGGCTCAAGTTTGTCCCCTCTCAGCCGATATGGCAATTGAATGGCAGGAACCCCAGCGCGGTCCGTGTCCATCAAGGGAATTTTTAGGAGATACTTATGTCGACATCAGCCGTTTCCAGCAGTTCGTTGTACCAGCAGTTGCAGTCGTATTTCCAGACGCGGAACACCGACGTGCAGCAGTTGGGACAGGCACTTCAATCGGGCAATCTGAGCACTGCGCAGACCGCCTTCAACAACATCACTTCTTTGGGTCAGAGCGGTCCGTTTGCCAACGGCGATGCGTTTCGGGTTTCGCAACGCGAGCAGGATTTCAACAACATCGGAGAAGCTTTGCAGAATAATGATCTGGCCGGGGCGCAGAGCGCATTCGCCGCGCTTCAATCCACCTTCAACCGGGGCACTTCGACGCCGGTGCAAACGGGAGGGCCCGCGCAAGGCCCCGCCCCAGCCCAGGGCCCCGGCCCGGAGATCATAATCAACCTTACCAGCGCCGGCCCTGGAGGAACGGCAGCGGGCGACACCACTGGCGGCGGTACTGAGATCGTAGTGAACCTCAGCAGCTTGAGCAATACGAGCAACAGCGGTGCGGCTGCGACTCCCACGACCACCGCCACGACAGCCTCGGGTTCTACGGCAAGTCCCACCACCGCCACGGCAGGCTCGGGTTCCACGGCAGCCAGCGGCACCACCAGTGACAACGGCCCCGAAATCATATTGAATTTGGGTAGTGCGACGGGAAGTGGCTCGACGCCGGAGCAGATTACGATCAATTTCGCGCAGTCGAGCGCTGGCGCGGAACAGATTTCGCTCAGCGTTGGCGCGGAAGGAGCTTCAAACCCGACGCAATTCCAATTCAATCTGAATCCCAACAGCAACGAGCAAATCGTCCTCAACCTGTTGGCTGCATCCTCGGCGAGTGGGACCACCGGCGCGGGCAGCGGGGCAAGTGGCGGATTGAGCGTTTCCGCTTAATTGGATCTGAGAGTTGTCGTAAACGCGGCCGGCGCATTGAGCGGAAGCCCTCCCCCCTCGCTCACTGCGCCGGCGCGCGATTCGATTTCTTTCACACGCAACGCGTTTTTCGGGTGGTTGGCTGCGTAAGCTCTCCGGCATTCAGCGGGGGATATAAGTATCGAGTAGCGGGACTAAACTGGCGGTAAACGGGCGTAGTCGCTCCTGCGCGTTCTGTGGGCTCTCGCCGGGAAGCATGTCTGTGGTCAGGCGTACCAGCGCCCCATCGCTGCGATTCATCCGAATCGCGTCCTTTATCAGATAAAACTTGGCCCAGTACTCGCTCGCCACACCGCGGTCGTGGGCCCAGAACCAGTACAAAACAAGCTTGCGATCCCCATCCCTGGAAATGACGTACCGATTGGCGGGAAATGCAGCATGGCCGGGGAGGGAAAGCGCGACCCGAGTGTTTTCCTCAGGGGTCCATCCCGCGCCGGGCAGACAGTTCTTCGGGGAATGGATGGTGTCACCGGTGCGCTGGCTCGGGAAGTAAGCCAGGAAGAGATCGACATAGGGCAAGTCGGCTTTAGCGTCCGAATCACTATAGCCACGCAGCAAGAAATCGCCCGGGCCGAGCACTCGAAGAGTCTCCGGATCGAGCTGGGCATCCGTACCGCTCCACTCCGCCAGTCGCGCCGGAAAAGAGGAGAGCGGTGGGCGCGGAGCGATAGTTTCAATGCGGCCGCGGGCCTGCAGAAGAACCGCCGTCACTGCGATAAGGCATGAAGCGAGAGCGAATCGCATTGCAGCGGCGGGTTTCATGGCTCGGTTTTTTTCTCGGGCCATGCTTTCTCCGGCCAAATCATGCGAATGCACCGATGGAGAAGATATAGCATCCCCAAGGAGGCGACAAATATTATCCAGCCTTGAAATGTGTGAAAAAACCCTTCTGCCTTATCCGGATCCCAATATTGAACCAGGAGTCCAGATCCCAGAATGCGCAAGCTGTTCGCAACGATCGCGATAGGAACCGCGGCCAAAGCCAAAACCACACGCATTCGAAGACTGTGCTCCATCACATAGCCGTAGATGATCGAGAGAGTGACAAGTGACATCAGAGACCGAATGCCACTACAGGCATCTGCGACTTCGAGCGCCATCGCTGGAAGCAGGATGACATTGCCTTGGCGCAGAACGGGTACTCCGAGCCAAGGAAGGGTAGCTGCGGCCAGCTTCGAGGCCAGAATCTGCAGCGGAAATGTGATTTGACTGAACACGATGTTTGGAATTGGGATCATCAACAGCAGGAAAGCCCAGGGAAAAAGGACGGCGTGAAAAAAATTCCATCCGGCGAGGAAACCGATAAGACCGGCCATGACAATCAACAGCGACAGGCGAGAGAGAAATATTTCCGCTCCCAATTGACCGACCACGAGCATGAATAGACCAAAAATCAATGTAGGAAGTCCTGCCCAGGAGGGATGGGGTTTGATCGCGGCAAGGCGAAGGCGGTCCTGCCAGAGGAGAAATCCTGCGAACAGAGGCACAAAAAATCCATGAGAAAAGTTCGGATCATGCCACCACTGTGCCAGCAGGCGCGTGACGGTAGGAAAGTAAAGCCAGGACAATAAACCTATCAACAAGGCCGCTTGCCAAAGACGTGGAAGCACCGGGTGGGCGGCAGGTTCCGCGTCATCAGCAGCACGCCTCGGGCGGACAACCCCTGGTTCGGCTTGCAATACTTGGCTCACTGCGGGAGATTTGTAAGTTTCTGGGGCACCCCGGACATCGTACAGGATATGTCAAGCGGTCAGTCTGCGCAATGGAAACCGTCGTTCTTGTGGACACTGGCATCGCCTCCGATCCCCCCGTCGTCCCCCGGAGGTTTGGGACTTTGGCCGCGAAAAGCGCGAAAAATGATCAAAAAAGTTCTCTGTTTGAAGGCCCGCAATAAGGTATAGTGGCAGGGTCCTCTCCCGCGCAGTCGTCTTCCGGCCTCTATATTTATGAAAATAGGCATGCAGAGCATTATGGTGATTTGCGCCCAAAATTGAGGGGGGATGGTATTTCTCGTGCTTTCATCAAACGTTTACATTGACGTGGCAGTCTTAGAAGAAAGCCGTATGATGGGATTTGAATCTCCGGTAAGGCTTTTGGGCACCCGCCGTCGGTGAGAACAGATTGCGTGCGGATTGCAGTCGCGTATCTGCCACAGCGTTCCGGTCCAAGCTCAGATTAATTGCGGTGCTCGCGACAGGAAGCGCCTTAAGTTCCGTAGGAGAATACATGAAGAAAGTGGCCAAGTTTGGCTGCCTGGCGTTGTTCGTTTGCCTCGCCGCCAGCGTGTGGGCACAAGATGATAGCGATCAGGGCGCGTCGAAGCCGGCGAAACTGGAAGCGCCGACTCCAGACTCTTCAGCCAGCGCCTCGCAAACTCCGCCCGACTATGTGATCGGGGCCGATGATATTTTGCACATTTCGGTTTGGAAGGAATCCGAGTTTACCCAAACCCTTCCAGTGCGGCCGGACGGTAAGATTTCCCTGCCGCTGCTGGATGATGTCCAGGCTGCGGGTTCGACGCCCATGCAACTGTCGGCGTCGATCCGGGAAAAGTTAAAGAAATACATTGCAGATCCGCGGGTAACCATAGTGGTGACTGCAATGAACAGCCGCAGAATCTTTGTTACAGGCGAGGTCACGCACCCGGGCGCAATGGTCCTTCTGCCCAACATGACGATCCTACAGGCGCTTGCCAGCGCCGGTTTTACACAGTTCGCTAATTTGAAGGGAATCTATCTGCTGCGCACGCAGAACGGCCAGCAGGCGAAAATCCCTTTTAACTATAAGGACGTCGTAAAGGGAAGGCATCCCGAAGAAAACATCATGCTGAAACCGGGCGATACGCTGGTTGTTCCCTGAGAATAGCGAATGTTTAAGTCTTACAGTCTTGGGCTGGTTTTGATGCTGCTGTCTGCGGCGATACCTAGTTGCGCCCAGGACGACTCCGGGCAAGCGCAGCCGATCCCCATTCCGCAGCAACCAGCCCCGGCGTACGGGACCGACAATGCGATCCCCGCGAACAGCGAAAACCCTCCGATTTCAGGCTTGGATTTGCCCAACCTGCAGCCGCACGCTGCGCCATTGAGTTATCTGCAGGCAGGGGCACATTTCACCGAGTCCGTCGATTCCAATATCGCGGATACTCTGGGAGGAACACAAGTTTCGACAATTACGCAACTGTTGGGCAGCGTGGAATTGCAAAGACTCTGGAGCCACTACGATCTCGGTCTCGAGTACGTGGGAGGAGTGGGTTATTACAACGTGAGTGGAGTCGGACTTCGGCAAATCGAGGAACTGGGTCTCGATCAGAAAGTCACTTGGAAGAGAGGGGAACTCAACCTTCGCGACGCTTTCAGCTACCAGCCGGAAGGCACCTTCGGCAGCGCGTATGGCGGAGTAAGCGCAGCGGGAGCCGGGATCGGGGAAGAGAACATCTTTTACGGCGCCAGCGCCCTTGGAGATTTGGGGCAATCTCCTATCCTTATGAACAATGCCCTGGCTGATGTAGAGGAAAGCCTCAGCCCAAAATCCGCGATTACCGCCACCGGAGGATACTCGTTCGTTCATTTTCTGCAAAATGACTCTGTATTGGGCAACTCGTTCATCGGGGCGAACGAAACCACCGGCCAGGTCGGCTATGACCGATTGCTTGGCCGCCATGATCAAGCGGCGTTGGTTTACGGATATCAGAGGTTCGATTTTTCAACTTCCGAAACGTTCCAAAATCAATTGATCCAGCTGATGTGGGGACATCGCATTTCCGGACGAATGAATTTCATCATCGGAGTGGGACCGCAATTCACCCAGAGCGACGTACCCGGATATGGTCTTCACATCTCTGCTGCTGGGCGCGCGCAACTGCAGTATCAATTCCCGAAGGTCATCTTGCACCTTACGTATGCACATTTCATTACCACCGGCTCCGGCTTTTTCGCTGGCGCCAGCACCGATCTGGCGCGACTGTCGGCATCCCGACCACTGGGCCGGCGATGGGAGGGTTTCACCGACATCGGGTACTCGCGAAACAGCCGGGTGTTGCCGACGACCTGTTTCGTGACTGCCTCCGGTGCACCGTGCCCCGGCGTGGCCGCGAATGTCTACAATTTCGGTTTTGCAGGTGCGGGCATGTCGCGAAACTTCGGCCGCGAGTTCAAGGCCTTTGTAAGCTACCAGTTCAATTATCTGAGTTTCGATAGCTCTTTCTGCGGAACGACCGGCCCTTGCAACCGAATTTCGCAACGACAGGTGGGAACCATAGGTTTGGATTGGACGCCGCGGCCGTTGCGCATCGATTAAGACGATCGCCAGCCTATGCCGCTGGCAGGATGAGTATTAAGTATGGAAAATCGCGAATTAACGATGGACGATTATCTGGGGATGTTGCGCCGCAGAATGAAAGTGATTCTGGTTCCGGCGCTGCTGGCTCCAGTGGCTGGATTCCTGGTTTCGTATCTTTTTGCCCCCAAATTCACCTCGCAGTCGCTGGTTTTAGTGGAGGGCCAAAAAGTGCCGGAGGGAATGGTTCAGCCAGTCAGTACGACCGACATCAGCGAACGCATTGCCACTCTGCAGCAACAGGTGCTGAGCCAAAGCCGCCTCCAACCCATGCTCGACCGCACGGGTTTGGTGAAGCCCGGCCAAAACGTGGATGACGTGATTGAAGGGATTCGCAACGGGATGACCGTTGAGCCGGTGGGTACTGAACTCTCGAGCAGTACCTCCAAGAAAAGGCCGGGTCAGCAGGGCGGCGAGGTCCCGGGTTTCTACGTGAACTACACCGCAAAGAGCGCCAGGGAAGCGCAGCAGATTTGCAACGAGCTCACGTCACTGATGCTGGAAGAAAACTTGAAGTCGCGCGAAGAAGTGGCGCGGGGAACGACCGACTTCATGAGCAAGCAGGTCGAAGATACAAAACACAATCTGGACGATCTTGACGCCAAGCTGGCTGCGTTCAAAAAACAGTACCTCGGACAACTACCCGGAGACGAGGACAACAACTTAAAAATCCTGATGGGGCTGAATTCGCAGCTTGAAGCCAACACGCAGACCCTGAGCCGCGCCCAGCAGGACAAGTCCTATACCGAATCCGTCCTGGCGCAGCAATTGACCGCGTGGAAGAATTCGCAAAGTTCGAGCAACCCAGTGACCTTGCAGCAGCAACTTTCGCTATTGCAATCGCAACTGATCGATCTGGAGGCGCGCTATACAGACGACCATCCTGATGTGATCAAGACGAAAGCCGATATCGCGCAAGTGAAGAAAAAGCTAGCTGAGGTGAACAATCCCCCGGATGATAAGACCGCCAGCGCCTCCACGGGAAACACATCCGCCTCCGAACCTCCGGAGATTCGTCAACTCCGGTTGCAGCTTCACCAATATGAGGATTTGATCTCCCAGGCTACGCGCGATCAGAAGAGACTTCAGGATGAAATCGCGAACTATCAGGGGCGGGTTGCGCTCAGCCCTGCCGTCGAAGAGCAATACAAGCAGTTAGCCCGGGATTACGACAGTACGCAGAAGACGTATCAGGATCTGCTCGCGAACAAAAGCAAGTCCGACATTACGTTAAGGATGGAGCAGCAACAGGAAGGCGAACAGATGCGGCTGCTGAATCCGGCGAGTATACCGGATGCGCCGAGCTTTCCCAATCGGCTCTTTTTTGCCGGCGGCGGATTAGGTGCGGGTTTGGCCCTGAGTCTGGGGCTTGCGCTGTGGCTGGAGATGCGTGACAAATCGATCCGGACGCAAGCCGATCTTGAGGCGGCGCTCGAGCTCCCAATGCTCGTGGCCGTTCCATGGGTTCCTGATGCGGATGGCTCAGACGGCAACGGAAAGCGAAATTACTGGAAGCGCGGTAAACAGGATGAGGTTGCGCGGATTTAAGCGAGGCAACCTCTGAGACAAGCAAATGTATAAAGAGTTTTTTGGCCTGCGGGCGAATCCGTTTAACGTCAACCCCGATCCGCGCTATCTGTTTCTCACGCGGCATACCGAGGAGGCTTTGGCCTGCCTGACCTATGGCATCCAGAGCCGCAAAGGATTTGTCCTGCTGACCGGTGAAGTGGGAACAGGGAAGACGACGCTGATCAACAAGCTGCTGGAATGGCTTCGTCTGCAACAGGTGGCGACTGCGTTTGTGTTCAACTCGCGGCTGAACACCACGCAGTTTCTCGATTACATGATGGCCGACTTCGGGATTCCAGTCGATTCGAAGTTAAAAAGCCAGGTGCTGCTGCGCCTTTACAACTGGCTGCTCGATCGTTATCGCGCCGGGGAAACCGCTGTCCTGATCGTCGACGAGGCGCAGAACCTGACCGAAGAAGTGTTGGAAGAAATCCGGATGCTCACCAATCTCGAAACGTTCACGGAGAAGTTGCTGCAGATTGTGCTGGTGGGCCAGCCCGAATTAGAGCAGAAACTGAAACAGCCTCAACTGCGCCAGTTGCGCCAGCGGCTAACCCTGCGGGCGAAGACGCATCCGTTGACGTTGGAAGAGACGGAGGCGTATATCCGGCAGCGGCTGCGCATAGCCGGCGCGGCCGAACAGCAGATCTTTCACCCGGAAGCTTTGATCGCGATTCATCGCTATGCGCACGGCATTCCGCGCGTGATTAATCTACTCTGCGAGCATTGTTTAGTCAGCGCGTTTGTCGATCAACGAAGAGTGGTTAGCCCGGCAGAGGTGGATGCTGTAGCGCGCGATTTCGATTTGACAGTGGGGACGGCGGAGGGAGCGATGATGATGGCCCCGCCTCCCGGTGACCACGAAAACATTGACTTGGTGGAAACGTTGCGCTCGCTAGCGAACAGGAACCGCTTACACGA